>Ga0307960_1003014_pt1 | contig 10182 bp, 8 predicted proteins | sample OrgLakmetagen542_FD_201832 | JGI IMG/M metagenome (GOLD analysis project Ga0307960, IMG submission 201832) | Saline water microbial communities from Organic Lake, Antarctica - #542 | ecosystem: Environmental > Aquatic > Non-marine Saline and Alkaline > Saline | place: Antarctica: Organic Lake... | reverse complement strand
ACACCATTTGAGAGTGGAGTCTTGCAAATGGCATGGTGGTTCTAGCATTTGTGATAAATGTGAGTGTGGAGAAGTTCAAGATGAGAAGCATGTGATTTTCTTTTGCAAGTGTGTTGAAGTGTGCGAGCTGCGCATGAGATACAGAGACCTTTTTGAAAGAATGTTTAAGACTCTGCGTGTGTTTGCTCCTTCGAGCTCTGAATTTATTCCTTTCTTAACTTGTCAGCACAGTATCACTGATTTTTAGATCAATGCATTCCTGAATCAAGACTCATACAGGCTTCTCAAGTTTGTGCCAGATTTAGTTTCAATTTTCGACACTGGTTGATTTTGTTTCACCAGCCAATTGCCATCAGCCAGAGACTCGGGCTGTAGGCCATCCTTGTAACCCCTTTGTGGAAAACAACATGGTTTTGCTTTATGGACAGGTGAGCAGTCATACTGCTGAAGGCCTTTCCTTGTAAAAATTGTAGACCTTCAGATACTAATACACGCTCTCATGATTTCCGTCTATAGCACTCAGGCCAGTTTAATCTTGGTCATCAATATGGTCTATAATGGAAAATATTTTTTAGAGAGGTGCTTGTCACGCCCAATCGTTGGCAGCGACGAATTGTGTGACAGAGCAGTTAAGGTGGTTGGCAGTTGAGAGTTTTTTATGTCTTGTTCAATAAGCTGGATGGCCAGTCTTATTGATAATAGTCGCGCTTTCGGACCAAGAAAGGCCTCCAAGGTGGAAAAACCATCCAGCAGAGGAGTGAGTATCAGTAGATGTGCTGAGTCTTATACTTTGCAGTGACCGTAACTTGACCTGACATGCTTAGCATTTTCTCAGAGGGGGTCAACTGAGCAAATGTCCTAAAATGTGACTTTTTTGATGCAAATCATGTTTACATGATAAAACTAGATGGTTAATGAAGTTTAAGGCCAAAATGACCACCCCACTGGTCTGGACAGAAATACAGTTCAAATTTTGGCACTGAGTTTCCACATTACAGGCACATTACAGGCCACCACGCCTCAACCAGGGCCTCTTTTCATCCCAAAACAAGACAGGAGGACTTCCTTTATGATACCAAACCATCCTGAGTTTTGAAAAGTATATTTGGTGAGGGCTGATTTCCCACCTTTTTTGGCACCCCTTTTTCTGATTTTCTTTTAGGGAAATGGGCCAAAATGGGGCATCGGCCAAGTACTGCTCCGTTTTGCCCCATTTTTGTTGCAATGGTATTCTTTAATGAAATGTAGACGATTCATATAAAAATGACACAAATCAGGTCAGTGAGTGGTGAGATATGAGAGAGTGGTGGTGAAAAATAGGGTTCACGCCACGGGCAATTAGGCATGGTCTCCACGGCTGGCAGTTTTCAGGCTCAGGTGTACGCAGCAGCTCGGAGCAAGGGCTATCACTAGGTACTGAGCTTGAAGACTGCCAGCCGTGGAGACCATACTCAATTCACATTTTAAGAACACCCCTTTTTCAGGCTCAGTTGACCCCCTCTGTGAAAATTTGCTTGATTTCTTTCACAGTCAAGCCTTTTCCTTCGTAAACAAATGGTGTGCCCTTTCCCAATCAAACCATATGCAGACCGACTGGGCAGCTTTTAGGCAAAGGGAGAGGAGGCGTGCGCTTCCCAATCGTGGTGAGTGTACACTTTGCACGCTCACGTACGCAAGCAGCTGTGTTTTAAGAGGCAGCTTTAGCGCACATTGTTTGTGTGTAATTATGTATGTGTGTGTGTGTGCTCGTGAACGCAAGCAGCTGTTTAGGAGGCAGCATAGTGCAAGCATGCTGTGCGTGTGCTCATGTACGCACGCAAGCAGCTGTTTTAAGAGGCAGTAGCATAAGCGCACCGTGCTTGCTCATGTATGTAAGCAGCTGTTTTTAAGGCAATCTGATATTCAACCCCCTGAAAAGCAATAATGTAATTTGGTTATTGCCTCCCCTGACCAAAGCACCAATCAATTGAGAACGTTACATTTGCATAGTAGCGTTTGCGGATAATGCAACACCCAGCTGTTGCTGATAACAAGTTGGTGCCTGTAAATAGTGTGTTCTTACCTTGATGGCATTCTCCTGTATTGTGGTGGTTTCCGATTGCACCTTACACAACGTACCACTGATGGACTCGCCACTTGAAGACTGTGTGTCTGCGTGCCTGTTATTGGATCTGCAGAATGCCCCAGGCAGTATGCAGGAGACGTTTGCTGAATCCCGTGTCTACTGTGGAGGGTTCACTGCTCAACAATACTTCCATGTGGGTTTGTGGTTGTTTCTGCTGTGTAGGTTCCACTGCTCAACAATGCTTTCATGAGGGTTTGTGGTTGTGTCTGCTGTGAACGGTCCACTCCTCAACAATACTCCCATGTGGGTTTGCGGTTGTGTTTCTTGCTGTGAAGGTTCCACTGCTCAACAATGCTTCCATGTGGGTTTGTGGTTGTGTCTGCTGTGTAGGTTCCACTCCTCAACAATACTCCCGTGTGGGTTTGTGGTTGTGTTTCTTGCTGTGAAGGTTCCACTGCTCAACAATGCTTTCATGAGGGTTTATGGTTGTGTGCAGCGCCTGACCCGCTGCATCTCGCCTGTGTATTCATTGTGGATTTATGTTTGTGTAAGGGTGTGTGCAATTGTGGGGGTTTATTGCCTGGCCTCTGTGCCTTGCCTGTATATGTTTTTGTGGGTTTGTGGTGTATGTGAGGGGGTGCAGTTGTAGAAATGTGTTGTCACACACACACACACACACAAACACACACATACGCACACATACACACAGCTATGGGTCAATCCTCACCATATATTCCTTCCATTGTTTTGTACAGATGATGCACCCTCACAATCTTCCAGGAAGCATAAAGGTGAGCTATTATACTAAAACAGTGCGTATTCAGTACTGGTAGTCGTTATATAAGTAATTGCCCTCTTATGATCTCCAGCAAATCAACCAACCATTTCCACGTCATTGACAGCGTGCGTTTATCTACTCCAGCAGAAAGGTTTCAACACATTTTTGCTGGTCACTGTCATTTCAAATCACGCCCATGTCCAATCACAATTGTCTACAATAAAACAATTTGTTCTCAGGTCATTGATGGGGTGCACATGGGAGGCGTCACGGCGGCTGTAGCCGAGGCATCTTCCAAGAAGCTTCCTCCCAGTAGCTTTAGGTTTTTCTCAGGGTAAGAAGCTCGCTGCATTTCTTGTCATATCACGTGATTCCCGTCATTTTTATGTGGTTCCTGTCATATCACAGTGTAAGACAAACGGTAAAGAAGAATAACTGCGCAGGCGGTGAAAGCCACTTTCCACAGTAACGAAGGGAAAGGAGCCACTCAGGAACCTGGTATACGTGTGAAGTTGCAAGGTCCTAAACCAAAGTTATAACGTGTATTGATGACTCGTATCATCAAACAGCGACACTCCCTTTCCCTTCCTGCTCCGCTTTGTAGGATTAGCCCTCGTGTCTCTGCGGCCTTTTGTGTTATACCCATGCATCGTTTTACATGCGTTCCACATAAATCATAATAACGTGACAGCGAGGAGCGCGCACCTGCCACTCATTGCTGTCATGTTTATCATTTGATTAAGGTTGGCCAAAATCGTACGTATACGCCGTTTATGATTGTATATATGATGAAATTGCTGCAATAAATGACATATATATGCAATGTATATATATTATATAAACGGTTCTGGCCAACCTTAGCTGGTTTTGTTTAAACCCATGTAAATTGGCAGAGGGATTTATCGGAGCAAAAGTACAAACATGTCCATTTCTGCATTGGAGGGTTAACTAATTACACATTAACTCATTAAATTGGACCCAGTCTAGCTCCACACTGATGCTGACTTTATAAGCTACCAGAGCATGTGCTCAGATCTCGATAAGTCGCCCCGCGTAAGAAATGACAGGACTAGTTGCACATGTTGTGCATAATCATCAATGCGCTTCTAGCCCTGTGGCAATGTAATAATTTCCTCTCTTGCTTGCCTTGCTTGCCTCTGTGCAGGGCCATTATATGGGAAGGGGGGGCGTTGGAACGAGAGATCACTGCTGGCTGCTGGTATGTGTGCTGAAGTGTACTCAGTTTCTCCTAGGGTGATCATTTCGCCCTCATTTCCATGTCTAAATGTGGTCATCAAAACCCTTGTGTGCCCTGCTTTTCTGCAGCTTACCATGTCTGAATGTGGTCATCAATACCTGTGTGTATCCTGCATCTCTGCAATTTACACCGACCAAGCGTCTGCATGCAAACTTGCCACTGCCCCCCTCCCTCGCATAGTAAACAACCAACTCAATACCTTGTTTTCGGCAATGAGTGAGATAGGGATCTTGAAGCGTTTGAAAGGTGCTTCTTGCGCGTAGATGATGCTGTCTAAACTCCCTTATTTTGAAAGGTCACTTGTCTCCTTGCATTTGCACTCATTCTGTCCCACTTGTACTTTCGACACTGTACTTACTCACACCACTGCTGAACCCCCTGATCTCCCTACCCCCCCCTTTTCTTGTGCGCATCACAGGCACACAGCAGCATGCTCTCGCTCACTCGTCTTGAAGCAGTGTCTCCAGCTTCCCACTCCATTGTGGAGAGAGGTGAGTAACATACATGCACGCGCACACTCACAGATGCATGAAGCTTGGTGCACATGCTACTACCCATTAGCTGATTGCTTGCCAGCACACTTCGACCGTGATGAGACGTTTCACATTTTGCTCAAGCGGCTGTGTGTGTCCATACATTGTTTTGCTTTATTGCTTAGCAACCCTTCTTGTTGCTTAGCAACCTAGTGCAGGAAATTAAATAAAGAACCCATGCAGCTTTGTATCAAACTCTTGCAATTTTGATCCTATAGCTAATGTCCCTATACACAACATTTTATTTCCCTGTGTGCAGATACTCTTACTGATGGGAGGAAAGTACATGGAGATTGCTCAAGCTATATATTTAGAGGAGGGTGATGAAATCTCCGGCGAGTAAGCAGCGCTGCTTTGGTGTTGCTCGTTCAGTTTGTACCATACTCATGTTTCTCCAGAAGAGCCTCTCCTCTTCTGATTCATTTCCTTGACCACTACCGAACCCTATCTTTTGCTGAACCTTGCTTGGTGCCATTACTATGTGTATTTATATATTATCGGCGCTTGAATTGTACGCACACTGACGTATTTGCTGTTTCACTGATGAAAAAGACGTTAATTACTATTAAGCAAACCCATTTAGCTACACCTAAGCAACAAATTTGGATGACGCAAGATGATGAAGCCTCTCGACCACCTCAATATGTAACATACTTTGCAAATTACAGTGATTACAGCCAATGGGTTTAAGTTTTACCACTCCCCGCATAAATTAAGGAAGAGGGCTACTTTAGTTCCGGGTATGTATGGATGCTTTGTGCACAGAACTTCAAAAGAACAGAAAACTACGCTGGCAGCAATACATTCCCTGCATAAATTAAGGAAAAGGAGAAACATTGGCCCGAAGTGCCGTGAGTCTCCCCCACTAAAGGGAAAAAAAAAACTAGTGGGGATCTGGAGGGTTGCTGGCAGTCCCCTGCTCCAGCTTGCTAGTAACTCTACCGACATACCTTTTCCTTTCCTTCTCAATCACTTGCTTGGCAAACAGTAAATAGACTATGGCTCCACGTCACCTGCACCAGATGACTTTCCTGTCCACAGTAATATGACCCAAAAATCTGTGTCTCTGCATTGTCTGATGTAAGTCTAGGGTTGTTTGGTTACAAATAAAATACAAAAATAGCTATTGAGAAAAGAAAGTCACACAGAACAAGGAGAGCTTTCTGACTACGGCAAGAGGCAAGATATTATTGGCAGCTACCTAAAACATTTATCTGTTCAAACAAGGCTTTATGATAGAAAATGATATTATGAGCCGTGCTGGAAGAAAGCACCACGGGGATAGAAATAGCAGCCATTTTTATTGTACCTAAGCCACAAACACAGACGCAGACACACATATGCCAGATGAAAACAAGTTGACCTCTACTTCTGATGGGTTAGGGATCCCACGTACTGGCTATTTATCCCTTATATACATTCTGTGGTGCTGAGGAGAGCCTCCATCCCTGGTGTAACCAAATACGTGGCCATTAAAATACACAGAAAAAAAGGCCACACATATCTAGCAGCTACTCGTGGCTATCGCTATCTACTGAAACACACGAGTAAGTGTTACAATGGCCGCAGCACACACAGCACACTGTGTGTACGCGTGCGCCTGCTGGTCTGGTAAGCACGAACTGCAAGGCCCCATGTGGCGGCAGGCCTTGGAGAAGTAGGAGGCCTTTCTGGTCCTACACAAGGGGCAGAACAGCCGAGAAGAAGCCTGGGAGGGGGGTGGATTTAAAATTGCTGTGGTGGGTGGTGGTGGTGTTGCTGCTGCTGCTGTTGGGGGCGGAGCTGCTACGACTGCTGCAGCTGCTACAGATTTTGATTTTGGCAGCGCTAGTGCCTGCGAGGCAGCGTCAGACAGAGAAGGAGGTGCTGCTGAAGCTGGTGCGGCAGCCGCAGCAGGAGGTGGTGGTGGTGTCGCCGATGTTGCTGTTCTCATACCTGGCGCTGCTGCTGCTACTACTGCTGCTGCTGCTGCTGCTGCTGCTGCTGCTTCTGCTGCCGGTCCATTTGTGCTTCCTTCTGTGTCTACTCCCCTCCCACTTCCTGCGCCTACACCGACATGTGTTCCCTTGCCCAGTGCAGGGTTTGCCCGCCGAGCCCACGGTGGGACCTCCAGATCGCTGGTTTTGCTCTGCAGCTCCTCCTTGCGTTGCCACCATCGCACTTGTGGCTCCTCTGCACACAGTGCACTACCCCCGCCACAGCCCGGTGCCTGTGCAGCTTGGCTTGGAGCAGGGGGTGTAGCTGGTGCAGCTTGGAAGGAGGGCGTGGGGGTCTTGTGGACATTGAGATGCTGGGAGCTTAGGCCGTGCTGAGGAGGGGCGTACTGCGTTTGCTGCTGCTGCTGCTGCTGCTGCTGCGGCTGTTGGATTCGGCTGCTGCTAGCTTGTAGTGGTTGGGGCGGAGGTGCAAAGGAGGCCCTCTGGCTAGAGGCATGCAGTGCTACTAGGGAAGGAGGGGGTGCAGCAGCAAGGGCAGAGGCACTCTGAGGTTGGAAAGGCGGCGCCACGACACTCTGCGGTTGGAAAGACCGCGCAGTAGCGCTTTGTGCTTGAAATGGCTGTGCAGCCACGCTTTGTGGTTGGAGTGATGCTGTAGCAGCAGAAACGCTCTGAGTTGGGGTTGGCTGTACGGTTGTGGAAGCTTTCTGTGGTGGCGGCTCGAAGCAAGGCACTGGCATCGGCATCTGAAACTGCGTTGTATGAATGTGTGTATACATGTAAATTGCTATGTGGCTATGTGTAAGTGCGTCTGTGTGTGTGTTTGCTTTTATATGTCGGTGTTGTGTGTATGTGTGTCTGCATGCGTGCAAGCGTGCGTGCAGTTGTATTTGTGCGCACATATACACGTGCGTTGCGCGTACGTATACAATATGTTTTGGTGTGTATAGCATACATGCATACGTGAACAAATGGACAATACCATTACCATTGGTACAATTCACTACAAGGACCATCTGTCTGCATTAGCCCAGACACTTGTGCAGAGCTTATGCTCTTTTTTTTCCGTGCCCTAAACTCTAAATCTCTCTCGAGTACAGCGGTCCCCACTCAGGGCATCAGCATCTGCTGCACCAGCAAGTGAGCTTACATCAGGCCTGTAACACTTACGTTCTCCTGTGCTCATCCTTTATTCAAGTAAAAAAGAAGTCCCCTACTTGAGGCATCAGCATCTGCTGGATTAACATGTGTGCCTGCATCAGGCCTGGAACATTTCTGATCATTCGCCTGTGCTCATCCTTTTTTCAAGTAAACAAACGGACCTTACCTGAGGCACCTGCTGGATTAACATGTGGGCCTGCGTCAGGCCTGAAACATTTCTGATCATTTGCCTGTGCTCATCTTTTATATAAGTAATAAGATGACCCCTACCTGAGGCATCAGCATCTGCTGGATTATCATGTGGGCCTGCATCAGGCCTGAAACCTTCGCCTTGGGGGGCAGAAGGACGTTGCCTGGACCGCTGCCACCTTGAATCAGGGACACACCTGTACGTTTGCGTGTGCGTGTGTTTTATGTGTGCATGTGTGTATGTGTGTGTGTGGGTATGTGTGTGTCTGCAAGCAAACACAAAGATGATGATTTCAACTCTTTAATTTAATGCCTTCGGTTGGTCCTGGCAGACGTTCAATCGTTGTTACTGGCTTTATTCAGTGCCTTTTTCCCCTTTCCAAGAGTTTTTTGTAGGTGCTACAAGTCTGGTGCTACAACAACATTTCTCACAATTTTTACGTTCTACACACGCAGCCTATCAGTCGCACATTTTTACTTATGGCTTTATTTGTAAACCCTTACACTCTGTATGCAAGAGCAACATGCATCTGTAGAGGTTGTGAGCAAGAATCACAGGCCGCTGAATGTGCACAGGCCGCTTCGCTCAGGCATGTTTTAAGCTGAAACACCTAGAATGTGTGGGTGGCGTGTAAACCTGGGTGGGGAACTTTGGGTGGTGTGCGGAGAAAGGGGTCAAACCCTAACCCTAGCCCTAACCCCAAACCCCTAACCCTAAGGAGGAAACACAGCATGTGATATGTCTTGACCCAATCATGAGTGGATGACTGTAGAATGGCCAAAGGGGGACAAGGCCGCCCAATGCAATGGACAAGGCCACCAATTGCGACCATTGAGGCCACCAATTGCAATGGACAAGGCCACCAATTGCGACTATTGAGACTACCAATTGCGATGGACAAGGCCACCAATTGCGATGGACAAGGCCACCAATTGCAATGGACAAGGCCACCAATTGCAATGGACAAGGCCACCAATTGCAATGGACAAGGCCACCAAATGCGAAGGACAAGGCTACCAACTGTGACCACCAAAATGTGAAGGAGTCGAACGTCAGGCTACAAAAACTACTCAGAACTAGTGTGAGCAGCATGAGTACTACCAACACACGCACCTGAGGCCTCTAGGATGCTTGTGACCAGGGACAGGGGTAGGGACGTACAGGTGCCCAGCTGCTTACACACCACCATCTGCTCTGCCTGTTTCAACTGCACCGCCTCCCATAGGCCCTCCAAGCACTGCATGGTGTGCGACAATCATCACGTGAGGTTCAAATTTATAAATCACCATCTGCCTGTATTTCAACCGTCTCCCTCAGGCCCTCCAAGCACTGCATGGTGTGCGTATGATAACGTGAAATTTGGTAGATCATATGCTCTGCCTGTTTCAACCGCACAGTCTCCGTAGGCCCTCCAAGCACTGCAATCAATGACAAAGGGTTTTTGGTTTGCACACCACCATCTGCTCTGCCAAAAAATGAAGCGTCTTTCATACGCCCTCCTAGCACTGTGTGTTGCATCAAATGGTCCATCACATCAAATGGTGCGCGTAAGATCATGTCAGGCTTTCATGTGCATGCTTACACTTTAGAGCACAAATCTCATATACACAAACACACGATCGTATGCACACACACACACTTACACACACATGCGTGCACACACAGCATGCACACACGTACACTCGTGTGCACATACATACATACATACATACACGCATGCACCCCCCCACACGGATACACATACACGTGCGTGTGTGTGTGTGCATAACCTTCCACCTCTATCTAACACCAAGCTGGTATATCCAAATCGAGCAACATACGAGGTCCTCAGGCTCGAAAGGCACAGGTTCTACAGCAGCAGCTGCTGCTGGCACTCGTCATTTCACTGTGTAACAAGGCTACGATACAAAGTGACTGCTCATCAGAGTGTGCTACTGGCACTCGTCATTTCACTGTGTAACTAGGCTACGATACAAAGTGACTACTCATCAGAGTGGCACCAACATGCATAAGACCAACCTGGGTGTCCAAATTGAGCAGCATGAGGGCCTCAGGCTCAAGGTCACGGCATGGGTCTCCAAAGTAATGGGCAGGCAGCTGGAAGCTTGCTTGCTGCCTGCAGTTTGAGGGCACAGTAGGACAGTGGTGTACACTGATGGGTAAAACACGTTATTGCAGAGGGGGAAAAAATTGCGGCTGGAGCCCTTGCTTGCTGCCTGCACTGGAGCAGATTCTAGAGTGCTTTATTGCGTGTGGAGCG
>Ga0307960_1003008_pt1 | contig 10195 bp, 15 predicted proteins | sample OrgLakmetagen542_FD_201832 | JGI IMG/M metagenome (GOLD analysis project Ga0307960, IMG submission 201832) | Saline water microbial communities from Organic Lake, Antarctica - #542 | ecosystem: Environmental > Aquatic > Non-marine Saline and Alkaline > Saline | place: Antarctica: Organic Lake... | reverse complement strand
CTAGGGTGATGATGTTGCAAGAATTGAACTTGCCCTTTTGACTCCAGTCACTGTTATAAATACTCAGTAGTGTGACATCACACTTCGGTACTTTCTGTACCACTTTAAGGTAGGAGTTACCACGTAATATACAAGGTGTGAAAAAGAAAAAAGAAAAAGAAAAAGGTAAAACTACGTAGGGAGCGAAAACCACCCCCCCACATTATTAAAGGAAAATGAGCCACCCTGGTAGTACCGAGTACCGTTAAGCTCCTCCACCACAGAAATATAGAATCAGTGGGGGTCAAGGGCTTGAAAAGTGAAAAAGGAAAGGATGATATTGGTAGTAATTAGTAATTATATCCATGCTAATTGTGACGGAACACATTTCATTTTTTAACTGCTAGGACCATGTAGATGGAATGAGTGTGATTTAATCAGTTTCAAGCAAATTCAACATTGTGGAGACATAGCATCAGCATGTGAGTAAAAAAAATGATCTGGTTGGTCTACTTTTTGGAGGCTCCGGAGCGGAGCGGAGCCGGAGCGGAGCGGAGCCGGAGCGTGCAACCCTGTCGTATAAGCACAACACTGGCCGCGGGCCTCCATGGCTTGCCTTTACATTTTTGCTATTTCTTTTTTATTTCACAAATCTAGCACATCTGACGATTGCTTTCCTTATTGTTTGAAATGTAAATATCTGGATAAATGTTACTGAACAGAAATGGCCTCGCGAGGCCTCGTCCGTTTGGCGTCCATCACCCAAGGCCGCCTCGCAGCCTGGTGAGGAGCACAATTCTGCATGGCTTGTGTTTGCGGGAGATCCCTTGCAATTTGTGTCGTTCGATCGATACAACGATGCAGGTGCCTCGGAAGGGCCAGCAGCAGAACAAATCGCAGCTGCTGCACACCCAGCAGCAGCAGGGACACCAGGCCACAGCCCGAGGCTTGGACGAAGGCCTTCTGCACACCCTCTTCTCCCTTCCTCACCTCTCATCATGTACCCAGCAGAGTGGAGAATGTGCATTGCGTTTGAGCACCCTGTATTCGGAGTTCTGCGACGTGCTACGCGAGGCGAGTTGACGCCCGTAAAATAGCAAACCAAAAAGCAACTTGTTGTTGCAATTTTCATGGTGCTCTCGCAACAAAATTTCTGCACACACACACACACACACTCACACACACACACACACACACACAAACACACACACACATACACGCACGCACACACACACACACACACGCACGCACAAACACACACACACACACACATGCACACAAGCGCAGGTATTGCATTCTATGCGTTGGAGAAGACCTACCCTGCGCTATTTCTATTTGAATTCCCATGTATGCACTTGTTTGTGCTACACCAACACCCTTCCAGGAGAGGGCTGATACATCAAACAGCAGTCGTCTGTGGCCCCAGCTGTCCGAGCCTGATTTGAATGCCCTGCTTGCGGCCGCAAAATTCATCTGCAGCTCTGAGAGTGTGGAATGGCTCCCTAGCTTTGGCTCTGCTTTACTTGCCTTCTCTGGGTCTCACGCAGGTGATCTGCGCAATAATACAAAGGTGTTGCAAAGATTGAAAAGATGCTGTGATTTATATTTTCATAATGTGCACCAGCATATTCCGAACTGCACACGTCACATATTGTGGTTCAATTAGCATCTTAAGAAACAATTTTGGCAATTTTGGACAGTGTGCACCAGCATTTCAGCAAAATCCTCGAGATTGTTGCTTGCATCACAACTGGCACAATTCACCCTTGTGCATATCAATAGGATCCATGGACATTCGGCCCCGTTTGCAAGACACCGAGCTCTTTGTTGTAGGCCTTGACAGCTTTCAGTTCCAGCCACACAGGTAAATGAAGCCAAATGCTATGCACCACCATATCCTTCTCCAGGGGAGATGCATGTGTAACTGGCGTGAGCCCTTACTTTTTGCTGCCCGATTTTCATGAATGGGCACCTACAGCACCAAATTCAGTGGTTTCTGAAGATTTAGTCCTCGTATCAACAAAAATTGTTGCAAAAGAGTTGGAATGTGTGGTTCAAGGGTCTTAAACTTGTGCCCTAGGGATCCAGCAAAATGCAAACAGTGTAGAAAAGACTACGCAGGCAGTGAAAGCCACTCCCCACATTAATTGAGGAAAAGGAGCCACTTTGGTACCGAGTACCGTAAAGCTCTTCCACCGCAAAAAGGAAAGGAAAAATTAAGTGGATCAAGAGGGTTGCAGGCTTGGCCTAAAACCGGCTCCTGATGAGAGTTGATAACCGAACTGGAAAGGGCACGTCTGGTATGGACAAGTTTAGCGCCAAAGTTCACAGAGTGAACATGGAGTTTGGAGACAAGCTTCTTAACTCTCTGAGAGTCAAGACCCAGTTCCTTGGAAGGCTTCAGAGTGTGAGTGTTGTAGATGGTGCCGTCCACACCCAAAAGGATGATGTCGAGAATAACAGAGGCTATTTGGAGATTGTTGCAGAGGTCTTTGTGCTGTTCCTTTGCGGCGTTCAGCTGGTTCTGAGGTCTGGTGTCCTCACAGTACTTGATCTCAACGAGGTGGATGTCGTGCCAAGTTTTGTTGAGGTCTTTAGGTCGGTGCTGTCTGGGGTTGGGGGCTGTACTGGTGGCTGGCGGTGCTGCTGGGGTGCTCCCAGTCTCCCTCAATTGCCCCCTGCCACTTCTAAGAACCCACCCCCCTACATTAGTTTGTTGTTATTGTGTTTTTGCAGCGATGGGAGTGACCAGCACATAATCTGGGCGGCTGGAGGTATATCTGTCTTTATCTGGGAAGCGTGTACTAAAATAAGTCTATACTGACCCTCTCTCCTCCATATATAGTTTTCAATTCAGGGTTTAATGTAAAGCTACCGTACTGGCAGCGTTTTAGGAATGCAATGAATTCCGGTTGGGGCGTGTGCATTTTGTGCCAAACGTCTTGGCTACACACTTGTCCTGGCCAGCAGGGTCGTTCGTTTCTGCCATAACTTTACCAATAGTGGAGTCATACAATATACAACATTATTTAGGTTTGCAGCAGAACAAAATGATTCTGAGCTTTTGCCTCCATCAGCCCCCTCTGGTAAACTCCAGAGCTCTTTCTCTCCAATGCTCATAAGTCGGGTCATTATGTTGAGATGTGAATTCAAGCTTGCAGCTAATATGTGTTGGAACAGGCCAAAGCTACGCAATGACCCCACAGTGCTGCTAAAATTTTGAGGACGATTATACTTGTTTACGTGTGTGGTTAATGCATTTCTTGATTCTATTGCCAATGGCAATGTGCTTCAACTTGTCCGTAGCATTACATTTGAGTACATGTGAGTACGTATGAGTGCAAACTCATGTACACATTACTAATCTGTCTTTTTCCTTGCTAATTTCAGCACGCACAGCACAGTGGATCATTCTGCTGCGGGAACAAGCCATTCTATCTTGCACAGCGGCTCTGTTCCAGCACATCAGCTCCAGCTCCTTAAAGAAACCCTACATCAGATTGTGGCGCTGCGAAAGAAGGAAGCCAATAGCAAGAAAGGCTACCAGAAGACACCCGCTTTCATTCATGCAGGTGGGCTTACTACAATAAGATCTGACAAGATGGACGCTTGTGTAAGAGCTGTGCCTTTTATACTTCCAAGTCCAGCTGCTGGTAAATAGAGGGGGGAAAGGGGCAAAAAGATGAAATGGTCACACAGGTGGCAGAGGTGATGCAATCTAATCAAAGTACAACCTGCCTGCCTCCTGCAGTCCTGCATGACGCCCTTGAGCACCTGAATTCTGAGGCTGATGAGCTTGAAAGCAATAGCTTACCTCGAGGAGGTTTCACAGATGTGGGAAAGCACACAGGGATAACGCCTCCCAACACAGCATGGCCGCTTGTTCGTGAGGTCATCAAGGTACGAAAGCGTCATGGAAATGAAATGCTAAAGTATCAGATTCTCATGACATTTTAAGCAGGCGTGCTGCCAATTTAGACAAGGCAATCTGGTTGCATGATTTGCAAGAAGATAAGGTCAATTGTTGCTAAACCCATTTTTATTACCTTTTTCCTTCCTCACATTCACATAGCAACTTTCATCACTGAGCCCAATCCCTCTTTAGGGTGTGATTTGTAAACCTGGTCAACACGCACAACCTACACTCAATGCCGTAGAAATGCCTGCATGCGCTGTTTCAAATATAGACAATTTGCGGACATGTTTTTATCAGAAGAGAAACCCTAGCTCTGCTCTGCTCGCTGCAGGTGGTGCTAGAGCAGACAGGCTTTGTGCAATACCCATCAGCATGCCTAGACCTCAGCAGCCTACATCTCCTGTCCATGGCGCATTTTGAGCTGTGGCTCTTGAGCCAGGAGGCTCATCTCATTACTCCTGCCACCTGCAGTACCGTGTCCCTCAATGTTTGCATGCGTATGCTACACTCTGCATCAAGCAAAGCAGCAGGTGAGCTGAGTCTAAAGAAATTAGCCGCTATGCATGATCCTAGCTGCAAATCAAGTCAAACAATTTTTCGGGAATGGAGCATGGGAAAATAGCTTGAATCCAGTACTTTGCTAATGGATCTAAATACTTTATTTGCCCTCATACGCGCAGATCTGGCAAGCGATGGTCACGATATGCGCTCCTTTGCAACAGCTTGCCTTAAAGTGGAGCAGCACTTGGCTGCAGTGTATGGTGTACGTGCACACGATCTGGCTCAACAATTTCAGCTTACCCCAGCAGATGACAGCATGTCAGCAGAGCAGGCCTACTACCGTTTGCCAGCAGGAGTTGTCCCGCCCCCTTTGCCCGCTGAAGCTGAAGGTGGTGGACTGGTAGCTGCTCGAGCACGGGCTTTTTAGAACCTCCACTCAATCCTGCAGGTGCAAGTGGGATCCAGGTTTCAGGGCCTTTTGTCCTGGCTTCAGCTCTCTGACTGGGAAAAGGAGGGTACAGCTGGTCTATCATCCGCGATGCTGCGCTTGCACAGTGTTGAGCGGGAACTGCTTAGCAGGTGTGTGGAGAACAAGAGTGTGGAATGACGGTAGCAGATTTTCCAAAACCCAGCAGATTATCGTGCTGTTGTTCTATCACGGGCTATCATGAGCTGTGGGTGGAAATGGCAGGTCCAAATTGTTGTGCAGATGAGGGACGTTGCCTCTCCTGATGATTGTCTCTCTCTTGGCACACATTGCTGCTCATTGCTGTGGTAATATACAGGGCTGCAAATGGTTTTGTGGACCCTGCACTTGATTTGGGAGAGGTAGTTGCTTTGGAGCAAGTGGTCGACATTTACCGTGAGATCCACATGAGCTTCATGGGCACGCCTGCTTCCAAGGCTTGCATGCAGGCAGAAAAGCGAAGCCGCTTGACCCTGGTTGTGTGGTGAGTGCCACTGATGGCCAGCATACGGTAACTGTTTATTGATACAAGGTCTTTTCCACATTCGACTGTGTTAGATTAAAAGGCTTGAAAGGAACAGTTTGAGCTGCGTGGTGTTTAGACGCCACCCCCCCCCCCAAGGGAAAACGCCTAAGCTGGAGTGGTGCTTATATTGGTCCATGCCACATCTTTTTTCAGCGTCAAAACTGTGATTTTATCATCTTCTTGCCTGTGCTTGTCGTCTCTAGTTCTGCATGACAATGAAGGGACTGCACTGCCTGTAAGGTGTCGTTTTGCCTTCAGCACAAAGCTACCTGCCACGCACATCCTTTGGCTTCTGAGTTTGGAGTGGGCCTGCAATGGGGAGACCTTAAACACTTGGTGCTCTCTGACAGGGCAGCAGTTGACGCAGGTGATTACAAACCAAAGCCCATCTTTCGCATCAATTAAGAAGTGATTCAAAAATGAAGCAAGACTCACAATTAGAAGCACTACGTGGATTGTGATGTACAATGTGTGAGAACTCGTTGACGGCATGCAGTTTGCACAAGGGCCCCTTCCTATCCTCCACCGCATAAAAGGCAGTGACAGATAGGATTAGGAGAGAGATGAATTGTGTCTGACCTGCCAGGATACAAGGACAAGGCTGTTGTATAGAAATTAAGCTTTGATCAGGCTTTTTATTGTTTTTCCTGGCGCACCGGACTGTCCTTGTGCTCAAAATTGCCCATCTTTTGATCTTTTGTCAAGTGTTTTGCTTACGCTCCAACTACACACATAGTAGAGCTGTTGCCGGTAACTCCACCTCGCTCAAACGACTGTTTCCACATTTATTCACACAGCTCTGGGCGTGAGTGCCTACCTCTTGAAGCACAGCAAGCCAGGCAAAGAGATGTTCTCACTCCGGGATGGCAAGAAGGTTGGTACAGCCACGTTTGAGCTGGCACTTCAGTTTGCTGGGAGCGACGGCCACATGCTAGGCGTTTGGCAAGGTAGGTACACGTATCATTGGAGGAAGGTAGTTGCAATGTAGCAACTAATGGAGCGGTTTGTTATGTTGTGGCAGTGTATTTACAAAGGGGGAGAGAAACGAACTCAGCAAGAAACATAAGATCTACCTAGATAAGGCACCCTGTTTTAGAGTTGAGTACTTGCACGCTTACTGCGGAGCTTGATTACTAGCTTGTCTTGTACTAATTCCAGCTTCAGGAGTTATGCATCTATTGCTTACAAAACGCCCTTGACAAACACAGGCCACCATCAGGATGCCGAGGAACGAAAATGGAGTCACTGGGATAAGGTGCAGCGCAAACAAGCAGAATTGGCTGATCTGAGGCAACAAAAGAGTGTGGCGGACAACAATCTGAGCAGCTCTAGAGCAGAGCTGTCAGCTGCCACAGTAGAGCTTGATAAATATCCTTACAGCAAAACTGTAAAGCAGTGGGAATCTTACTCACTTCAACAAATAAGGGTAGACAGCCTACGATCCACAGTAAATAGTGGCCAAAGCACGTGCAACAATCTTCAGAACAGCATAGACCGGGTTGGAGAACCCCCTGCGCCAGTAATCCAGCCCCTCCCCAAAGAAAAGTCTTCAGCCCTAGTTTGGCTATTCTACATGCACATGCCCCCCCTCCTGCGTTGCTTCTCTCGTGCCTGCTTCCTCAGCCAGCAAATGCTCCTGCCTAGCCCTCCACACAACACAGGCATGGACATCAGCATGCCAGCAGCACTCACGTCCAATTTGCTCAAGCACTACGATAAATATCAGCAGGCCAGTGAGTACTGCAGCACACCCCACACTGTGCGTGGCTCTGGCGGCCACGTCCTTCTTTGCTCCAAAAGCAGCATCCCTGAAAAGGTAGGTCCAAACCACGTGGATCACTTTAGGTCCAGGTAGGCCAACATGTTGTTTGAGGCAGGCAAGAAATGTACCTCTGTGGGTAGGTGCGGGTGCTCTTTCCCAGCAAGTTCTATTACGGCTTCTTTAGAAGGCAGGCGGGATTATTACAGCATGGGAAATGATTTGTCTGGTAGGACACTTGTGTGCCTGCAAAAAAGACACCATGGTTATTAAGCTAGCAAAGAAAGGGCTGCACTGCACAGGAGAGCAATACTTAAATAGCCCCTAGACAAAAAATACTTATACGAGAAGGAGAAGCATTGCACCTTTTGTGCATAAGTGAGTCACACAAGGCACTTGCCTTCAAGAACGTTAATTTTTTCTGCATGCTGTAGAGAACTCGGCAGTTTCTGTAGGCTCACAGACTCATTACGCATGCAATGTGCATTGCATGTTTATGGGACTATCACTAGCGTGAGCAGTGTTGGGCGCCTTTCCTTACAAACACTGATCCTTATCAGAGCAGAATTCGAACTTACTCATTCTAATGCACTCAGCTCATACTACCTTTAAGGCTTTAACATAATTGAAGCTCAAGGTTGCTTCCAGTTTCTTGCTCTAAAGCACATTAGGTTGGTCATGCAGAAGCATGCAAACTGAGCATCATTAATAGCCGTCAAGGCGTATAATCTCGCCTGTCATCAGTTCCCATGCACAGTTCCCATCAGCTATGCATCCACCCATTGTAATATTTTCTCCAACTTATGCTGACTCAATGGTACGCACCATCTACGCTTTATGTCCTCATTTGTATACAGTGATGAAGGTGTGTGGCACCCTGACAGCCTCTCTCCGAATCTGGCATGGGAAGGCAGTGGCTGCCCTGCTGATACTGCTCAACATATCCCAGGTGGCCTCTTTAATCCGTTTGGCACCATCACGGACCTCTCACTGGTTCAATCACACACTGAGTTGCTGCCAGCCAGTGCTGAGAAGCTTCAGTGGGCGATGCCTCTGCCAGAGAGTGAGTCTAGGCGCCTGCCGGCAGGCAAGGGCATGAAGGCAACATGTCGAGTTGCAATTCTTTAAACAGATGTTTTATTGTCTTGATACTTAGTGAGAGGGATGTGGTACTGAAAGCTTGATGATGATCCATTCGGCTAGGTGCGTACAGTAGACAGGTGGTTCATACCATTGCATAAATATTAATATTTTTTACGCTTCTTCCATGCACATGCCTTGAATCTCTTGTGTGCATGTTGCAACATAATGTTGCACTCATAGCAGATCAGCAACATGGCCAATTTGCCTGTCGTGCTTTATTTACAGGTGTCTCACCGGAACGAAGCAACGTGGCCATGGCTCGCATTGATGGAAGACCTCCATGGTTGTCAGCACCAGGTTTCAGGGACTTTGGCAGGTATAATCTATTTCATCGGTGAAATAGGCATTGCACTCCCTGAGCCTCAGGTGTGTGGCCATTCCAATTTAACATGCATTTCAGAGACTCTGGCAGCATAATCTACTTCACCGGTGAAATAGGCATTGCAATCCCTGAGCCTCAGATGTGTGGCCATTTTCATGTAACATGTATATTCTGCAAAGAGGACCATAACGCAGTGAAGTGTCAGGGTTACTGGTGGGTTATCCGTGTTTACCCTCGTGAACTGGATTGTGTGACCAAGGACTGAATGAACGAGAAAGTCATGACCTTTTTCACACAAACTGTAAATTACTGGCCACCTAAGTGACCAGTCAGCTCCTGCCCTTTCAGAGCTACATGCTGTGGACTTTTTCAAGCTGCTGCTCACTTGCTTCACAATGCAGCCTCCGTGCCTACCCCAATATCCAGCTGCGCCGCCTGTGCTCCGTCCTGCATGAGCGCACGCTACCCTTGAGTCATCCGGCTGTGTGCGTGCTTGTCCGCCAGTGCCTCTTCCACATTGGCACGCTGTCCTCTGGTAGCAGCAGCAGCAGCAGCAGCAGCAGCATGTTTTTGCAGTGGAGGATTGGCTGGGAGACAGAGGGCGACGTACTTGAGGTGCTCAGCAACGAGCTGGAGAGCCTGGCAGAAGAACTAGAAGAGGCACCCCGTGAGCACCAGGCTGTGATTTTGCTTGGAGAGATGGCAGCCTACCTGGCAGATTGGAGCCCTAACTGCAAAGCAGCACAACGGTTTGCCAGGATGACCAGCAAAGCAGCTGATAAAATGGTACGAGCGTAGGTTTTGAGGTGCAAGCAGGTGTAGGGATCACAAAGGTTTACAAGGGGGCTTTATTAGCCTTTTACTAGGGGCTTTAATAGCACACACAAATTGAAGTTGAAACCTGTGATCAATCATTAGAAGGTGTGGCTTAGTTATGAGGGTCCATGAGTGCGTGCAGACACATTTAAAGTTACATAGAAAGGCACATTACCAGATCAGAAGTGGTCGCTAATCATTTGAGTGCAACACACAGTAAAAGGCGTTTAGGTGTTCTTCCTGAGACTGCAGCACCAGCCTTGGTATGTTCATGTAAGCACAGAAATCACAGGATCTAATCCAGTCTTTATGGGTATAAGTTTCTTTTTGAGTTACATACTTGCTTAATTGTAGTTGCTTAATAATGCTGATGGAGAAGAAGAGGTGGTTGGAAAAGTTCAGGAAAGAGACATTGCCAAGTTTTACTTTCGTGATGTAAAGCAACTGCCGCAAATGCCTTCTACTTTTCAAAACTTGTAGACCTGTATCTAATCTCCATGATAACTTATCTTTTCAACTCAGCGTTGTACATCCAGCTTACCACACTGCTTATTCAGGAAGATTCAGTAGTAAAAGCTGCAGGGGATGAGGAAACACAGCAGCAGCTGCAGGCAAGGCAGTGTGAGCTGCGCATGCTGTCTCTGCTTTGCTTCAGTTCCGGGCCACTTGATGCTGGCGGTGCAAAATCTATGCTTCGACTTATGGTGGGTCCTGCTTGATTTTGATGGGCGGGCGGCTCGGAAAAGTGCCTTAGAAGGCTGGAAGAG
>Ga0307960_1003005_pt1 | contig 10199 bp, 7 predicted proteins | sample OrgLakmetagen542_FD_201832 | JGI IMG/M metagenome (GOLD analysis project Ga0307960, IMG submission 201832) | Saline water microbial communities from Organic Lake, Antarctica - #542 | ecosystem: Environmental > Aquatic > Non-marine Saline and Alkaline > Saline | place: Antarctica: Organic Lake... | reverse complement strand
GAGGCTGTAAATTGAGATCAGCCTGGACTACCCTCCGCAAAGTGTCACTATTGGTATTAAGCATACTATTGAAAAGCTTGACAGCTGACCGAAACCAGAAGAATTGCAACGGTTCATGTCCACATTCACTTCTAAAACGTCTTTAACAAGCCTGATGCTCAACATGTACCGCCCAAATGCATGTATGGCGGGCTCCATCTTGGCCTACTGCCTCTATGTACCGTTCAGAAAGCAAGGAAACAGAGACCCCATCCTGGCCTAGTGAGGGCGCTTGATTGTACTTAAGCTATGATGAAGAAGCCAAGCCCGCTTCCTTGCCAACAAGTTTATTTGCGTTGCTAGTGTTGAGCTTGTCTTTGGCACGGCGACGTTGTCTAGACTAGAGGTGTTTCCTCAGCTCACGGACCTACTGACATTGCGCATAACATATTTGGACAGAACAAGATGAAGATACCGTGGTACAGTAGTCAGCACACTATATACTAGAAAAAGGGTTGCAAAACAAGACTGATAAGCAAGTGGCCAGTTTTGATATGATTCATAACATGCAGTTCTTGAAAAGCGCTTAGCAGCAATTGAGCTGTCCAGCAGCCAGGCACTAGAACAAGACTGTAATTGAGACTGCCTGGACCATCTTCAGTGATGCTAAGCATACTGTTAAAATGCTTGACATTGGACCGAAACAAGTAAAACTGTAACGGTTCATGTCCACACTCTCAAAGTACAGCCCAGTTATTGGTAGATTGCTTCACCCAACTTGCCCTTCAGCAAAATACAAATGAAGCGTAGACAGCGAGTAGAGAACTCCCTGCCTATCTGCAAAAAAACAGTACCCCATACTTGACTACCATACATGCAAGCAGGAATAACATATCTTTGCGAGCTACAAAGAAGTGTGAGGTCTGTCTACCAAAGCATGTTCATGCACAAATCTACACACGTATCCTATTGCATGTAAACAATATCTCTATCAGTATGGATTAGGAAAGGATGTTGCCTTGTATTCTGCACCACTCGCTCAATGGATGCAGAGACACACAATATAACACCCGGAGAACAAAAACGCGAAGGTATTTCAGTGGGGAGCAAGTGGTTGGGAGTCATGGGCCTGGACACCGACCCCAGGAGTATTGCTCTGATATTTTTGGGGGTATGTGTTCAATGCTCGTCTGTGTGATCTTCGTTGTGGATCTGATTGCGATTCTGCATTTATGGTTTTGGCAGAATGATTTTATAATTCTTCTATTGGTCTGTGTAATCGCTATTGCGTTTGGCGCCGGTGAAGTGCCCGGAGAAGAGAATGCACCGGTTCCTGAGCACATAGTGACTTGACAGAATGACATATGTTTTCGTCTTCTATTGCTCTGTGAAATTGCTGTTGCGTTTGCCCCCGTGAAGTCAAGTTTTCCTGAGCACGTAAAAATTGAACAGGATGCACTGTATAATAAGTCTTCATTACGGCTGTATAATTGTTGCAGCAAGAAAGGTGTTCAAAACCGCTGGAAATGCCTAGGAAAAGGCCAGCATCTAGACAGGACATGGGCTACGACGATGGTTCCTAGCTCTGCTTACAGCGGAGCCATGTGTTGTCATCCCACAACAATATAAAAAATCCGTACAAAAGATCAACGGTGACAAGGCTTGGTTGTCCAATAAGCCCAAGCATTGGAGGGAGATAGAGAATTTCACCTCGCGGAATTTTTATGTATGTTTTTGATGAAAGAAGGCTCGCAATTAGTACTTTAAGTAACCATGTGTTATAGTTGTTGACTGCCTCGGTACCGAAGTGGCTCCTTTTCCTTGATTAATGTGGGGAGTGGCTTTCACTGCCTGCCTAGTTATTCTTTCTTTTACTTTCTTGTTGACTGCCATAGGAAGCAATAAGTTCCATGAAGGACGCGCGGGTTACAGGCTTACACGCCCGCATGCATCAGCGAACTGGGCAACTGCAGTATGGATGAAGGAGCAGCTAATATGGCTGGAGTGGAGTGAGCAGCCGGAACAATTTGTGCGGAGGGGGGTATGCAGGTGCACCTGAGTTGATGTGCGCGTTCTGTCCAGTATAGCATTCAGTTAGAGAGAGGCCGCAATGCTTCATTTAATATACATATATAAGGGTGGGTACATAGGTGCACCTGGGTAAATAGGTGCACCTAAGTTGACGTGCGCGTTCAGTCCAGTAAAGCATTCAGTTAGAGGGAGGCCGCTTCATTTAATATACATATATTACGGAATCAGCTTCACGAAGCACCTTCACTTTGCATACGGGGATTGCAACACCAGCCAGATCATAGTGCCTAGATTGCAGGTGCACTCTACAGTGACCTAAACTGCACAGCTTACTAAATTCCTTGCTTGTATCAATACGGGTCTGAGCTTTGAAGATGATGGTCCCTCCAACCAAGCATGCCATAAAGCCCTCGCCTGCCAAGACAGGTGTGAAGAGGGGGATTACATTAGAATTTACTGCTGAATGTAATCCAATAAAAAAGACCTGCTAGATTTGGAACAGAATAGAAGATCTTGTTATAATTGAAGTTTCTTGCCGGCGGAAAGGGGGGGAGGGCTGGCTGCTGTTTGTAAGCCACACAGTGTACACCCTATTCAAAATTCTGTGCAACTGACGAAAGGGGGAAAGAGGGATGGCAAGGCTGCTATAGTTAAGCCACAGGGCAGCCTCGCTCAAGTATGCAGCAAGGCTCTACTTGCTAAGAAAGAGATGCGCATAGGCTAGTGTGTGAGGTGATTTGGTGTGTTTTTGTGTGTATTTGTGGGGCACGTATATGTTTGGATGCAGTGAGGTTGGGGCGCTACTTAGTATGACTTGATCAATCATGATGATGAAAACTACACAATTCACGTCGTGAAAAGCAAACACTGTCCGAAACCTATTCATTCATTGCAACTCACTAACGGGAGTCCAAGCAAAAAATGCAATTCTGCAAACACAGATCTTCTCAATAACGTTGTGTGAAGCGCTTAAGGTCTAGTAAAAATTATGTTTTGGCGTACTTACATTTGCCTCTCCTCCTCCACAGGTCCTGAAGAATCTGTTGAAGGTGTGCAAAAGACTTCTGTGCGTCTGGTCAGAAGTCATCCACACCTACAACAGGCTTCTCAGGAAGTTTCAACAAGATGACCCCCAAGATGCTGCAATTCGTGCTCGTAAAGGTGATAGGTTTTAAAATCTCGTGCTCGTTAAGGTGACCTATCAAGCAAAACTGTGCATGTTTCAATATTTCAACAACTTACTTTTAGCCACGTCATTTTTCACATTGTATCAATGCAAGCCGTGACATTGCACATATGGGGTGACGCTGCATCTAAGCCATGACGTTGCATATAAGGGGTTACCTGGCTGCGTGGCCGCATTGCCGTGTGGTGACGTCATCCAGAAACAGCTTCTGCTAGATCTTCATGACCTGCGCGTTGGCTTGCCATAGGATGTAAGACCTCCGATATATAACCTCAACACTGCGGATATGGAATGGGAGTATCATTTTGACAATGATGGGGGATAATGAAAACATGTTGGTGGTTCGCCATGCAGACTGAATACAAATGACTCGCCCTATTGTGACCATGAATTTCTCCTCCGTTGCCCAAATGGATGTTGTGGAGGACATGGCCCAACCCCTCCTGTGGGGATGAATGGCAGAATGCTAAACTCCAGGATCAAATCAGGCAGGTCTTGTTATCAAATACCTGAGCTACATCTTGTTATCACATTCCTGAGCTTGTTATCACATACCTGAGCTACATCCTTCAACACACTTTTGACAACAGGCACACGGTGTTCCAGCACATCGGTCTTTCCTACAGATGCTAGTGCTCGTTTGCCTTTTACAATGTCACATTGTAAAAGGCAAACGAGCACCAGCCCAACGGTTGGGCTGCATCTGCACCATCTTCTTTCGATCGGACTGCCATTCCCGAGAAAGGAGTGGAGCAGGGCCAGCTACTTTGAACATTTGAGAATGCTTGCTCTGCATGGACTGATTGAAACTATGGAAATGAAGATGGAATAATGCTGCCCAGTTAAACGTTCCAAACACTCTTAGAGGCAAGGATCTTCCTGGAAGTACTACAGGGATTGATTAGAAGCGCTCGCAAAGAGGAAAAGCAGATGATCAAGTACTAGAAATGGTCGTTTTCAACAGCAGCAGGGGGGAAGCAGGAGAAGCATAGCGCACGCGGAGATAGCATAAGAAGGAAAAGGAGGAAGAGAAGGAGGTGTTGAGGTATATATATCGGGAGGTCTTACACATCATTGGCAAGCAAGCAAATGCGTTGGCTTGCCAATGGTGTAAGACCTCCGATATACACCTCAACAGGAGGATGTCACGCCCAATCGTTGGCAGCGACGAATCGTGTGACAGAGCAGTTAAGTTGGTTGGCAGTTGAGAGTTTCTTTATGTCTTGTTCAATGAGCTGGATGGCCAGTCTTATTGATAATTTGGGCGCCTTCGGACCAAGAAAGGCAGTTTATTGAATAATCAGTAGATGTGCTGAGTCTTATACTTTGCAGTGACCGTAATTTGATCTGACAAGGAAGATGATTTATTGCAATGTTGGCCAAAGGTGCAGTCTGGCAAGCAGAAGCGGCCTGTGGTGAGTACCTCATCAACAATATGAGAGTGTTTTCCCGTGTCGTCTCACGCTAATTTTCCAGAACTGTCTATTGAACAGGAGCAGGCTGCAGAGAACTCTGTAGTACCTACACGGTGCGCGAATGCGGGTCGAGTGAATGAAAGTGCTAATGGTAAGGGCCGTCACAGAGTTACAAAAGGAAAAGGTAAAAGTAAAGTTATATCACTATATATACCTCTGGGGGGCATCTGAGCGGAAGCTTGGAACAAGCCTGTAACCAAACCAAAAAGGCGCAAGCAAAAATCAAGGGAAAAGGGCGAAGCACACAGCCACAAAAGAGGCCACACCATACTTATCTGGTTGGTTCATAAAGTCCTCAAACGCATTGGGCTATCTTCATATTGAGGTGGGAAGACCAGCTGGCGGTGCTGTGTGCGAAGGCTAACAAGATATTTATGCGGATAGTCTAGCAAAATGTGTTCCTCATCCTGAACAGAGTGCCAGTCACATTTGTCACAGATCCTGAGCTCATAAGGCCTTCTATTCCTGTTAGGACACATTCTTTGGACTAGAAAGTTGGCCAGCAAGGCGAAGGCAAGAAAGTGCACGGCTGAGATTGTTGGAAATATCCAAGCCAAGGTAGAGAGGTAACACAGGCTTGTGATTTCTGTCATCCCACCAGCCAGGAGCAATCCCCAAAGGTACACCAAAATGTGTGTGATAAGTCCTCATGATTCTGCTGGAATGGTGATCATCATGTGGTGTCAAATTGTCAAGCTCTCTCCAGCTTATGATGATACGTTCGCTCAAAGTGAGCTCGAACTGTTTTTGATGGATAGATTTGGATAGACGAGATCGTATGACATTCAAAGATTGCTGAGACAAAATGAAAAGCCAGCGTTGGTGACATTGGTTTGAAAACCCCAATTTGGGGCATTTTAGGGCATTTTGTGTGAGAGCTGGTGACTAGATGGAAGATCCTAGTCCGATCTCTCTGAAACGCATCACAGGCGCAAGCGCAACATGGATGTTGTGGAACCCAATGGTTTCCACAACGTTAATGCGCCTGTGCTGCCTCTCTACTTCGCTGGGACATTTCCAGCAACCTTGGTGAGGTGAACAACGTCCCGTACCTCAAGCCTCTCAAGCCTTGCGCTCTATCTGGTCGGAGGTATTAAAATATAAAAGGTTTGTAAAAAAGGATCGATTCTGCACACGAAAACATAATCCTACATCCTATGTCTCACTTGGCACTATGTATCTAAGCGTCCGGAAATTTCTTACATGTTTACAGCTCCGCAAAACAGGAGTCCCGCCTTTCGCCGGATCGCCCAAAAGGAACAATTGCAGGATTACCCTCTATTTTTAAAGCGCGCAAGGCCGAGTAGGATTACACGTGAGGCCTACGCAGAACTCACAAAGAATACGGTCAAGACCGCAGCCTAATGGCGCGTTTACAACGGCGGGTTAATGGTTAAGGTTAATGAATATTGGAAATACTTAACCCGAATGTGTGTTTACAACGCGCGGTTAAATGTCTGGTTAAGGAAATTCAATCGGGTTAAATAAATTATTTTTTTCTCCACCCCCCCCCCTGGGAGAAAAGAAAAATAAAAAGTTTAAGGGCTAAAAAAATTCCAGGAAGTCCAGGATGCAATTGAAATGAGATATTAAAACAGAGGAAAGCATGCCGACAGTTCAGAAAGGCCAGGAGACCCGAGTTTTGCCTCTGGTCAAAGATGAACAAAGTTCATGTTCTGCATGCCACGATTATGATAGTTCACAGGGGATTACTAAACAGATTCATGAGCACGTTGGCACCAACAGCGACAGAAAGGAGCAGGTGTTTGACCTAATATTAACCCTGTTTGTTGTAAATGCAAACGGGGTTAAAATAGCTACCGCGGTTAATTCGAAAAGTGCAAGTCGGGTTAATTGACTTAACCTTAACCCGCCGTTGTAAACGCGCCGTAAATATCGATTTGCGAGCATTTAAACATTTAAATTCAATTTAAATAATATTCGATTTGAATAATAGCATTCAGTGCACTATTCCTCTTGCCATGGGATTTACAGGAGATGGGGGAAAGGTTTGAAACAGCGTGTGGACAATGCGCCCTTTTTTTGCCACGCCATAGATCAATTCATCACATCCTGTCCCTCAATCAACCTGTGATGCTGAACATGTATGATGATTTTTTCATGTGCAGCACATTGAGGAAGGAGATTATGTGGGAAATCAATACAGAGGCGGTACGCGTCAGGTAGTAGTCATTATGAAGCTTCCATCCAGCCGCCGGACAAGCACGACGTTTTGTATTGGTATTGTTGTATATGATATTGTTATGCTTTTGCATCTACGTTGGACGAGACTGCCTATCGCCCAAATATTCACTCTATTTTTGCTTCCTTGCTTTTAAGAACACTTGTTCCAAACCAACAGGGTCGAGTTGTAGCAGTCCATGGCGATAAAGTGGTGGGTGCGGTGCCTTCACCTGTTTGCATAGCACATTGCCTCAAAATCCATTCAGTGTTTTCTTTCCTGGGTGAATTTGTTCAGGTCTTCATAAACCAGAGGGGGCAAGAGGTAAGAAAACCGTCAATAAAACAGCCAACACTACCCAGAGATGCCAAGTGGTGGCCTGCTTAACTTTCTAAGCCTGTCCCCAATTCTGCAAGCAGATAAGGGCAATTTTATCAACACAAGCTTCAAACGACTGCTCTTCTCTTTAAAAGAGGTGCAGCTTCAGCTGAATTACGATGCCTGATTGAAGTGGCAAGAGCATTCATGTTGAATTGCGAGCCCTTTCCCTCAACAGGTTGAACATAAAAAGGACACGCTTGCCGTCAACCCAGAACTTTCTGGTATGCAGGACGAGGGTGCAGAAAGTACAAGCAGTCTTTGTAGTCGCTTCTTGTTTGACGTGCTTCCTGCCTGATCAGGAGAATGGTCTGTTCTTTTGTTTGTGTGAAGGTCGAAGCACAAAGTGTTTGTGCGCTGTACGTTCTTGCAGCTAGGCCAGCACATGCATTTGCGCTATTATGCTTGCATACATAGAGCCTTGGCCTTTCTTTTGGTTGTCGGTTGGGTTGCGCTCACTGCAACTGTGTTCCTGTTCTTGCTTGTAAAATGCAGCGCGTAAGATGACGGAAGATGAGGCCGAGGCGCACAAGGCTGAGTGGGAGCAAGAGATGCTGTCGGCGAGCAGCGTATCTGGTGGCGCGCAGCTAATTTATCCAAAATGAGGGAATGAGTCATAGGTGCTGAAGATCCCGAGTCTGATTTCATTGTGTGATGCTCGTTCTTCCCCCCAATAGTGCTGCTTTCTGAAATGTATTCTGCTTCGTTTCCATCTTACTTTTTGCCTCTTCTTTGCCCTTCTCATACCCTTTTTTGCCTTTTATTTGGCTTCTGCTGGAAAATGAATGCGTAAGAAAAAGCAATATACATCGTACATACAGCTGATTCGCTACTGGCATGACATATGGAAATTTGTGTTATTTGTTTGGGTTTAACTTAGCTAATACAATGCTGCAAAGAAATACACTATGCACAACACTCCATTCAATAAAAGTTTGGAAACAAAAGACTTGTACGAAGGAAGAAAGAGAAATACAAGTAGAGGACACCTCCCCCCACATCTATAACGAAAAAGGAGTCATTAGTTAGCCAGCAAGACAGACCTGCCCCTGCAGGGGCCAGACACTGTAGAAAGCAACATACCTTTACTCAAAATCGCCGAGAAGTTAAATGAGATAGTCTGTCGTGACAATAATACCTGAGAAGCAACATTAAACATTAATAAACAAATTTGATTCTTGTTTTGACATTGTTCATGCGAGAACACCTTATCTATTCCAGCTTAAAAGTAAAAGTCTACGCTTAAAAGCACCAGCGTGTATTAAGGAAAGGCTTTAATTAGTGCTCTAACTAGCCAGAGCCCCACCAAAAATCGAGACACTGGAGACTAGTGAGGATCCAGCGGGTTGTCAGCAATGCAATGTGGCCTGCGCCTAGCTCTCCTGAAGCCAGCCGCTGTACCAGTAACCCCTCCATCAGATCCCCCATTATCACTGTAGTTGAAGTGTATTTTGTGTCTTGTTTTCGTGATCTTGTTTAAGCTTTTTATGCTGTTGGTGTATTGCATAGGTCAAGGGGAGATAGCAAACTCCCTACTACGAGGTTGAAACGAACTGAAAGTTGATACATAAAAAGGGAGCAAGAGAGGCAGGCTGGAAGAAATAAAAGAAAGTAGGGGGGGCAGCCAGGTTGATGAGAAGAACGGCAAAATGTATTTTTATTGCATGGCATGTAGCTTAGTAGCTAGTTGGTGCACTTTGTGCAGGGGAATGATTAGATTTAGTAAAGAAGTTATGGTGTATCGATTGTAGATTGTGCCCCCAACTTCAACAACGATCCTTGTACTCGGAGTGTAACATTATGTGTAACTGTTGTTTCGAGAGATGCCTCGGAGGCTCCTTGTTCGTAGGCGCTGAATAAGAGGTAGATGTTGGTTGTGCGCTTTGTCTAATGTCTGTTGCCGGTTTATGAGCAGATTAACTCTACAAGATGTGTGTCTCTGTCCCTTAAGAGAATCTGTTTAGGGTCCAACTACCTGCCTCTTCCTTCAATGGGCATGACAAACACGCCATCTGGACGACTTTCATGCCTGGTTGAAAAGTTCTGTTGTGTTGGGAAAACCCAGTCGGGAATGTTTCTTTTAGTGTCATCGAGGGGTTCAATGTAAAGGTCACATAGCTTTTCAATGTTACAAGCATCCATTGTAACGATTGCTGAGCCCAGCTTGCCTTTGCTGACCTCTTCATCGCAACGGCTAACTGCGTGGTGGTGTCAGTTTATGTGCATTCTCTTCAGAGTATGGTTGTTGCACCTAAGAAGCATGTGTGGAGCACTGTCTGATCCTCCGCACAAAGGGTACGTGGCAGGACCTGTCATGTGGCTAACTAAACCTTTTGGTGTGTTTGTCTGTGTGTATTGTATCCGTCCTATAGAAAAGAAAGAATAGATAAACTACGCAGGCAGTGAAAACCACTCCCCACATCAAATAAGGAAAAGGAGCCACTTTGGTATCAAATACTGTAAAGCTCCTCCACCGCGAAAAGGAAAGGAAAAATCAATGGGGATCAAGAGGGCTGCAGGCTTGGCCTGAAACCGGCTCCTGATGAGAGTTGATAACAGTACTGGAAAGGGCACGTCTGGTATGGTGTCCTATACTTAACAAATTGTTCCTGTTCCTTAAGTCACGCTTGGCATGTACCAGAATTTGTTACTGAGTTAAGCATACTGAGCAAGGGGCTTTGCATTAGGTTGCTGTGTGTAAGGGTCGGGCTGTACTGGGCGCTCAGGCGTGTCATGCAATTTTTGCCAGAGCTTGTAAAACAGTGTATCTGTGTTAGCTTCACCAAGTGGTGATGGTGGACGTGCATATGATGTTTTGGCTTGTCATGCGGGTTAGTCAAAACTTGTAGCTTTTCTGCAAGGGAGCCATCTTTGTAAGGCACGCCTAACCAGAACAGGCTGTAAAAGGGGTCAGTAGCGGGCAGGAAGGAAATGCCAGAATTCAGTTTCACGTTTCCTCTAGCTTCTG
>Ga0307960_1003004_pt1 | contig 10200 bp, 15 predicted proteins | sample OrgLakmetagen542_FD_201832 | JGI IMG/M metagenome (GOLD analysis project Ga0307960, IMG submission 201832) | Saline water microbial communities from Organic Lake, Antarctica - #542 | ecosystem: Environmental > Aquatic > Non-marine Saline and Alkaline > Saline | place: Antarctica: Organic Lake... | reverse complement strand
GTGTGTGTATACTGAAGCGTATGTGTGTGTGTGTTTGTGTGTGTGTGTTATTATGTGTGCGTGTGTGTGTTATGTGTGTGTATACTAAAGTGTGTGTGTAAAGGTGTGCGTGTGTGTGTGTATACTGAAGCGTATGTGTGTGTGTGTTTGTGTGTGTGTGTGTGTTATTATGTGTGCGTGTGTGTGTTATGAGTGTGTATACTAAAGTGTGTGTGTGTGAAGGTGTGCGTGTGCGTGTGTATACTGAAGCGTATGTGTGTGTGTTTGTGTTTGTGTGTGTGTGTGTGTTATTATGTGTGCGTGTGTGTGTTATGTGTGTGTATACTAAAGTGTGTGTGTAAAGGTGTGCGTGTGTGTGTATACTGAAGCGTATGTGTGTGTGTTTGTGTGTGTGTTATTATATGTGTGTGCGTGTGTGTTATGTGTGTGTATACTAAAGTGTGTGTGTAAAGGTGTGTGTGCGTGTGTGTTAACTGTGTGTGTATACTGAAGCGTGTGTGTGTACTGAAGTGTGTGGGTGTATGCCTGCATGTTCGGCAGTGAGTGCTAGGATGTATGGGCAGACATAAAACTTCACTGACTTGGGGCGTGTAAATCTCTAGAGACGATTTTACAAATCGTCATCAAAGACCAAGACGATGAAATCTAGACGAGGAATCTAAAAGGTGTGCAAGAACTCATGTTTCATTCTTATACATACAATTTGATCGCTTACGAATGGCATACACATCCAGGCTTGGCCAGAACCATACATTTACAGGTATACACGCTGGGTTGGCCAGAACCATATATACATGCACCGTATATTCGGTGCTTTCCCTGCCAAAAGTACCGTTAATACACTGTATATTTATGGTTCTGGCCAACCCTATACATACGGTGTGCATACATGGCATTTTAATGAAGGCAATCACCATCTATACGGTCATTCATATATGGTGCATATACACGGTCCTGGCCAACCCTACATACGTCCCTTGTTCCAAAGATAAAGCAGGGCACATGAAATCTAACAATAACGTGCTGTCATATACGGTGAAAATATACTGTTCTGGCCAACCCTACATCCCTGGTTCCAAAGATGGAGCAATGCACATGAACTCTTACATGCTGTTACTTCTATACGTTTATAAACATGCAGGGTTGGCCAGAACCGTACATAAATACCGCACATGACCGTATATTTGATGGTTTCCCTGCCAAAAACACTGTATATACACCGTATATGTATGGTTCTGGCCGACCCTAAAAACATGCATACACGCGCTTGCTGCTGATGTGAAGTGCCTTAAACACAACACACTGAACATACAGGGATGAGCAAGCAACAACCCTTTGTTTTGCATGATAAACTACACAATCATCCTCACGCACAACACACGCATGTGCACCCAAACAGACGCACGCACGCACGCACGCACGGACAGACGGGCACACACGCACGCACGCGCGCACACACAAACACACACATTTACACCTGCACACTCCCAACAAACTTACAATGCTGAACGCGCCAATACGTTGACCGTACAGTCCCATGTTCTTGGCGTACGATTGGCTGCACCCCAGCTGGTGGCCGTCAGCCAAAAAGATGCGAATGGCCTGAGCATCGCGCTCGCAGTCTCCGCTGGCAAAGCCCTGTGTATGTGTGTGTATGTGTGTGTGTGTGTGTGTGTGTGTGTGTATGAGTGTGTGTGTGTGCGTGTGTGTGTGCATGTGTGTGTACCGTGCTTATTGCAGTCTCTGCCGGAAAAGCACTGTGTGTGTGATACGTGTGCACGTGTGCACTGTGCACTGTGTGTGTGATACGTGATACTGTGTGTGTGATACGTGTGCACTGTGCACTGTGTGTGTGATATGTTTGCACCAGTGCACTGTGTGTGTGATACGTGTGCACTGTGTGTGTGCTACGTGTGCACTGTGTGTGAGATACGTGTGCACTGCGTGTGTGATACGTGTGCACTGTGCACTGTGTGTGTGATACGTGTGCACTGTGCACTGTGTGTGTGACACGTGTGCACTGTGTGTGTAATACGTGTGTATTAGTGCATGCACATTGAGGCGTATATGAATTGGTGGCGATTGAAGGGGGAGTCATAAACATATTAGCGTATATGAATAGGTGGCGACCAAAGGGGGAGTCATAACAAAATTATAAAACAGACAGACTACCGCTGAGACTGTGCACAGGCACTGCCTAGCTGCTCTTTCCACTGATGGCTTTGCTGATGTGGCAATAAGAAGGGGCCTCACAGCACAGTACACACACACATACACACACATACACACACAGACTGTACATAAATTCATATCCAAATTGCTGGTGCACCTTGTTTCATTCTTCACACCTGGTAGGCTGTTTCAGCAGAAAGGTTCTACATCACACACACACACACACACACAGACTGTGCACAAATCTGTACACAAATCATCAGTGCACCTCCTTTTTTTTAAACACACTTCTAGACTATTCCAGCAGAAAGGCCTCACAGCACACACACAAACGGTGCACAATCCACACACAAGCCGTAGGTGCGCCTTTTTCCCCCTCACACCTGGTAGGCCATGTCGAAGAATGGGAAGATCTCCCTCTCCAGCATGAGCTTGCTGATCTGCTTCCACTGATCTGGTGTGGGGTCCACACCTGTAAGTAGGTGTTTATTCTTTAGTTAGTAATGGTTGGTAGTAGTAATGGTAGCGTGGATACCATGTTGGTCGATACAGATTTCATGGATGTTTGACTTCGAAACTCTCAGCAAAACAATAGACTTTTTCTATTTTTTTTTGAGCTAATGGATTTATTTGTGGCTGGCCGAGACCAGTCAGCAGCCGATCAGCCAAACAACCTGGCTGAAGGTCACTTCCCATTGTAACCAGTAATCAATTGACTTTGAAACCGACATTTGGGGGGGTCAACGGGCCCCACACACCGCGAATTCCAAAATAGTTCCAAACAAAGCATTTCTAACACTCAAACAAAGAGTTTTAAATGTGCGATACACCCCCGCGGTAAAAACGCTCTTAACAAAGAGCCCTAAACAATGAGTTTCAAATGAGGCGCAAATGTGCGATACACCCCTGCAGTGAAAACGCCCTAAACAAAGAGCCCTAAACAATGAGTTTCAAATGAGTTTCAAATGGCAATATACTCCCGCAGCAAAAACACCCTAAACAATGAGCCCTAAACAACGAATTTCAAATAAGCGTCAAACAAGTTTCACATGAGCGGTTCACCCCTGCAGTAAAAACACCCTAAACATCCGTCCAGGTGCTTGTGCGTGCACATGTTTGTGAACACATGTTTGTGAAATGTTTGTGAACACATAAAACACGTGCATGCAACGATTCCCTTCATTTCATTCATTTTTTAGGGCTGGCCATAGCCGTATACATATACACCGTATATAGCTGTATATTTGGTGATTACCCAGCCAAAATTACCGTGTATGCACCATACCTAAACGTGGTTCTGGCCAACCCTATTCACATTCTTTATTCACTTCACGCTAACTTACTCGACCTCTCATCAACTTGTGGATCTACAAGCCCTCCTGTTTGCTCGTATACACAAAGCTTACAAGCACGCGCACACACACTCTCTCTCTCTCTCTCTCTCTCTCTCTCTCTCTCTCTCTCTCTCTCTCTCTCTCTCACACACACACTACACGCACAAGCGCACGTAAACCCGCACACACGCACGCACACACATGTAAACGTACATGCATACATACTTTTCCCCATGTACTCACCGGTGGGGTTGTGTGCACAAGCATGGAGCAAGAACACGCTGCCCTTAGGAGCGGCCTGCACAATCAGAGAGACGCAGATGTTTATAAAAGATGAAATCGTGAAAAATGCACAGGCCGTGAAAACCTCTCCCCTCATCTATAAAGGACAATGAGCCACTTTTGAATCAGATAGAGTTGTATGTTATAATAAAATTTGATACGATGTGATTACAAAACGTCTTACATTGGGAGCAGCCTGCACAATCACATTATATCATTAGGGGATAAGCATTTACAGTTGTGTACGCAAAAAGTGTGTGTCCACCTCGTCTCAGTGATGCAATTCTCATACAACTTTAAGCACGTGCTGTTGGATGAGGATCTCTGGACAACTGCCGCGCAACAATGCTTTTGCAGTATAGGCTACAGCTTCATGACGAGCATATGACATCATTATTGTTCAGCAGTGTGTCCCAACATGATGTATTCCCTACAAGGCTACTGTTTAAGACGAGCATATTACATCATTATTTTCCAGCAGTGCGTCACCAACATAACAGGGTGCGGGACCAACATTGCATGCCACATAATCCTGCAGCATTGGGCACTTTCAACCCAGCATCTGTGGCCAACTGGCAGACGTGGCAGTGTGTGGCGTGCGCATCGCAATTTGATGTAGTGTGTGGCGTGCGCAGTGTGTGGCGTGCGCAGTGTGTGGCGTGCGCATTGAAGTTTGATGTAGTGTGTGGCATGCGCAGTGTGTGGCGTGCGCAGTGTGTGGCGTGCACAGTGTGTGGCGTGCACAGTGTGTGGCGTGTGCAGTGTGTGGCGTGCGCAGTGTGTGGCGTGTGCAGTGTGTGGCGTGTTCAGTGTGTGGCGTGCACATCGCAGTGTGTGGCGTGCGCATCGCAGTGTGTGGCGTGCGCATCGCAGTGTGTGACGTGTGCATCGCAGTGTGTGGCGTGCGCATCGCAGTGTGTGACGTGCGCATCGCAGTGTGTGACGTGCGCATCGCAGTGTGTGACGTGTGCATCGCAGTGTGTGGCGTGCACATTGCAGTGTGTGCATTGCAGCGTGCGCAACGCAGCGTGTGCATCGCAGCGTGTGCATCGCAGCGTGTGCATCGCAGTGTGTGGCGTGTGTGGCGTGCGCAGTGGCAGTGTGTGGCGTGCGCATCGCAATTCAATGCAGGACAGATAAAAGGCACGTTGTTCTTGCAACGCGAAGAAACTCCATGACGTTCCTTTGCTTACTCACCACCAAAATAATGACTTTACTTCCCACACACACCTTCACGTCCTTCATGAAGCCGTCAAAGTCCAGACCACAAGTCTCTGGCTCATCACAGTGGCAAGGCTGCCTCATTTCACACTTCACACTCACCAAAAAGATGAGATGCACCCTGGCGTCTCTTGCTTGATCTACTACCCACACACCTTGACGTACTCAAAAAGCCATAACTGTGCGTAGCCTACAACCCACACACACCTTGACGTCCTCCACGATATACTACCCACGCACACACCTTGACGTCCTCGACGATATACTACCCACAAACACACCTTGACGTCCTCCACGATATACTACCCACACCCACACCTTGACGTCCTCCATGAAGCCATCGAAGTCCAGGCCACGCGTCTCTGGCTTGTAGTACCGGTAAGGCTTCTGACCCACGTTTGCATCACGCCAGATGTTGTGGTGGTTGGCCCAAGTGGGGACGGAGATGTACACCTCGGAGTTGGGCATGAAGCTGCAGCGTTCATGTTGGTATGTTCATGTAAATGCAAATTAGGATCTGATAGCAGGCTGTGTGCCAGATCTATGTTGACTAGTATTATTTGGTATACTGTACCTTTCTTAACTCACCCCGGGTAACTCACGTTTTCTGCCCTCCGACGTGATATCAGCATCGTAAAATATATATTTTTTCAGAGGCTCCGGGGTTTCCGGGGTTTGGCGAAAATTAAGTGGTGGCTGAACATCGATGAGCCGGAGAAGGCCCCGCCCCGCCCCCGCCCCAGCCCCAGCACCTGGAGCACAACACACATGCGCCCCAGCACCTGGAGCACCTGCCCCAGCACCTGCAGCACGCACATACGCGCATGTGCACGCATTCTCACACACGCACACGCACTGCCTGGGCTAAATGCCCACCGGGGTTGGTGCAGGGAAGGCTAAAATAATTATTTACAGGTTCCGGGGTTACCCGGGGTTACCTGTAATATTTTTGAAATTTGAGCACCGGGGTGAGTACGGTAAGGTACGGTACACAATTAACTTGCGTTATATGCGCAAACGCTATTACTGGAGCCACAAGCCTTGCCTCAAAATCTGTAAAATTTGCCACTTCAGGTAAGACAGGATTAAAGCGCATACTGTGGAAAAGACCTGTTATGACAAAATAAATTGTGGTGTCCAACCAAATTTCCAAAGTATGCCCTTTAATCCTGTCTTACCTTAAGTGGCAAATTTTACAGATTTTGAGGCAAGGCTTGTGGCTCCAGTAATAGCGTTTGCACGTGTATAATTTGCACAGAAGCAGTCCCTTTGTAAATGCGCCCTTGAGCGCAGGCACGACGAAGGAGCAAGCACATACACACGCTTAATTTCACACACAGACACACGCTCAATTTCACACGCAAACAAGTAAACACACCCAAACAAGCACACGCCAGCATACATATCAACACATGCACGTATCGGTGCATGAAGTCAGCCATGAGGCGGCACACGCACGCACACATGCACGCACACAGAATCACATGCACACACGCGCACACATACACACATACACACACACACAAACACACGCACATACAAACACACACGTACCGGTGCATGAAGTCAGCCATGAGGTGGCACACGCACGCACACATGCACACACACACACACAAACACACACACACACAAACACACACGTACCGGTGCATGAAGTCAGCCATGAGGCGGCACACGCACGCACACATGCACACACACACAAACACAATCACATGCACACGCGCAAAAAAAAAAAAAAAAAACGCACACACACAAACACACACGTACCGGTGCATGAAGTCAGCCATGAGGTGGTACACGCACGCACACACGCACACACACACAAACACACGCACATACGAACACACACGTACCGGTGCATGAAGTCAGCCATGAGGTGGCACACGCACGCACACATGCACGCACACACACACAGACACAATCACACACACACGCACACACAAACACACACGTACCGGTGCATGAAGTCAGCCATGAGGCGGCAAGAGCCGGTGCCGGACAGAGTCTGGACGGCAGCCACGGTGCCATCCTTCAGGCACTGCAAGTGTAAGAGCACATGCACGTGTGCGTTAGACTAGGCACAGCAAGTACGAATGTCGTACCTGGGATTGTGATCACACCCCAAGCTCCTTGACCATCCGATGCATTTTGCAGAGTACCCCGTTTTCAGCAGGAGCAACTACTTACCACGTAAAATAACGTAGGCTTTTGTGCCCCATCAAACGAGAACAGCGCACACAGCTTGAGCATTTTGTGTGTTACAACTTGGATGAATTGGGGGTGCGGTTGCTGAGCTGGCTGTGTGTTACAACTTGGATGAATTGGGGGTGCAGTTGCTGAGCTGGCTGTGTGATTTGGATGAATTGGTGGTGCAGTTGCTGAGCTGGCTGTGTGATTTGGATGAATTGGGTGTGCATTGCTGAGCTGGCTGTGTGTTACAACTTGGATGAATTGGTGGAGCAGTTGCTGAGCTGGCTGTGTGAAAAGTGAGGGCACAAGGAATGTAGCTACATGGAGAGCCCCGAGTTTATTAGGAGGACTGTCATGCCACCCCAAAAAAACTGCAGCATATTTTCAGGCTTTAGGTTACCATACGACCAGGGTTGGCCAGAACCGTATATCAGTGTTGTGCACATACGGCGTCAATCAGAAATGACACCGTAAATTATGGTGCTTAAATGACGTCTACGTCACATAACTGTAATTAACGGTGAATTTCACTACTGATGGTGGAAAATCGTAAGTAACGGTGCGGCGTCAGGTACTCAGAGGCTCAGAGTGCCAACTCAAGCTCCGATTTTCCCAAAAACTACATTTGCGATTTGCAATATAAATATAAAACTGCAGCAAATTTTCAGGCCGTAGATTACCATACGACCAGGGTTGGCCAGAACCGTATATACACACCGTATACTTGGTGATTTCCCTGCCAAGATTACCGTATATACACCGTGTATGTGTGGTTCTGGCCATCCCTACATATGACCTAGCTCCTTATTAATATAACTTATAATTGGCTAAAGCACACTGCCTAATCTCAGGCCTTAGCACGCCATACTCCAGCTCCTTACAAATGTAGATCCTGGTTGACTGTGACACATCATCGCCTATGGATGCTGATATACAGATGGGATTGTGTGGCTGTTAACATAAAGGCAGCTCACCTGTGCATCCTCTCCGTAGGCTAGCTTCACACTCTCTTGCACAAATTCCTTGAGGCCACCCATGGGCAGGTACTCCATGTTGTGGGCGCCTGGTTTAAAGGAACAGCACACGGGACAGGGTTCAGCCTAACCTTCATGGCTGCCGGCTGCCGGTCACCCCCTGTTTGTGAACCCTTTTGACCGGCCTGGAAATCCTTTGTGTTCAGTCTAATGTGTTGTTTGGAAAGGATGCGCACAACAATGTGGGTAAGGAAAACGGGGCGCCAAACCATGCATGTAAGGTACATATGTGCAGTGATTCAAGCAGGGGAGTCTGAGTATGTGTGTGTGTTTGTGTGTGTGTGTGTGTGTGTGTGTGTGTGTGTGTAGTGAGGCAGGAGTGGAGCAGAGGAAAAAGCCTAGGAGGCAGACTCTTGCAAGCTTCAGCACACAAGCTCTTAAGCTTGCCACCCGTGGGCAAGTACTTCGTGTTACAGGCACTCCAGAAGCGTAACATGCAGAGGGCGTGAATAGAAGTTTGCTCGCACATCATGTTGTGGCACATAATAATGCAATTCATGTTGGCCAATCTGAAGCTGAACCTTCCTGTCATGATTGTTCAATTTCAGCACACCCACACCCACGCCCACACCCGCACACTCATACCCACGCCATACACCCATACCTAAACAACCACACTTCCACCCACACACCCAAACACACCAGCAATGCGGCGCTCCGCCTCCCGCACGCACTCCAGCACGACGGGCTTGCTGTTGTCATCTCGGTAGGCACCCTGAGTGGATTGGCAGGCAGACAACAACAGCACATGCGAGTCAGGAGTGGGCATATTGTTCATGGTAGCCACATGATGCTCACAATGGGCACCCTGCATAAGCTGGCAGGCAGGCTCAAGCAGCTGTGCGAATGGGGGCAGGCACTTTTCAGGGCAGGCATCTGAGGTAGAGGCCCACGGATCGTGTGCGGCAGAAAGCAGGCATGCATGCTCGCAGGCGTCAGCGTGTCCACAGTAATGTAACCAAGCAGCACACATGTCGACACTCACCACTCCCAGGTTGATCTTGTTGCTGTTGGTGTCCTTGAGGAAGGCCTCTGTGCGAGCAAGTAGTGTTGGCGCAGTGGTGCAGTTGCCACCCTCAACGAAGGGGCCCACAGAATAAAGTAGGACAAGGGACCATGGTACCCAAACAGACATTCAAGATAAAACTATATCAGGTAAGAGATCCAAACTGCGCAGTCAGTAAGTGCAAACTTCCCACGTCCCATGTACGCGTGACAGTCCTTTCTCTCTGCATGCACTTGTCCTTTACACAGCTTCCATCCTAAGCACAGTTGCAACCCACCAGTGATACCAAGGATGGGATCTGCATAAAAGCGGAAGGTTAAGAACCGTTATTTGAGAGTGTGGGGTGTGCGTGTGCGGCACGCGCTCAGCTCATGATTGCGCATGCTGACATCTAAACAAGAAGGAGCATTCCACTCTTTACCACTCTCCATCACTAGCATGCTCATCAGGTCTGGGCGTGCAGGTGTTTAAGCAAGCAGCGCAAAAAGGTCACACAAACCTTTGGCCGCTTCTGGGACATGCGCGAAAGAAGTGGCGCATGCAGGGGCAGATGTGGTCAGGCCCCTGAGGTTTGCAGCCAATCGGGCAATCTGCCTTGATGGAAGCATTTCGATCGAACGTTGGCAAAATATATGAATATATTTTAAAAAGTGATTAGGGAGGGTGCTGTGCATGTAAACATCACATCTTGAATGGTTGGCTTTTTGCTTATTGGTCTATTGTGGCCTGCCACAGCAGTTCACGCTGTGCAGTATGTGATAGGTATGCAGTATGTGACAGGTGCTGTGCAGTGCAGTATGTGACAGGTCCACCATGCAAACTCGCATGCATACACGCGCGCGCACACACACACACACACACGCACACGCACACACACACACACACACACACACACACACGCACACGCACACGCACACGCACCCACACGCACACCCACACACACACACACACACACACACAC
>Ga0307960_1003003_pt1 | contig 10200 bp, 16 predicted proteins | sample OrgLakmetagen542_FD_201832 | JGI IMG/M metagenome (GOLD analysis project Ga0307960, IMG submission 201832) | Saline water microbial communities from Organic Lake, Antarctica - #542 | ecosystem: Environmental > Aquatic > Non-marine Saline and Alkaline > Saline | place: Antarctica: Organic Lake... | reverse complement strand
CAATGCGCGTGGGATTTTTAATGATGTGTTCTGATACAGCAGATATATCATCGCTGACATACGATTGCTCAATATCTAAAAATAAATACTCGCGCACAATCTGCCCTGATTGCTCAACAAAAATTGTCGCACCGTCCGAAGATATAGGCCTGATACGGCTTATGCCATGTCGTGTTGCGCGTTCTAATTTAAAATTGCCCGGCGTTAGTGTCTGTGTTGAGATAATCGGCGCGAAATATTCCGCCGCCTGTGAAAATATCTGTAATGTTCTGCCGCCAAAAACAGATTCAATCGCGTTCACTTCGTCATCATCAATCGTGGCTTCAATGGCATCATCATCATTACCGCTACCAAGGTCAAAGTTAAAGAATCCTGCAAGTTTAGAGCCCCAGATTGTAGAGGGGCGGCTTCTTGAACCTCCAAACCATAATCTTTGCTGAAAGAAGGCCGCGCTTCTAGGCCATCCCCGCGTTGCACTCCATACCGCTTCCGCGCCATCGCCAAAATCAAACGTAGGGATATTAGATAAAGTTAACGCACTTGCCGCCCATGACGTGCTGGATGATCGTACAATTTTAAGCGGCGGTAGGTCAGGGTGAATCAAAATCACCGTGTCCAGTGATTGAATATAGTCCATGCTATTGATAATATCAGCAGTAAGCGTTGATAAATTTGTTGTTACCGTTGCTTGCAGAACATCATCTTCATAAACTTTTAATTCACCGGGCGTAAAGGCCAGCAGATAAGTTTGGTCAATATTAAATTGAAAAGAAACCAAGCGCCCCTGTTGGCTTGTCGTTGTGGTCGCAACGTATTTTGAACCGGGTCTGCGCTTGATTCCACCAAGGGGAGCAACATAAACATTTCGCAATCGCGCCGCGCCGTTCAAGTAAATGTCCCGATCAACCCGCCCCAACAAAGCAGGGCTGATCTCGCCAGCCGCAAAACTTGTTTGATTGAGTAGTGTCTTAGCCATTTATCCTCGTGAATTTAAAGCGGTAAAAGCAATGTCCGGTATTCTTTGTGTTGGTTGCTGTTGCGCGTCAAGCTGTCTGGCGCGGGCTGTTTCTTTATCTGCGGCACGATCAAAAACATTCATTTTACCCCCGTCCTCTTGCAAGGACATGGCAAACAGCCGTGCCAGGTGAAAGTTTAATGCGCGGATGAAATAGCTTGGCATGTCGGCTTCGCTAACATTGCGCTGGTAAATAACTCTTGCGGGCTTTACGTTTGTGTAAATCTGTCGTCCGTATAATTCGTATTCTTGCGCATTTTCTAACTGGATGATACGCAAGCAATCGCTTGGTAGTTGATACTGATAATTCCATGAAAAATCAGGCGGGGACGATAATGCGCCGCCAAGATCAACTTGTCTTAATGAAAACCGCCAAGGGTAATACTGCAAAAGAGTTTTTTTAGTGTCCTTATAAACGCTATTTGCAAGTTTGGCTTCCACTGTATTATCTGAAAAAGATGTGATATCGTCCGCGCCGACCATAATTAAAGACGTGTTGCATATTGAAATATCTGTTGTCATTGCTTGTCTTTCTGGCATCAAGAGGCTGTACGAACATAGAAGCAGAAGCGAGAAACCCGCTTCTGCTTAATTTTACTTTAACTCAATGCCGCCAATGCGCCAACAGTTACAGTAGCCGCGCCAGTCGCCGAAGTTACCTGCGCTAAGCCTGTGCCGTTGCTGCCACCGAGTATGATGAGATCATAACGCTTTAGCTGGTTTGTCGCACTGTTGAAGTAGCCAGAAGCCGCCATCGTCGCCACTGTTGCTGCTTCCTGATACAACCAAGTGTCAACCAAAGTTGAATTGGCGTGGTCAGATACTTTGTGCAAGTTTGCTTGTGAATAAGCCATAGTATTAGTTCCTTTCTGTTACGCTTGACGCGCTGTGATTTTGACAATACCAGTACCGTCAATGGCAACCGCGCCACAAGAGAACATAACAGTTGACAAGAATGCCAATTTTTCTGGAACGTAATTTGTTTCGCTTTTCATTTCCATGTTAAGACCAAGGCCAACGGAATCGCGGTGGAAGCCAAACAGTGTCACATCGTTTGAGCCATCTTTTGGAAGCCCTGTGAGTGTGCCATCGTTTTCCGTGCGATCATTGATTGTCACAATGTTAAAGCCGAGGTAAGGCTTGATATTGCCTTTAGCTGTAACATCAAATCTTTGCTGACCGTAATCAGAGCTGATAAATTTATCATCATTCAATAGATTACGATACGCGCGGTGATTCATAACAATCGTGCGCCCGTCTTGTGGAACGCCGTTATCATCAAGCGCACCCATAGCCGCAAGAAACTTCGCAAAGTTCATGTCAGTGTTTGCACCACCAACGCTGCTTGCAACTGTTCCTGTACCACCTGCGGCGGCAAGTGCATCAATCAAGATTCTATCCATGCGGCGACCACAAGCGTTCCGAAGAATGTCTGCAAGTTCCGTGATTTCATCAAAATTGATTTGCTTGTTTTTGAAAATGTCCGTGTAATCGGCAGCGTACCAATCATTCATTGCCGCTGTGACTGGCGCGTGTGCTACATCACTTGGGACAACGTCTGTGTGCATTGCTTTTTGAAAGGCAACGCCTTTGTTCATTACTGGGAATTGGATTGTTTTTGCACCAGCAACGCTTTTTTCACGAACCAAACCTTTTAAAGAATAACCTTCTTGGTAAACTTTGTGGACTTGGCTGTCAAAAAGGGTTACAGCACTATCATTGATTTCAATAGTCATTTGTGTTCCTCCATGAAACATTAAGTTGATTTTTTTTAATCAGCTTTGGTTGTTCCTCTTAGGAGGGCCATTGCCTAAGTGTTTTCGCTACACTTAGCGGCGGGACAGAACGTGGCTCAAGTAAAAGAGTTAATCACTAAAGTAGTTCCGCAATTAACACTTTACATCGTAGCGATTTTATTTGCAAGAGCCATTGCTTCCTGCTGTTTTTCTCTGTTTGATTTAATATCAGGCTCACTTAGCAATGTGTTTAGCTTCCCTTGGAAGTCTTTTTTCGATTCACTGCCAACACCTTCACCGGGCTTAGAAGGGATTTGTTTATCTGACGCGCGAATAATTTTATATAATAATTTTGCTTGTTCGGCTGTATAAACCATCCCTTCTAATGCTTCGCGCTCGGCTGGTAACAGCTTCGTGGCGGCGTAAGATTCAAGGCTGGAAAGCATTTTTTCGCCATCCTCGCCCATCTTTTTTAATTCTTCATCATAGACAGGAACATCAAAATAGCCCGCGTCTTGTGCATATTTGAGAACGGCGTCTGCCTGACCGTTTGTAAGTCCTGCTTCTTTTGCAAAGTCTGAATAGTGCGTGACAATATCTTCTTCAAGGCCGTAGGTTTCTTCAAATTCATACTTATCAGGCGCAACCTTTCCTTTTTCTTTCAAGGTTTTTTCTAATTCAGAATAAGATTTCGCCATATCCTCGGCTGATTTAAACTTTTCTGGAAGCCATTTGGGGCGTTCACCGTCATCCGCTTTTTCTTCTTTGCCGTCCGCTTTTTTAATTGCGTCCTCAACGCTGATTACCTCGCCATCACGATCAAGCAATTCACCACTAGGCTTGCTTGGCGCGGCGGCTTCTTCTGTTACAGCTTCTTCTGTTACAGCTTCTTCTGTTACAGCTTCTTCAACCTGTGCGGCATCCGTCATTTGGTCAACTCCCTGTTGATTAAAGTCTTAATATATTTTACTACGTTTTGTTCGCCAATTCTGGCAAACGTGAGGTTGCTCATGGCCACGCCATCATTGGCGTTCTGAATTAAAGTGGGTTTATCAAAGCGTGATTCTAAAATATCCAGCACACTTTCGCCATCGGCTGTAGCAAACAAGCGTTTAAAAACAGCACTCACCTCATCTAAATCATTATATTTATTTTCCACTTGGTTGCCCCTGCTGTGCCATCATTGCTTGCGCCGCCATCTGCTTTTCAGCAACCTCTTTGTTTTGTTCTTTTTCTGCTTTGCTATACGTCAATCGTTCGGGAACATTTAATTGATCGCCGATAAAGTCAATAACCTCATCCGCTTTAATCGCACCCATTCCAACTTCGGGGCCAAAGCTACCTAAAGCAAACTCAATGAAGCGAACCACATTGTTAATCTCGTCTTGCTGCTGCGATTGCGCAAGAGGGGATACAGCGTCAATCGCTATCATGTGGCCATCAACTTTAAAATCGTTCATGTTGATAATGTTTAACTTATCCAACTGATACAAACATATATTCACAAGCGGGTTAATCAATTCATATTGCAAGCGACCGTATGCGCTGCCAATGCGCTTGGCTAGTTCTTGCTGTCTAATGCTGATCTCTGTGGCTGTCTTAACAGGAAGGTTTACAGACCCCAGCGGCTCTGTGTACATCTGATCGTTTATGCTGGCCTCAAGGCGTTCGATTTCCATCTGCCCTGCTTGCAAGTTACCACCTGTTGGAAGCGGTTTAATGCTGGGGCCAAAGACGCCATCGTTAGCAGACACGGGAAGCATTGCGCCGGGGCCAACACGGATTGCAGAAATGTTAATCACGCCATCATCCACAACGGTGTATGTCGGGTGGGTGTTGATTTCCATAGACTGCATGTGCAATTTGATAAACTGATTCAGCGTTTTACCATCGTTCAAGCATACAATCACGGGGCCGCGCCCCCATTCCTCGCCGCTCATAACAGACCAGCGGGCGACAATCCAAGGGTTTACATCCATGTTGCGCTCGACAATAAACTTATCCGCAAACTTTTCTAAAAGCACATAGTAGCCAAAGCCTTCTTTTTCAATTTCTTCTTCTGTCTTGAGGTCGAACGCTTTAAATTTCTTGGGTGTTGTCCCCTCGATGCACCATATTTTTTTCTCCGGGTCTGCCTCTGCCATGATTTTTAAATCGTTTGGCAGATCTGCATCATCCCAAGTATCTAAAATAACGCCAACTTTAATTTGATAGCGGCGGTATATTTTATCAACAACACCTAGCGCACCTGTGGAAAAGCAAAGCTCGTTTAAAGGAACGGAAGTGAAAATCAAAGGCTGCTTTGGTGTGCCTGTGACCATAAGCGCGGCTGTGCCAATCATCAAATCACGGTAAAATTCACTGATCGCAAGGTCAAAGTTTGAGGTAAAGATGTGATCGAACAGCGTGTCTTTGATTTCTTCAAGCTGTGAGGCGGCTTCCTTTTTCTGATCTTTTGGAATCATTCTGCCGGGCTTTAAGTTTGTCCAGCGTTTCAGGTGCGGCGTTAGGCTTGAGTGGATATTGTTAGCTGCTTTATCAAAGGCGATGTAAGGGCTTGAGGTATAAACAGTTCTGCCCTTCTTTTGCCCTGACGCTTGGTTGTAAAAGTTTTCGCGTTCGGGGCAAAATAATTCCATTGCCTCACGATATAGCGTCTCCCAATTTTTTTGTTTATTGGTTTGCGCTGCATCATAGCGTTTTTTAAATTCCTGTGGCGTCATTTACGATACCCCTAATTCATCGCCTTCTGTGCCAAGCAACCCGCGTTTACCGCGCCGCTGCCTTTTTCTTAAATCATCAAGGCGGGCTTTCTCTGTAGCTTCTTTTTCAGCCGCTTCCTCTTGGATGCGCTTATTCTCTGCCCGCTGCTCATCAATCTGTTGCCGTTGCCTCGCCATCGCCTCATCTTGTGCTCTTGTGTCTGGTCTTTTGCTACCACCACCCATAGTTAAAATTCCTTCATAAGAGTTACACCAATTTCTTGATAATCGTATTTGCCCCAAAGATTTCTAAATAACGCCAAGTGATCGCGCATTGATATCCCCGGCGATGCCTCGCAGTAAGCCCGCGCACATCCCCATTCTTTGTATTGATTAACCGCTGCCTCGACCAACTTCCGCGCTACTTTTGTGCTGCGATATTCTGGCTTAACGTAAAATTGAAACATCTCGCCAATGCGCTCGACTGTATAATCGGTTTGATAATAAACCAATACATAACCAACAATCGCGCCATCAATCGAAGCGCATATCCCCGCCGTATCAGGAAGGCCAATATGCGCCCTGACCGTATCTTTCCAAAAATCAGGAGCAAGGGTTAGGCCCGCTGTTTGGAAATTGCTTTCGTGCCAGAACGTTTCTGCAAGGGCAAACATTTCTTCAAGGTTAGAAGCGTCCGCATTAAATATTTCAACTGATTCGGGTTGCACCATATTTTATTAAATCCCTGTAATACCCGTGGACACTAATTCTATTGAAAGATACGCCTGAGACCATCATGCAATTACCAACGCAAGACGGTATCAGAATACCTAAACGCAGCTTACGTGGTTTTTTAAAGGTTGGCAAGTACAGTATAATCGCGTTTTGTTCGGTTAGTTTTTTAATAACTTCGTTAATATTTTCTTTGTAAAAAGTAAACTCTACATTTTCAATCGTCTGACATACGCTCATAGATGCGTCACCAATCGCCGTATAAATCTCGCAATGGCGCATACCGTGGCGCGTAAACAGCCTGTAAAACCAGTTCAAGCGTGCCTTGCTGGTAAATACGATTAAATATTCCCTAAACTCACCAGTCTGTCGCATAGCTATACATTTTATATTCTGACCGTTTGCGCTGCTTCATCGTGTTTAACTCGCCCATTCCAGCAATCGCGTATTGCAACGCCTCATGCGGGTGCGAGTATTCATTCTTGTCGGGGTCCGGCGTATAGCGTGCGCTTCCAGATGAGCCGATTTTTCTGTAACGATAGCCGCCATTAAAACCTTTGCGCAATGCCTTGCAAGCCGCGCTAACTAAAAGCGCAGGTTCGCCTCCGATGTTACGGGATAAAATACTATTAACGCCCTCGATGCGCTCACCTGTGCGAAAGCCGGGCGAGGGCTGGACAATTAAGCCTTCACCGCGCAGGATTTCAAAGTAAGTTCGCTCATCGTTTTGAGATTTAAACGCGCCCGCCGGATCGCCCCACCATGTAATGTTATGATGCGGGAATGACGATGCCACCTCTTGCCGCAACAGCTTACTAAATGTCACCGCGCCTACATCCTCGCCGCATAGTTCCCATACGACCTGAACCTGCCCCTTGGGTGTGCTTTGCAGCACCACCGCCGCAGGGCTACGACCCGAAGCATCTATGCCGCCAATCAATGTTCGCGCCGGTATGAGTGAGATAGCCTCGCTTGTGAAGTGGAAGTCGTCGTTCCATGTGTCCTTGTAAACGCTCTTGCCTTCTTCCATGAATCCGTATTTACCGTGAACGTAAACATTTATCCACTCTTGCGTTTTACCAATCGACATATTTTCGTAATAATTATCAGGCAGGTTTTCTCTGTTCTCGCCGTATTTTGATATACCGCTTGGCTGATAATACATCGCCACGTTTGAGGGCTTCGCTTCTTCAACCAGCTTATACATCCAGTGGGCATCGTCAGGCGGGTTAGTGTCGGCGATAATGCCATGCCATGTAGCACCACCATCAACCTTGCGCGGATATCTGCCCGGGCGCGTACATGCCTCACGAAAAATAATCTCGTCAATAAAGCGAAGTTCGTTAAAGAAAATACCAGTACACTCAAGCGACATAAGTTTTTTAATATCTTCCTCACCATCGAGCGCAAGAAAAATAATCTCTAAATGCAAGGTTGTGCCATCGCCTGTTGGGTGGGCGTGTTCTATGGTCTGTTTGTAAGGAGCGCGGCCTGTAATCTTCGCGCCTCTAAAGATGCCCTCACCAAACCATTGCTTCCACGTTGCCATTGTGGTCGTCTCAAGTTCGGGCAGGGTGTTACGCACGATAACCCAACGCGACATACGGACACCATCGCTGTTCGGCTTCTGCTTGAGCGCCCTCATGTAAACTTCCCAGCAACAGCCTACGCTCTTGCCGCTACCAACGGGCCCCATGGCAATGCGGATGAACGTATCGTCATGGTGGAATTTACTAAAGGTGCGGGAGGCTTTGTAATTTAAAGCTGTCATCGGGTACTATAATACCTCTATGGTTTTTTAAGCAACGATTTTTTTCTGGCCTTCTTATCTCGCGGAAAGCTTCGGTTCTTGCTGGCTGATTGAACGCGGAGATTACTTGGGCTATTATTGTTCGGGTTTCCGTCTTTGTGATCGACATCCTTGCCATCGCCCTTTTTAACCAGGCCTTTTTTCATCAAGCTATATCGCGCCCTGTTACGAGCGGCGCGCTTTTTCTTAACATGCGGCTGGCTGTCATATTTTCGTTCTTTGTCGTAGTCCCTAGACATCTTCAATAACCTCACCCTCAATGTCAACAACGCTATCCTTATCAAAAGATATGTTAATCATAACATTGTTTCCCTTCTGCTTGTTATCTTTTTCAAACAGGCCGTGCATTTTAAATTCCATCTCATGCGTTTTAATTAACGAGTGGGCAACATCCAGATTACCGCCATCCAATTCGTCTTCTAAAGCTTGTTGTGTTTTACGAAATCTTTTAATCGCTTCATCAATTCCTGACCGATCTCCAACACATTTTTCAATGATCTTCTGACCACGCGCCACAAATTGCCTGTCCTGCATGTAATCGGATAGCGATGATTGAGGCACTTTCGCCCGCTTAGCAGCAGCTTGCCAGTCGAAATCAATCGCCAGTTCCTGCAACAGCTTTGCTTCCCTTTGCAGTCTCTTTGGGGTTTTCTTCTTTGCCATTGTTACCTTCTTCATTGGTATTTTCGTTCAAACGCTCTTTGGCCATCGCTCGCGCAGCCCATTGACGCACGACAAACGACGCTTCCTCAAGCGATGCACCCTGCGCCATTAGATTGTTAATCTTATTTCGTATTTTATTATTAAGATTTTTCATAAACTGGATACTTTCTAAACTTCTTCGGTAATAAATGACCCGGCGAAACTTCATAAACGATAATACACGAATTTGGAATCTCACCACTTAAAACGTGATACTTAAAGATTTTACCCGTTTCCTTTACCCTAATCAAGTGGGTGTAGGCTAGGCTGTTCTTTTCTGGCTTCTGTGACGCTTCCTGATCGTCTTTTCTTTTTTGAGCCATACACGCCCTGCAATAGTATTCAACCCACTCCACGCCAGCGAAATCGCTGCGAGGGAGGTAATGGTTGTGTCCTTTACAAAATTCACTTTGGTGGCTTCCCCATATGGGGGTTCCATTCTCATCGAATCCCTCACTGGGAGGGTCTGATTTATGCGGCATAATGTTTCCTTTCTGCGCGGGTTGTCGTGACCGTAGTACTCTTGGTTGAAAAATACGCGTACAAGCCTCGCCCGTACGCGTATAATCATTTAATTATGGAATTTATCTAAACATTGTAACATTACAATAGTCCTCGCTGAACTTACTATAGCATTTCTCTAATTCTGCGACGCTAGGCCTTGCCAGGTACATTCCAACGCCTAAGAAAAGCAAAAAGAACACGCCGAATAAGATCTGTTTCATGATAAAACCCCTAATTGCTCTAGTAATTCATCGTCACTTGTGTCGATCGGCTTTGACTTGCGAACGATATAACCCGCCGCCCTTAATTGGTTAATCACGGCAATTTCGTGCGCCGTCATGACCGTTGCCCCGCCTTCTTGTTCCCGCATCTGATTCCATGCGACAAGGCCCGCGTCTGAGGTTGGATAAAAAATCGTAAACATTTCATCCCTTTGATACTCTAAATCTGCTGTTTCTTCGCTCATTGTCCTGATTCCTTTATTGAATGCCATTGCTTGTCCTCTGTGAAGCCGCTCATGAATGCGATATAATCGCGGGCCGTTTTACCGTGAAAAGATTGCGACACATGCCGCGACCCTTCTAACAAGTTGATTGAGATTACACCACGCGAATCCTGTTTAGATATATCAACGCCATTACACCTCCAGCCATATCGCTGGTTATGGTATTCAATCCAATGAATCGCAAAAGTGTTAACAAGGTTGTCTAAGTAACTTTTATAAACACCCTTTGGCGTTCTTATTGTGTGTGTGATTTCGTATTTCATTGTCCTGATTCCTTTTCTGTTTTAAATTATTATTTACCAAGGCGCATCGGCATAATAACGGCCTTCAAGCCACCATCAAACGTAATCAACATAGGATTGAAGCCGCCATCCCAAAAATAACGCGGATTATGACCGTAAACTGTCGCTTTATCAAAATTCTTTTTGTCAAACCCCATCGCATGGGACGTTGGATGAATAACTTGACCCGATTCGCCGACAGTAAACAAAGCG
>Ga0307960_1003000_pt1 | contig 10208 bp, 7 predicted proteins | sample OrgLakmetagen542_FD_201832 | JGI IMG/M metagenome (GOLD analysis project Ga0307960, IMG submission 201832) | Saline water microbial communities from Organic Lake, Antarctica - #542 | ecosystem: Environmental > Aquatic > Non-marine Saline and Alkaline > Saline | place: Antarctica: Organic Lake... | reverse complement strand
CTCTGTGTGTGTGGGTTGGAATTGGTGCGTGTGAGTGTGTGTGTGTGTGTGCGTGTGTGTGTGTTGGTGTAAAACCAGTGTGAACGTCATTTTACGGGGGGGTGAGTACGGTAACGTTCGGTAACTACAAGTTACATATCACCTTTAGTGACGACTTACATCCTTTTTATCACAACTTATAACATCCAATTATTCTTGCTTGAGAGGACCAGCAAAAAGGTGGTCTGTGCAAGAAAGGAAGCAGCATAGATGGCTGAAAGCACATTAAAAGAAAAACATGCTCCCACCGATGAAGTACAACAAACACGTGCACAGACAAAAGCACGGCATGTGGCAGATGTCGCGCGCACACACACACACACACACACACACGAACAGGCTTGCAGCAGACGTCGTGCGCACAGTTCACAGCCTGGAAACTGCTGACCGGCCAGTGACAAAGATCAGTTTCGTCTCATATTCTCTTGGTGGTCTCATAGCGCGCTACGCTGCTGGGCTGCTGTTCTCAGCAGGCTGGCTTGCACAGCCATCAGATCACGCACAGCAGGCCCCCAACAACGAGTCCCTTATCAGCCGGAGTGGCAGCCCTGGGCCTGCTAGCCCCTCAGCTACATTCCACGCACCCACGACACACGCAGCCCACCTCCAAAACCCTGGTGCACGCACGCATGCTGATGTGCGGGTAGCAGTTGATGACTTTGGTGGTGGTGCGGGTCGGTCACAACTTGAGAAAGCAGCACCACCATTACCATTGCCTGAACAGACTGCAAGAGCAGCAGCAGCAGCACCGGTGCTTGGGCAAAACAGTCGAGCACCAGGAGCAGCAGCTGCAGGCACAGTCATTGCTGGAGCCAACGAGGCTGCTTTGCCCCCCAGGTGCTGTTCTGTGTGAAGAGTGTGTAGCCATGCATGTTTGCGTGTTAGCCTGTGCAGCCGTGCCCGTTGTGTCTAGCTGTGTGTGTGTGTGTTTTTGTGCAGTGCAGGTTTTATGTTTGTGTGTAGACAGCGTGGGTGAACGTGCGCTGTGAGTACAGCCAAGACGATGTGTTGCTAAGGTGCACGGATGTTGTGCTTTGTGCGCAGACATGGTTGAAGTCAGTGACAAGCTCCATCGGCCCTCTGTGGTGAAATAGTTTGCTATTTTACTCTTCTTTTTCTTCTTCATTTTCTCCTTCATCTCTTCCTGCATCACTTCTCTGTCAATGGTGTCATCATAATTGCCCAAAAGACACAAAGCAATTTAGTAAGTGCGTCTCGATTCCAATGTGTGTGTAGGCCCTTTTTTCAGAACTGTATCCTGTCGAAATGCCCGCTATTCACCTTTTCTATTTGCCATCCATGAGTCTTTTTCCCACCAAAAGCTCTTTCTTTTTTCTTTGCAGGGCGGTCCCTCTTGAAGCCGTGTGCTTCATCTCTGTCGCCACGCCCCATCTTGGCTCGTGGAGGTATGTGATTGTGCTTCTGGCTAACACTTACTGTATGTGTGTGCGTGAGCAATTAATCATTGGGCCAGTAGGCATAAAGGGACACTTACAACTTGGTGAGAAATAACTGACCTGCTGGAAGAGAAAAGTCACATATCGCAGGGGATAGTATAGGGAAATCAGTCTGCTGTCGTCCGTCATGCACACATTCACGATGGGTCCGTCAGCACCAGCCCTGGCAATTTTTGCAAAATTATGCGTTCCGCCCTGAGCTTTCCCATGCTAAGCCCATTCTTGCATCACCTCCTGCCACTCCTGCAACGTCCCACATAAGGCGCATGTCAGAAAGCACAGTACGCTTAATGCTAAAAGCAAGAGTAAAGGCCTCTTGCTTGAAGCAGCACATTCAAAGCCAACCTAAGGCGCATGTCAGAAGCACATTGCGCTTAATGTTACAAGCAAGAGTAAAGGCCTCTTGCTTGAAGCAGCACATTCGAAACCAACATAATGCGCTTGTTAGAAAGCACAGTACGCTTAATGCTAAAAGCAAGAGGAAAGGCCTCTTGCTTGAAGCAGCACATTCGAAACCAACGCATGACACACTTAGGATGCCCTCCCCAACTCCTCTCTTGCTTACTCGTTCAAACACACAACACGCACAGGATGCCCTCCTCTGTCTTTGCCTCCTGCTTTAACAGCATGGTGCCAGCTCTGGCTTCGAAAAGTGGTCTCCAACTCATGCTGGCTGATTCGTTCTACAAAGGCCAGCCCCTCTTAGCCACGCTGTGCGAGTGAGTGCCCTGTGTTTTTAGGTTTTAAGCATGTTGAATATTCATAGCACGTATGTGGCGTTGAGAACAAGCGCTTGATTAAACATGTACAATAGCTAAGAGGTGTGCACATAACTTAAAAAGACTGACCAACAATCTCAGGGCGCTCTCTTTTTATCATCGTTTTTCGTCGATGTTTATTTTACAGATAGGTGCTTGATACAGCAGTTTTCAGGGTCGTTTTTGTTGAAGGGTGTTGACGTGTACAAGTGTATAGACAGCCTTGAGGAGCTTCGTGGCCTAGCAATCGAGCTAAGCTCGCCAGGGCAGTCCTATTAATCTATGACCCTTTCTCAACAACTTGCAGCCCTGCACTACCCTTTTACACCGCGCTGTCTGCCTTCAAGTGCCGCGCGCTTTTTGCCAACGTGTACAATGACAGGTGCGTCGCAAACGTGTGTGTGTGTTGACAAAATATGCCTCTCACTAACGTAGATCATGGCTCTGAGGTCTCAGTTCACACAGGCATGAGCAGCTCAGGCAGCTCGTAAGCATGGAACTGCAGATCACTAAGGTTGCCTTATATGCAGAAAACACACATGTTTGAAGATGTTCCTGCCAAATTACTTGTATTTGTGTGGTCTGGCCAAACCTACACTCGCTGTAATATCGCACGGCCTGTGAGATTATTTGCTCAACTACGTCAGTGTAACAGTGTACGTAAGTGTAAAACCTAAACCCTAAACCCTATAGTCTAAGAGACATCATTCAGGTGGAATCCAGGACTGCTTCTGTCTACAACGTGTGCTATCAATGCCTGCCTGTGTGCGTAAATTCACTTACACAAACAGGCTGTTGCTTCTGTTCCGGAGCATTCTAGACCATACTCTTGCCCTTGTCTTTTGTTGAAGCAGGAGCATGCCTGTGCATTGAAGAGCACCCTTTTTGGTTGTTATTGTGAACTCTCGTTCTACAGTTGGTTTGATCACGGTTCAAACCTGTTTGCTAAATCATCATCAACTGAGATGTGGACATGTGCACAAACACACGTTATAAGTAATAAGGCACGCACCCATACACATGCATACACCAATCTTACTGTGGACATGCACACACATACGCACTTACATGCAAACGCACGCAGACACACACGCCCACACATACACACATACGCACATGCACACATATAAGCACAAATACACGCTTGCGCTTTTTTCAGGATGGTACCGTACTGTACAGCTGCATTGGAGAGAGAGAACAGGTTTGTTGGCGCGTGATCCTTGTTGTTCTTCAACAGGCTTTGAGTGGGCCATCAAACGATCAAACTGCAGTGGTGGTATGGCACTCAGCTGTAAGCAATCTATGAGGTGCTATGAGTGAGCTTTGGGTAAGGAAAGTAATCGGCACGGTTTCTGTGAATGTAACATGCATAAGTAAAGTACAATTTAGTTATCGCTCATTCATCCGGTTAACCATTTTTGGCCACTACGCTACATTTGGCATCGAAGCCGAGGTTCTCGGTTCGAGTCCTCAGGCTCGCAAAAATGGGGTTTTTGCGCACGCTTTACACTTCGCCGCATTACCTCCAAGTGGACTCCGTCTAAAATCGAAAGCCTCTATCATGTAAAAACCGAATAGGTTGAGTAAAGTTGTGATATGCTTACGAGGACGCAAGCACTTGAGGGTGGGGCGAATGTAACACGCATAAGTAAAGTACAAATTACTTATCACTCATTCATCCGGTTAACCATTTTGGGCCACTACGCCACATTTTAACCGTACAATGCCAAAATCCTGTTGCATGCTCAATATGCAAAGTGTTATAATGTTTTATAAGCCTGTAACATGCTTTGCAACGACTGTGTCACAGAGTCTTCTTTCTATCTTCGTTTCTGATCACTCGTTCACGAACCAACAGCGCCTCCGCTGACTCAATGTCAAGGCGCCTTCACCTTCCCACCGCAACCAACACAGGTTTGAAAAGTGCTGCCCCCAGCCCATCTCTGCCGACTACCCCTCAGTGGTCGGCCACACCAAGCACGGTTGCAGCATGAGCACCCACAGCAACTCAAGGCGTATGCATCAAGACACTATCCTACACGAGAAAAGTTCATGCAAAGGACGAGAGTGCACTGGCACAGCCGGCGAGCAGGCAGCAGGAAGAGGGGGGCAAAAGCAAGAGGGTGTTCCAGGTGCTCCCACAAACTTGAGCGGCCCTGGTGCAGTGGGGGGCGTTCTGCACCAGGAGGGTGGCCAGCTACACGCAGGTCACCATCAGGGTGGCTCAGATGGGGCGTTGCTCGCTCGGTCTGAAGCCCCCTCTACCCTGCTCTCTGCAAAGAAGCCGCGCCCGCGTTTTCGAGGACTGGGCGGGAGGCTGCTGCTGTGCCTTCTCCTGCCCTTGGTGTGGCCTTTGATTCTTGGGGTCATCATCTACTTTTTTGTGGTGGGAAGGTGCGTGATGTTGGCAGGTGTAATGTTGACAGTGCGTGATGTCGACAGTGCGTGATGTTGGTGATGTTGGCAGTGCGTAGTGTTGACAGTGCGTGATGTTGACAGTGCGTGATGTTGACAGTGCGTGATGTTGACAGTGCGTGATGTTGACAGTGCGTGATGTTGACAGTGCGTGATGTTGACAGTGCGTAGTGTTGACAGTGCGTGATGTTGACAGTGCGTGATGTTGACAGTGCGTGAGCCTGAGCCATGACTGAGGGCCCTATCCTGCTCCTGCCCTTGTTGAGATACCAGGTCCTGCGAGTCTAAGCACACAATGCTACCCCAAGCTGCCAGGTTTTATTTGCGTGCCCTTGCCCCATGTGTGGCCTGGCCCTGGCCAATTTGTCATCATTGTTCCGCAGACAACACGCGGCAAAGGCACGTCTGGTGGGCCCTGACCTGTCCTGGGCGTCCACAGCATTTGTTGGCCGCAACAGCACGCAGCAGCAGCAGCAGCAGCAGCAGCAGCAGGTGCAGAGCCAGGCAGCTCAGCCCATGGGCGGGTCCCCTGTGGCGAGCGGAGACAGGTCTATGCCTCATGTGGTTCTGGTACAAGATGTTGCAGGAGCGGCAGGCACAGGTGTGCACTTGACACAGGGCACAGGCCACTTAATGCAAGGCACTTAATACAGGGCATTTAATACAGGGCACTTAACACAGGGCACAGGGCACAGGGCACAGGGCTGCACATGCCAATGTAACGAGCATGCTTTTCAGACAGTGCAATTCAGAGGGTCATGCTCGTGTTCATGCGCCTACAAACAAATGTGTTTTACGACAGAAGTTGAGTTGTGCAGTTGTGAGGACCGCGTAAATGAAAAGATGGAGAAACTTGAGAGTTGCACAGTTAAAAAGCAAGAATGATATGAGAGATGTCAATTGCTTCACTCCAAGAACTGGAGTTCAAGTGTTACGCACTGAACTCAGCAGTTTCAACGCATGCTCCATTGTACGAAACCGGAGGTATCAGCTGCGCCATTGCACTGACAGGCTGGTTTTGGTTCGAGGGGCGTTTGCACCTAGCATCAACTTGTCAGCCTCGTGTTAGGTAGTTTAATATTGCGGACTGGGCCAAACTGGGCCTGGCATCCAGCAGCAACATGGCCCCAGTTACGTTCTAGCCTAACAAACGCTAGCTGCAACCCAGGCTAGCTGCAACCCAGGCTAGCTGCAACCCAGCTGCAACACTGATGGGTGGGGTAGCGAGGCACATCCTACCTTTAACAATATGATGGGATTTGGGTGCTGTCCTCATTTTCCTATTTCTTTGCACCCTAAGCAGACGGAGAGGGCGAGGAGAGGGAGGGGCCGTGCAGGCAGGCAACAGGATCTGGAGATGTGGATGTTCTGTTTGACAACGACTCTCAGGTGTGAATGTGGGGGGGTAAATGGGTATATGAGGTGTATGTAAAAGTTGTGTGTTTGTGGAATGGAGGGGTTCATGGGTTCGTGGGGTGTTAGTTTAAGTTGTGGTCTAGGTGCTGTGGGGCGGAGGGGGAAGGGTGTAAGTGGGGTGTAAGTAGAAGGTGTGTCTAGGTGCTGGGGGGAAGGGGTGTAAAGTGCGGACATCGATTGTGTTAATTTAAGTACATGGGAACATGCAAGACTGACGGATGGTATCGTTGACCTTTCAAAAATGAAAACGCTGTGCCACACAGTCTGCGAGTTGTCCGCGTCTCTCCATTTCTCTCAATTCTTCTTTCCGCCGTTGCGAATGTGCACGTACTCACCTCCTGTGTGTGCAGATGCACGTGCGTGAGGGAATTGTGGTTGATGACTCGCCTGTCTCCCACTTTCAGCACGAGCAGCAGATTAAGATGTGTGACCAGTTGAACGAACTGGGCTGGGAGAAAGTGTCTGTTGATACAAGGTGAGTGACCCTTTTTGTTCACTATTTGGAATGGTTTTGCCACGGACAAACAATAACCAGCCGCTTTGCGCGTTGCCTCTTGATCCTAATACGGCAAGGATCCTTGAGCAGTCAGCTTTCTCCTCAAGCTGAGACTGATCAATTGATCTCGTTTTGATCTGCAGAATAATGTTCTGTTTCCTGTGTGTCCCAGTCTGGCTTTTGGTCTGCATGTTTCTGTTCCATGTGTCCCTCTTAAATGCAAAAATCTATGCTGAAGTTGATTATTAGTGCTCTCACTAGCCAGAGCCCAACCATTCCCTCTTGCAAAACCCAGGCACTTCACTTGTGTCCCTCACTCCTGCTCCGTCCATATTCTGCAGGCACTACCATGCACATGCTGCCATCATTCTCAGGGAACCGTCCCGCTTCAGGGAAAATGCTGACTGCTTGCAATACCTCATAGACAAGTGTATCGTTCCCTACTGCTGATGGTCGATGGTTGCGTTGCCATCTCTTTTGCTGACAAGGAATAAAAACCGGCTTTTAGTTTCCGTGTGCACTTATTGAATGGAAATGAATGAAAATGAGGATGCGGCAAGCTGAATTGTGAACAGCAACCCTTCCAGACGCGGGCTGCTTCCGAAATAAAATGAACCACAGCTTGTTCTGATAAATGCACGGGTGAATTGAGAGATGTATGCGAGTTAGGTTAGTTTACTGGGTCGATATGCACTGTCAGAAATGAGCGAGCTCTTTGACAGAACTTCTTGCTGGTTTTTGCCTATTATACTGAGCAAAGTAATTTACCTGTAGAGTTTGCATTGAGCATTTTGTACGTCAGGCCATTTTTGCTGTTGTGGGGTAGTTGCGAGCGAGCCAGCGAGCGAGCGAGTAATTTGTTTGCATGTGATTAAAGTCAATGTGTATTTGTTGCGAGCTAAAAAAGATTGGTGGTGGAGAAAAAGTACAATGATGATGCATCGAGCATCGTTAATTATTGCCATTTGTTTCCCGTTCCTCCATGGATAGATCATCCTTCATACATGCACGCACCACGCTCACACCTGCATCGTAACCTAATTTCCCTGCTTTTTATGTGTATTTTGACACTACTAGACAATGCAATAAAAGAGAGATCTCCCTCTGGATTGTAAATTAAGATAAGAGCCTTCTTCCCTCTTTTAAAGGATAGAATACAGCCTGGCATACTCTGGAGTTTTTTGCTGGAATAGGCCTTTATCCTCAAAGAGAATTGCTCCAAAAGCGTTCCCGGTTATTGTTTTCCCCCATGAAAATGTAATGAGAGCTGCTTTTGACAGTGCTGAAAAGGATTCTCGGAGTCAAAGACACTACTCCTTCATGGTGCGTTGTGCGAGAGTGTGCCTAGAGCCCCTGCAGTTCAACTGGTTTCGTGCTGCAATGCGTCTGTACAACTCCCTTACCCAATCCAACAGTTCCACGATGAGAAATATTTTGCAAGCTGACATGTGATTGAGCTTCAAGTCTCCTGACTGCTAATCCTCCCACATTCTTTCAACCATGGAAGGCTCGACACAATCACACATGTTAAACAGAAACAGTTGAACTGTGAGCCTATTGATCTCAGTCGGTTTGTCGTGGACCTCAGGGACAGACATTTAGAGTTTTGGACACCTTAATCTGAAGGCCACCCAAGAGCAACAGCAACAGCAAAGCGCGTACTTATTACCAGTGGTGCGCACTGCCTGCACAAAGAGCTCTGGTCACTCATCCTCCTTATAGGCTTCCCAGATACATGCCCCTTGACCTTCCTTGAAATGTCATTTGCAGTGCGGCTCGTTTCAAACTTCGTGTCCACATCTTTTGCTTTGAAACAGCAACTTGGAATCTCACCTCTTCCCCTACTTGCGACTTGTTTGCTGCTGATGATGTCCAGGATGGAAAAGATGTTCTCTTTCACTGCACGCACCCTCAGATGGTTTCTCTCCGCAGGAAGTACGCGTTATTATTTTCACAGACAGGAAGTATCTGCTTTTTTAGCTACATGCACCAGGAACAACAAACTCCATCTTTTCAATCATGAACTTGATTTACTTTATGAACAGGCGAGCAGTCATACTTCTTGAGTGAAGACCTTTCATCATGTAAACCTTGTACTTCCGAAGAGAAAGCAGCAGAAGCATGCACGTGTAGATATTGACAAGGAACGGGAACAGTGATGCAAAAGAAGGAGGAAAAAGCTGCGAAGGAATCAAAAGCATAATAACAGCACCTAGCTTCTTTGTACGAACAGCTAGCCTCTCCACAAGGACTTGATCAGTCCCAGCATCCCAACAGCATGCGCAGCAGCAACAGCGGCAGCAAACTCTCCCCTGGCCTGCCAAAACGTGGAGGAGGAGTGGTTGCCCTCCATGCCCGTTCCCTCAATGCCCCAACTGATGACAAAACGTAACGTAGCTGAGTAGCTGGAGAAGCAGCTCAGAAGGAAGTGGACGGGGGAGAACCTAAGTTTCAAACCCATTGTGTATGGGCGTGCGTATTCAGCCTAGCAGTCGCACGTTTTGACTGATGGCTTCCTCTGTAAACTCTAAGTTTCAAACCCATTGTGTATGGGCGTGCGTGACGGTGTCCACCTGCCTTGTCTTTTCCAGGGGCATGGAGGCCATCCTCCCAGACCCCGATGAGACAAACAGAGGAGCTCAGAGAAGTTAAAATACTTTTGCTAGAGAGGCTGGCGCTTATACCCAGGTGTGTTCGGAGGGAGACCTGTCACGCCCAGTCAGTGGCAGTGACAAATCGTGTGACAAGCAGTTAGTTGGCTGACAGTTTCTGTATGTCTTGTTCAATAAGCTGGATGTGCCAGTCGTATACTTTGCAGTGGTCTTGACTTTACAGTAAGCCCTATACTTTGCAGTGACGGTGATTTGATCTGACAAACTTCAGTTTTGCTTCGCCTGGGATCTGTGAATCTTACGCAACCCCCTCGCATCCTGTGATCACAGTTTCCACTCATTCACCCACCCACACCCACACCCACACCCACATGCACACGCACACACACACTAGGGTATAAGATTGATCTCTGTTACTGAGGAATGTACCAGAGGGGGCTAACGGAGGAAATGCTTGAAAATGTGCATTTTTGCATTCAGAAGGCAGCCACTCACAGCCACTTCATCCGACCGACACCATTTTAGTACCAAAGTGTAGCTGGCATTGAGCGTCAGAAAATTCCTGTAATGATTGATCTTGATTGATTGTGATTGAAATTGATTGAAGTGGTATTTTAATCGAGAGCAATCACATCCTGATTGAAATCAATCAGGAGTATTTCAATCATGTTCAATCACATTTCAATCACATTCAACAAGGCACCCATTCCTTCTGTAAAAGAGGTACTTTAAATCAAGTTACAATCATTATAAAAGGCGCAATGTTTTGTCTGGTCGATGCCATTGTACCTTGAAGGTTTTTTTCCAACGGATCTGAGAGCTTCTAATGATAGTGCTAGGTATTTCAATCACATTCAATCACGTTCAACCACATTCAACCACGCATCGTGTAAAAGAGTTACTTTAAATCTTTGTTAGGCTCTAAAAAGGCACAATGGCAGACCCACCTTTACAGTTTTCCTATGGAACTGAGAGGTCCACTAGCACTAGTATACGCGAGCAACAGAAAAGAAGC
>Ga0307960_1002998_pt1 | contig 10211 bp, 9 predicted proteins | sample OrgLakmetagen542_FD_201832 | JGI IMG/M metagenome (GOLD analysis project Ga0307960, IMG submission 201832) | Saline water microbial communities from Organic Lake, Antarctica - #542 | ecosystem: Environmental > Aquatic > Non-marine Saline and Alkaline > Saline | place: Antarctica: Organic Lake... | reverse complement strand
ATACAGTGTAAATACGGTGTTTTGGCAGGGAAATTACCAAAAATGCGGGTCATGTACAATGTATATATATATATATATATATATATATATATATATACGTTTCTGGCCGTCCCTACATACGCGACACCTCAGAGTGGGCAGCCCTGTCTTTTCTGTCATAACTGATGCATCAGTGCACTTGCACTGTGTAACCTGCCCTGTATGTCCATGGCCAAAAGCCCGGGCTAACTTCGCAGGCGTTCTCTCCTCCCAACTTGCACACAGGGGCTTCTCCAGCATGCCTTTCTCCTTCAATCTGTCCCCCTGCAAATAGCTGGTGGCAACGGGTGCACCATCCTTGAGCACAAGCTTCACCATCCTGTACCATCCTGTACATTGTGTGCTCCTCACTCTGACCAACCTGTACATTGTGCTCCTCACTCGAAGAGATGTTGGCGCTCTGTATTGGATTCTGCATTAGGTTCACCATCCTGAAGCACAAACTGCACCATCCTGTACGTTGTGCTCCTCATTCTGATCGTACTCAACTCACACCTGTGTCCTCACAGGGGCTTCTCCCATGTGCCCTTCTCTTTGGATGAGCCCCCTCCTACCAAGGCCGCTACGTTGAACCAGAGCAGGATGAGCAGAGAGTTCCAGCAGCAGGATCTGGCTCAAGCCAATGACAGAAATTCGAATCATGGCAGGGAATTGAATGCAGCTGTCGATCACGCTACTAGCAAAGGAGGCCCTCCTTCTAATGCGTTCAAAACCTCTTGCTGCGGGTGCTTGGGGCATCGCAACCACGCTAGTTAAGGCCATGGTGTGTGAATGTGTGTGTGAATGTGTGTGTGTACCAGTATGTCTGGAATGGCTTCAATGTTCAGCAAAAGCTTGGCTTTGAGGACCTTCAGGGATGTCAAAACAGGCAAAACCATATGGGGTTGTATCTGGTCATTCATTCGCGACGCTCACTCTAGCCTTCAATCCATACCTTCAACGCAAACCCTCATCCAACATACGCCTGTAACACTGCATCCACTTCACGCCGGGACAGTGTTGTTGTGCCTGCTCTCCTATGCGCATATATTGCTACTTATTCCTTATGCTCTCTTTTTGTGATGAATAAGACAGGAAGAGCGAAGCAGGTCTTATCAGTTACACGCCATGCAGCTATGCTGTGTTATGGCGATTTTGTTTTTTCTCTCCTTGGAGAGAGGGCTTTTCTGTTTCGGGTAAGGACAAACAGTTGTGTTGGTATGCCACTGCTGTAGGCAGATTCAATTTATCTAAAAGCCAGAGTGTGTTAACCTTTGTTTATAATGCAGCTAGTGTTAAGCCATAGCAGCGTGAAAGTCATTACGCTGCGTTGCCCATTTAATTCTCTACGGAAGCCGGACCATGATGATATTGTTGTTCAATTTCGTATGAATGATGTACGTGCTTAGTATTGCACAAACTTAGACAAGACGTAACGTGGTGCGACATTGTGATGGTTCTCTATATTATTATGGGCTTTTTAAATGGGAAAGGGTCAATGATTCGATCTCATTCTCGCTTCCAGCACGTTGTGTAATTTCAGAAAGCATATTAGACTTTACACCATGTTTATGGTAGATCACTCAGGAGCAATGTTGGTTGAAAAAATCAGCAGGAGTTTGAGCTTCAAGGTCAGGGAGATAGAAAAAGGGTTCAGCCAAGGCTCTGAAAAGAAAGAAAAGTAGAAGGCTACTAAGCTGTTTGTAGTGGACAAGGTTAGGTTGTAGGGCACAGGGAGAGGGAGGGGGAGGGAGACAAACGTCATTTTGAAATCTCCCATCCATTCAGGCGGACACAGAATGCAATACACACCATTCTAACCCTCTTCCTTACAAAAGGAATAAGATGATGTCATGCTATATCAGTGGCTTGGACGAATCGTGTAAGTTTTCCTGGAATTTATTTAGTTTAGTTTGGATTACAAAGGCCTGGGATTTAGAATGTAAGCAACAATTTTACGATTATTTGGTTGTTTGGCCAGTTTAGATGGTCCTCTTGTAAGAAACTCGCTCTTTTCTCAGACTTGTCTGATAACCATCTCCTCGGTGCGTTGCTTGAGCCGTCGCTTCCTTCTCGCAAGGAGAGGGAGGAGAAACACACCTTTATGGGGGGGGCTTGGCGGATGGGTATGGTTCAAATTTGTAATCCATGCTTAAGCTGGTACCATGATTCGTCATGACAATGAAAAGAAAGAAAGGGGGAAAAAGGTGAAGACCAAGAATTACCGAACTAAGATGCATTGACGTAGTTCACATTGGAGTTATAATTCACTTACAGCACATGCTTCGAAAGCCTCTTCTCGTCCTGACGCCACCCCAATTTTACCTAGCACTGTGTGCTCCTACCTCTCGCGTAACCACCCGCAACTCAAATTTTCAACAGCTTGCTAAAGACAAGAAACTGAATCCAAACAGTGGGAGGTTCACCTGATTGAGTTTACATTATTTTGTGAAGATTGTGAAGACAATAGGCCTGATCCCCAACTCCAAAAAGCAAAAGCACAGCACAGCGTGCTTATGTGCTTACTGCCAACCTAAACAGACAAGGATATAGGGAAGTCAAGCTTCACGTGATCCTCGTTGGAGTTATGGGGACCATCTACAAAGACTATAAAGACTAACCTCTGGCAGACCTCAATCTAAATTGCCATAAGATTAAAAACCTGACACCTGACCAACATAATTTCTTTTCGCGGTGGGGGGCACCTAAGTAACCCCCTCCCTTATCATGCTGGCTGTGTCACGTAGAGGTCTGAATTACTACTGGCGAGCTAGTCAGTCCAACCAAGGACATAAGTCTAGTGCTCAAATAATCACCAGACCCTGTACAGACAGGAGTGCAGAGACGTGTCTACACTCCTCTCTTTATATATATATATAGAGATATATATATAGATATATATATATATAGAGAGAGAGAGAGAGAGAGAGAGAGACACACACAAAACGATCCGCCATTGCATCTCGAAGCGGCCCCCCCGCTGTGTGCGCAAGGGAAGCAAAAGCGTGAAGTAACATTGAACAGAGGGTTGTCAATTAGATGTCAATCCTTTGTATCACTGTGCGTACATGTAAAGCACGTAACCCATGAGGTTTGCGGGCATGCCAATCCCTATTATTGTACGTTAGTGTTTGTGTGAATTGCAATTTGAATCCACCATGCATTTCAGAGTGGAACACCTGACTGTGTGAGTCAGTGAAGCAAGCGCCATAATGCCATGATTATATGTTAGTCATGTTCATGTTGTGTTTCTGTGCTGCTCGTTGGTTTTGGCATTGCACCTTCAAGTAGGTTGCCTTGCCGTGTGCTTAAGATTAGCTAGTACGTGAGTATCAGTGGCATTCAATGCATAAGTGGCATTAGCTAGTACGTGGGTATGAGTGGCATGTAATGCATAAGTTCGTGGGTTCAGCGGCATGTAATGCATGTAATGCATAAGTGGCATTAGCTAGTACGTGGGTATGAGTGGCATACTACACCCCAAAACGCATGCATGAGTGTTTGTGAGTTGCATGCTGAGCTTGCCACAGCTTTTTGCAGCTGCACGACTCGGGAAGCGTGATTGAAAAAAAAAGCACAGTCATATGCTGTGGTGTGAACGTCCCCTCGCTGCTTCGACCTACATTCTTTTAACAAAGCCTCACCTAAGGCTAACTCTGACTGAGAGTGAGTTTTTACCCTCATCAGTGTAGCAGGTTGAAATTACAACAAGCATACAGAGTGGACGTTACCTAGTGTACTAAATTAACCTGTAATATACATTAACAGAGTGAGCCTTACATAGTGCTACCAATTATACAAGAATGGAACTGATGCTCAGTATGCAACGTTGAACCAATACAGTAAACAACATTGAGAGCACAGCTCTCAATTACAACGTTGAAGTAACACACTCAGTATACAATATTGAGGTAAAAAACAAGGAACTGATACTCAAAATACAGCGTTTATCACAACACCTGCAAATCTGCGTGGATGGCTTCAATGACAGTGGCCAGGTCAGCCACAGCTGAGGAGGACTTGGCCCACGCACTTTGCTTCTGCAGCACATAATGTTTGTAAGTGGCACAGCGGCACGTAACGCTTCTGCAAAAAACGATGAATGTGAATGGCTCAACGGCATTTTGCTTCTGCAACACACGATGAAGGTGATTGGCACAACGGCATTTTGCTCCTGCAACACACAACGAATGTGATTGGCACAATGGCAGTTGCTTGTGCAATAAACGATGAGTGAATAAAACAAGGAAACGGCTTAGTTTCACCTTATGACCCAATAAGCAATCAAAGGCATTCTAGGCAATCATTTGATTCGTGCAACCTGCTTGTGCATGAACAACACACCCAAAAACAGAAGAGGGAAACACATGCTCCCTCTCACATGGTACAGCTAACAAAACAACAGCTGTAGAGGAAGTATGTGAAGAGGTCCACAAGTCACTAATAGAGGATGCCTGATGAGAAGCAAACACAGACAGATAGGAATAAACATAGAAACGCACCTGTACAGCAAAGGGCCCCACATCAAGTTTATTTTAAACGTAAGAATTAATAGGCGAGCAGTCACGGCGAGAATGCTAGTTTGGTTATCAGAACAGGTCAATATCAGAATTGAAGCTAAGGCCAAAAGTTGACAGCATACACTTGAACTTATGTTGCTGTTCTCCGCAATGAACACAGTATTTCAACATTAAAACTTTTCGTTGACGTACTGTCCAAGAAAAAACCTGAAGCTGGGCCATATTAAGCCTGGATGGTTTCCCCATTGGCAATATTTTTAAGACGGCAGAGCATCACAGCGCGCCCTCCTTCACTTGTTCTTCTAGGGAAAATCACTCACATTTCTTGAAAGCGAGAGGCGTCAGTTTTGTTCTGCTGCTTGTTGAGTCCTACTACAGCTGTCTTGTTGCTATATGCCCTTTGCACTACAAATCTCCTTTCGTTCTAGAATTGCAAAAGATAAGGAGGCAGGGAGGACTGTTTGAAGGACAAAACTAACCAACATCCTTAGTACGAAAAATAAAAGAAAAACTACGCAGGCAATGAAAACCACTGCCCACATGAAGTTAAGGAAAAGAAAGCCACTATGGTACCGAGTACCGTAAAACTCCTTTACCGCAGACAAAAAAGGCCCAATCAGAGAGGTCCAGATCAGAGAACCAGAAGGAGAAAAGAAGTCACAAAGAGTCTCGAGAACCAGGCTCAAACAAGCAAAAGCGCCGGAAACTGCAGAGCTGAGCTAAGGGTCTAACAGACCACATGTCCCGCTAAGAAGAGGGAGGGCTCATCACGAAGTTGATGGCCACATCTGAAACATCCATGTAGTCTGTTGCATTGGGCTGAGGCAGGCTGTCCAGACGGAGGCAGGCTGTCCAGACGGAGGCAGGCTGTCCAGACTCTTTTGCTAATGCAGTGCCAACATGCGCCCAAGCAGCCATGTAACTTGGAAAATTGTCTACTATCATGTAGTCATATGCCATTTTCACGCAGGTGCGCACTGTAAATACGGAGTGAATCCATGCAGGGGGCACATACACTTGATCATGCGCATGCTGCTCGATGCAAACCATTGCACCTTTTGGACATTGCCTCATAAATTCTTTGCATTGCTCCACACTCAATTCCCTTATACTTTATATCTATATTTCTTTATTCATGTCGAATGAGCTTTCTATTGACCATGGTGTATGTCATTGTATGTGTGTGTATGTCATTGATATAGAGAACAACAGACGCGCCAATTGGCCTAGAACTAGCGGAAATCCTCAATTTCGGCAGAATTCTGCAGAATTTTGCAGAATTCGGCAGTGCAGAAAACCTGCAAAACATCACAGAACTAATTTTCAGCTGACAAACAAGTACAGTATCACGTATGTTAGATTTCCCTGTCACGATCATGGTGTACATGCGATTGCTCCCCTTATCAACAGGTGGAACACGCCCATTGATAGGCACAAGCAAAGTTTCTGTAGATATTAGGTATGAGTTTATATTCATAATATAACATTGTTCTCAAGTCTGGTATTTTCGTTTAACGAAGCAGTAGTCTTCTTCCAGGTGGTACATATAGTCTGTAATAAAAATGGCCCCTCTAAAAACCATATCTATCTTCTGTGCTTGTAGCACATAGTAGCCTGTAACATAATTACTTTCAAGAAGCACCTGCAGTCCTGATTGCTCTTTATCTGTTTTATTTAAATGCACACGTGATCAATCTGCACATGCATGATGGAATGTCATTCTCATAATCTAGTTCCACGTGTCTATGCGTGGTGCACAGTGGGACACGTATTTGTCTGTTGCCAAAGCTAATCACCCGCAGCCCCCGCCAAGAAGGTGGGGGTTCAAAATTGCAGCCACACGCGATGGACTCAAGAATTTATGCTCCCAGATTCTCGGTCCCGATCAAGCTGGCCTCGGTTATCGCAAGAGCCGTGAGCCCTTCGTCAACCACTCGTTTCTAATGGCTCTCGCTGCAACTTTTGGCGGGCACATCAACCTGGCCACGAATCAGATTGTGCACATGCTATTGTTGACCTTCGAGGCTCTTGCATTCACAGCATTGGCAGTGAGTTGTCTATTAAGGTCGGATTGGGTTACACCATTGAATGTGAAGTTGCTGAGTTTGTTCTAGATACTCTGCCATATATTTAGGGAATGCCCTATATCAGGACCGGACATTCCTCATTTACATTCTGCTTTACTGTGACATGTATGAATTACAAAATAGGTTAGGATAGGTTTCATGGGGTTTTGGACTGGTATTTGCAAATTGGTTCCAATGTTATGCCATTGTTATCATTGTTAGGCCTCCTTCGCACTACTTGACACTCCTTACAAACACCACTTGGCTCTATTTTTTTCAAGGGTGTTGTGCATACCTGCATTCTCAATCAAGGCACAAAAAGTCATCTCTCCAAGTGCACTTTCCATATTCCTTGCAGATCAAGATGCACATGATCGATTCCTTCCAAGAGAGGCAGCGGGGACAGCAGCATGAGCCCAAATGGAGGGAGTTGATGCAGGGAGCTGGAAGTTGAGGTGGTTGGGTTTCGTGGATGGGAGGTGGTGCAATTAATGAAAATGGAAGGCAAGAATGCTGAGGCTGAGTTTAAGGATGACAGGGATTTCAATCTATAAATAGGTGATGCATAACATGTGCGTTATTAGTATGAGTGGATTAAGCCACAGATGCTCCACTGAGTTGGTCCAAGAGGCACTGTTGCACGCTCTTTCCATGTACATATTGCGTATAATTAATGATGCTACATTTGTTTTCATCTTCTGGCAGGCACTCATTTCATCAACACACCAGGCACTCCACTTAATTTTTGATTGCACCTAGAGTAGAATTACCAGTGATCAAGAACATTCAAGTTCCTTTGTAATGTTTCTTTTGTTAATGGACAGCAAATGATCTCAACCTGTTTCAGCTGCTGATCAACTGCAATTGAATCCACCAGATTCCTAATCACACCCCGAGTTGAAACAGCCATAGCTGAATCAACCATCGCAGGTATAACAGACACGGTTCAACCAATGATCAATTGGGGACGATAACAGATTGTTTCATCCAGTAATCAGTCGTGGTTGATTTAACCAGGAATCTACTCTCACCCCGTGTTATAAAAGCCATAGATAAATCAACCATCGCGGATATAGGAGGCTTGTTTCAACGAGAGATCAACATAAGATGAAAGTTTGTTCATCCAGGAGTGAACCGTAGTCGATGCAGACATTTTTCTAATTGTAAAATTTTGAAATCAAATGTGGTTGAAATAGCCATTCTTGTACTCGCACCCCGTGTTAAAACAACTGGCGATTTCGTTGTCATTTTAGTTGATTTAAGCCGCCTACAATATCTCACTATTTTCCGACGTACTGCCCCTTCAATTCATTCCACAATATCATGAGCACCAGGCACCAACCTAAGCAAGCTCGCCGATAATGGAGTGAGTGGGTGCATGCCATAAGTAAGGAAAAGGGGAGTAATCTTTATTAACTCCTGCCATGAATTATTCATGGCAAATTCTGCAAATGCTCATCCCATCATTCTGATCTGACTGCACGTATGCTCTCAGCATTTCTACCAACATGCGATTTGACCTCTCACTCTGACCATCTGCCTGAGGATATCCACCATCGATGGTACGCACTAGACAGCTTTCTTTTCATGCCTGTTATTGCATTCACCTCATTCCGGAGGACCTCTATCCGACAGCACTGAGCCTTTTGGATACCATGCAACCGCATAATCCAATCTCTGAATTGCATTGTCAAATCCAAAGGCATCCAACGATTCAACCGTGGAGATGATGTGCACCATCTTAAAAACAAGCCTATCCCCAAAGGCTTGGTCCGATGGCGCAATGTTCAACTGGTTGGCGTGCTGAGTCTTCTACTTTGCAGTTACAATATTTGATATGACAAAATAATTCTTTTTTCCGCATATTCTTTTCATTGTTAATGAACAGCCATGCTAGCAGAAGCCCATTCCTTGTAAACCATGCAAACCATTTTATGTATCCAGGAGTTTCCGATGTCAGTTGCAATGGAGAAAATAAAATAAAATAAAAGAAATAAGAAAATGCCGCTGGCAACAAAACACTGCCTACGCAATTAAGGATAAAGGTGACACAATGCCCTGAAATGTCGTGTCTCTCCCCCACAACCAATTTTATGAAAGCCTTGTCTGCTAAATTGGTCTAAAATATGATATGCTGCAGGGAAAACGTAAAGTTAATGTCGGTTACAGAAGTTCAGTGTAGTTGCACATGGTGCTGGAGCAACTCAGCATCTTGCCTCCTTCAACGTCTTCCACTTCCAATGGTCCCTCACATTCAGGGCACTGTCTTGTGGCAGGCTGGTCTTTTCTAAATCCTCGGCCAGGAGGAAGAGTCATACCCTGTAAATGGGTTGGTATGTGTAATAATGTGTGTGTGTGAGTATGTGTGTGTGTGCGTGTGTATGTGTGTGGGTGTGTGTGAGTATGTGTGTGTGTGTGTGTGTGTGTGTGTAGGTGTGTACGTATGTGTATGTGTATGTATATGTGTGTGTGTGTGTGTGCGTGTGTAATTGTGTGCATGTACGTGTGTGTGTGTGTGGTGTGTGTGTGTGTGTGTGTGTGTGATTGATGACATGTACGCACGAGCACGCATAAAAGTGCACGCACACACACGTACACACACACGCGCGCGTGCAAACTCATGTACTTACAACCCTGAGCTATAAGGTCCTCGCAAAATTCACAGTCACGTGTTGCGTTTTATTTATATCTCCCCTCCCCCTCCTTTAATCCTATTGGGGCTTATTAGTTCCTTTTTTCAAGTCTTGTATGAGAAGCGTAAGGAACCGTACGGTACAATGTATGTGTGTGAGTGTGCATGAGTGAGTGATTAACTTTGTTAACAAATGGTATTGTTGAGTTCAATCCAGTCCATACATTTCATACGTAGGTACATCAACTGTATAAAAATTCTCACAAGTAAGTCACAATTAGGGTACTCACCGGTAGAAATTCTTCAACAGGAATGGCGGAGGGAGAAGCCATTCCTGTTGAAGAATTTCCACCGTTGAGTACCCTAATTGTGACTTACTTGTAAATTTTTTTATACAGACATGGTTTTTGCGCGCCAAGTCGCACTCATGCAACCAAGCAACAACGTCGGCTGCCTTGTCTGCAGTAAAAATGAGGACGCTGTTGAATTCAGACAACAAACACGCATGGTGCAGTTGACATCATTCTGTGTGATCATATTCAGAAGATGCTTACAGGGACTATAATTGCTAAAGCATAACTTGTTATTCAAACCAACCATTACCTGTTAAGTCAGCATATTCTGAGAATTTATGGCCGAGAGAATTCCACTGTATGCATATTTATGTGTGTGTGTTTGTGTGTGTATGTCCATGTGTGTGTGTTGCGTGTGTGTGTATGTGTTTCTGTGTGTGTATGTGTTCCTGTGTGTGTCTTTCTGTGCGTTTATGTGTGTTTGTGTGTGTGTATGTGTGTATGTGTGTGTATGTATGTGTGTGAATGTGTGTGTGTGCGTGCATGTGTGTGCGTGTGTATGTATGTGTGTGCGTGTGTGTGCGCGTGTGTATGTATGTATGTATGTATGTATGTATGTATGTATGTATGTATGTATGTATGTATGTATGTATGTATGTATGTATGTATGTATGTATGTATG
>Ga0307960_1002987_pt1 | contig 10220 bp, 13 predicted proteins | sample OrgLakmetagen542_FD_201832 | JGI IMG/M metagenome (GOLD analysis project Ga0307960, IMG submission 201832) | Saline water microbial communities from Organic Lake, Antarctica - #542 | ecosystem: Environmental > Aquatic > Non-marine Saline and Alkaline > Saline | place: Antarctica: Organic Lake... | reverse complement strand
CGTATCTATGTTATATATTTTTTATAGGCCGCCAGAACCATACACTCATCCTGTGAGGTTTGAAGGGAAATACTTGGATGCGTGGCCATCAGAGGTGCGTACAAAATGAAATCAAGCTAACTCTAGCTAGTCATGACCTGTGAGGGGCTCCAGGTTGCAGGTATGCAATATGCAGCACAGCACCCCACACATAGTACAGTCCAGGCTGCATGCACTATGCAGCACAGCACCCCACACGTAGTACAGTCCAGGTTGCACTATGCAGCACAGTACCCCACACGTAAGAAGACTGAGTGATCATCATCTGGTTGTGTACGCAGCATAAGATATAGAACGATAATGGATGATGTGATGAATGACAATAAATGATGTGATGAACGATAATGAATGATGTGATGAACGATAATGAATGATGTGATGCACGATAATGAATGATACGATGAACGACAGTTAATGATTTGATGAACGATAATGAATGATGTGATGAATGATGTGATGAATGATGTTATGAACGATAATGAATGATGTAATGATGTGTCACTTTAACGCATGGCACACGCACATTCTTGAAATCCCACGTCTTTTCTTCACATAAAACAGTCTTCAGCGTTTGGACCCTGTTTGCCTTCTCTGCCGGTAAAGTATAACATAACTGCATACGTGCCTTTCTTGTCAGACGGATCAGGGATGCATTCTTGCCTGACCCTTGGGAACATTCCCCTGGCAGGGAAGATATTTTGATGCCATTGAAGAAATGAACAAGTAAATACCTAAAATTGGCAGCAAGGGGGATGGTGAAGTTGCCGTTCCCACAATACAGCTCCAGTAAGTCGTGGTTTCCGCTGCTGCTGGCCAAAGCATTGCTGTTGGCATCACCGGTGCCTGCTTGTTCAGCCGATCCCAACGCCTTGCCTTGATCTGCTGTGTGTGCGTGTGTATGTGTGTGTGTGTGTGCGTGTGAGTGCTTGGGTGTGTGCGCATCTATGCACGTGTGCATGTGTGTGTGTGTGTGCATGGATATGCGTGCAAGTCAGTGAGAGGGGGATTGATATGGCGTGCTTGCGCCGCCGTTGCTGCAAACAATGCACCAATCCTAAGCACAAGTATCAGTGCCCCACCTGCTGATCCCGGTGTGTCTGTAGGATTAGTGGCAGCCGCGGCAATGGCAGCTGCAGCTGGGTCGTGCGAGCCTGCAGTGACTGTCTGGGCCCATGACACCATGTGCTGGCACATGCCTGCATTGGGCTGGCTGAAGGTGGCCTCTACCTGGGTGCGTTGTGTGTGTGTGTGTGTGTGTGTCTATTTATGTGTCTGTTTATGTACGTGTGTGTGTGTGTCTATTTATGTGTCTGTTTATGTACGTGTGTGTGTATTTTTGTATGTGTGTATGCTGTAAGTTCTAGCCAGCTCTACCTACACCGTCACAAAGCTCATGGGGCATACCCTGCTGTTGAGAAAGGTGCTGGCCTATCTCTACGAGTCTGACATCTGCCCATTGAATAAGTTAAACGGCTGCTGTAAATATAACGATGCTATTCCTTCGTGCCGAATCTTCAAAAAATGAAGAAAGGTTTTGCATTCCAAATGAAAATAACTGTATGCTGGAAAGTCTTTACCCTAAAAAATTTCTGATATAATGTTGCATGCAATGGACGGGCTGTGGATTTATTAAAGAGCGCACTCTGCAGTCGTGCCTCCAAGACCACGACAAAAAGGGTCATGAGGTTGGGTTGGGTTGAGGTTGAGGTTGAGGTTGAGGTTGGCCTGGGTTGGGTTGAGGTTGGGTTGGGTTGAGGTTGACCGGGGTGTTCCGGAATCAGCACAAAATTAGCTTCAATTTCATACAGTTTTTACACTCTGAGGTGGCCTCCTGGGAGACTCAAAGCTCTATTCTTCAGTCAAACTTGACATGAACATAAGGGGAATACGCCCCGGGGGGCTCCGCCCCAAAAAGCTTTCTCACCTGTTTGCTGGCGTACACCTTGCCATTAACCGTGAGCTGCTCGACCACGTGCGACTGGTCAAGCTCCACCTTTTGTTTCCTGCTCCTGCCTGCATCGTCAGCAGTGTGAGCACACAGCCTTCATTTATGTGCACCAGGTGCATTTTTTGTATCTCTGCCTACAATACCAGTAATGAGCACACTGTCGTTATGAGCTGTAGCACACACACACACATACACAACAACACGCACACGCACACCCCCACCCCCACACACCCGTACACGAAAAAATACAGGAAAATAAAAAGAGTGGCCTGCGCAGCATGCTCAAACATGGTGGACTGCTGTGGTGTATGACCAGAAATTGTTAGGGTTTAGGTAAGGGTTTACGACAAATACAATGTAGAATGCGAATTCCGTATGATATGATGTTAGCCGTATTACCTATCCTCGTTCGCAAGTGAATTTCACAGAGACCTTTTTACGCTATTCTCGTAAGCGTGTGCTTGCAACATCATGTTGCCGGTCAAGACATGAGTAACTGATTACAGTATTTCAGCACTTGTGGGCATGGAAGTGCATCAATCCGCCCCCAAAAAAAGCGTTTAGCCCCAACAAGGATTGAACTGAACCAAGAGCAGAGTACGGCGTCGCACTGGACATTCTGCACTTAACACTCCTTAGCATAGCACCTGCCATACCACTGTTGTGCAGCACGTGTCTTGCGCACCGAGTAAGCATGGCACGCATCACACTCATTGATGACATGTGACATGACATGAGCAGCAGTTGGCCAGAAGCGGTTACATCACTGTGTCACCAAATATAACCGTAATATTCCTGCTTATAATGTCTTTAATGCACTGTACATAGCATCTTGTATGCTATTGGCCAGCCCTAGGCATGTGACATACATCTTGCTCTCCACGACTTGAGGCAGATTACCCACACACCATGTTAGCATGGCACACACAGTCACGTACACACACACACACACACACGCGCGCGCACACACACACACACACGCACACACACACACACACAACTCACTCACCAGTAGGTAGACATGAGGCACACATCTCACTCACTAATAATTTATGATACACATCTCACTCACAAATGATTTATGACACTCATCTCACTCACTAATGATTTGTCACACATCTCACTCACTAATGAACTGTGACACACATCTCACTCACCAATGACTTGTGACACACATCTCACTCACTGATGATTTGTGACACACATCTCACCCACCAGTAATCTGTGACACGCATTTCACTCACCAGTAACTTACAACACACATCTAACTCACCAATGACATGTGGCATGCGGCCGTGTGTGCTAGGGGCCTGGGCCAGGAGGGAGCGCAGCTTCTTTGCAGCTTCCTGCCACACGTCGTCCAGCCTCTTGTGGTAGACCAGTGTCACCATGGCCTCGCCCACTTGCGTGGTGTGGAAGTTGACCTGTTGTGTGTGTATTTGTGTGCATGTGTGTATATATGTGCAACTGATCATGCCTTGCTACACCATAAAAAAGGCCAGATGCCAAGCATATACCAAGCACACATACACATACACGCTCACACACAACACACACTCACAGACACACACATGAACACAGACAGGTGCACACCTGGAACAGCTTCTCTCGCAACACAGGGTCCTTGTTCACTCCTTGGCGTACGAGGGCCATCAGCTCATTCATCAGGACCGAGCCCACAGGGAATTCATCTACCCGGATCCTGCACGTGTAAGAATAGGAACCACCAGGCGAGCTCACGCACTTTATGGGTTTGTTCCCAGTCCAATTCCTGCTCACTCCTAGCACTCCATCTGTTCAGATGCTGGCCACAATAGAGTGACGGCCAAAATAGAGTGAGGGCCGCCCTTGTCCATAGAAGTGGCCAGAATTGTACATAGGATGTTTGTCAGTTCCAGGAATCCAGTGTGCCAATGAGCCTGCCTTGTAATTAATTTAGATTTGCAATCTTTGCTAACAACGTCGCCATACTTGGCGTTTTAGCCAGGCAGTTAGTTGCTACTACCTTCTCAAAATCTAGTACACGCCAACCACACCAACAGGCCATGGGGATCGGGAATGCACTTGTGAATTGGTTCATGCAAATTAAGTGACAGTGATTACGATGAAGCGTATAAAAGCACTGTACAAAACATATAGCGAGTGTTGGCAAGGCGCCACGCGTTGGGAAATAGATGACAACTTTACACTGGGTGACCACTCCTCAAGTGAGCTGCACAGGCCGTAGCTTTTGTTCAGCTTTAAGAAGCACGCAGCTGCATCAACCTCAGCTGTCCTCTATTCTATGTTGTGTGGGGCACAACGTCAGCTCCACGCCAGCACTGATATGGAGTCATTCCAAAGCTCGTGCAAAAGAATTGCACTTGGCGGATGCAAAAGCTCGTGCAAAAGAATTGCACTTGGCGGATGCCAAAACGAGCATGTTTCTCAACACTGTTTATTTTGCTCAAACAGCACACTGATCCTTTTCAGCTTTCCAGACGTTTAATTTCATCACCGTAAACAATCCTTCGTAGATGCAATTTGTTTATATACCTCTCATATGTATCACCGCACATATCATCAGTTTCCTGCAAAAGCTTCCGCAAACGATAACGACACATATCTAGATTTGGCCAGAACCATGTATATACGGTGCACAGTGTAGTGGCTTTTGGCAGGAAAATTTCACATGTGGTCATACCGCACGGCGTCATAAATAATGATTGAAAATACCAATCAAATTCAGCAAACTCTTATGCAAGTGTGTGAGTGGGGGGAACACTGTATACTGTGTAGGCGCATAGTATTTCAACGTGGGCATGTGCGAGCCTTTCGTCCCTTTTCTGATTAAGCAAGCAAAGCCAACTCACGTAAAGGACCACAGGCAAAAGGAAGATCACAAAGCATGCCTTGAATAGCAAAACAGAGGGGATACGTGCATGGAGCCACAGCATAATTGGGTGTTTTGACTAGGAATACAAACCCAGGGATCCTTGAGAAACCTCTGTTTTATACCAATGCAAGCTGCGAGGCCCTTAATAATAATATACTAATCTGCTTGTGGCACACACCGCAAGAGGGTTAGAAACGTTTGCAGTGATGTGAGTAATGTACAGTATGCGATATGCGATGATGTATGCATTCTGAACAACCCTGCGTATAACTATGTCGCTTGAGACACATACATGGGTGGAGGTTTGATGCCACTGGCTGAGTCGTACATGATGAAGTGGACGTCGGACTCTTTGCCTTCCTGTTGCTTAAGCCCCCAGCAGGAGAACTCTGCACGCATGCGATCTGTGGGCAGCAAGATTGAAATTTTGTTCTTGTTTGCATATGTGTGAAATCTTGTTCGTGTGAATGCATGTGTGTACGCGCCTGTGTACACGTGTGCAAGCGTGCGCGCTTTAGTTTTGTTTACAGTGGTGGTGAAAGGCAGCTGCAGTCAAATCAAAGGATAGTGGCAAACGGTAGCGTGTATTAAGCTTTAGACAAAATAACATTCGTTGCATCCTTCAAGCTTGTATATAGCTTTAAGTTGGCAACAAGCAGAAAACCGTATGCCTTCCTATGGAGATACAAGGGCACTGACTTGAAAGTTCAATCGAGCTGAAACAATTAAAGAACCCACAGTTTATAGGTGCACTCTCAAAGACTTCCATCTCAGGCATGGTTTCTCCAGCTGGGGGCAGAGAAGAAAACATGGCTTGGACTCTCTCTAGCTTGCGGTCCAGCTGAGGCCTGTTGCGTGACAGCAGCAAAAGTTGATAAGGGATACACATATTGTGTGTGTATGTGTGTATGTATGCTCAAGTTTACAAATTGTAAATCACAATGCAGGCAAGCTGATACGTATGCTCGTGCACCCACCCACCCACCCATTCAAACACTTACAGACACACACATATACACACATGCGCGCACGTGCACACACACATACACACACACATACATACACACCTGTACTCCTGAGGATCGATGCTCAACACAAGAGAAGGAGTCGTGAAATTTGCGTGTGCTTCTGGCTGCTGCTGTTTTTCTGGTCCACTGGCAGAGCCTGCTGTAGTGCAGAATTGTAAAGTCGTACATGCAGCAAAGACTTAGAACTTGCCGCTGCAGGTACGCAAATGCCGTGTCAATGCAGCACAAAGGGGCAGCGTGGGCAGCACACACTCAAACTGTTCGCTGATACTGCTCCCAACATGCTACTACCTTTAGGTGCCATAGCCCTTGGCTGGTAATAGACTAATGAGGATATTCGGTTAGACCCTAGAGCAGGAGCATGTGCAAGTTTATGGCATGCAAAACGAGAATTCAAAGAAGAGGGGGCAACGTAGCATGCAGACCTTGCAGCTATCATCTAATAAAAAAAGTTACTTTACAAGCAGCCGAACCGAACTGAATGGTCGCCCGGAAAAATCTTCGTGGAACCGTTATGACCATTTGATTTTATTTTACAAGTTAAGCAAAGTCACTACCTCATTACCGCCCGTTGTATGTCAGCGAGATGGAGCCATGAAAAGAGGCTACAGCAAGAGTGCTGAAAATGTGAGTTGAGTCAAAGCAGTACCGCTTGCACTCGCTGAGTTGTAGCATTTTGACAAGCTTGGGTGTTGACCGCATGGTTGACTGACTCCGCACATACAGACACGCACACACACGCGCGCACACACACACACATACTCACAAATGCACACACACACACACACACAATCGTGCACACAGACACACAAGCACATACAGAGACACACACAAACGCCCACACATGCACAAACGTGAACACACACACACACACACGCACAAACACACACACACACACACACACGCACACACACACACACACACACACAAACACACACACACACACACACACGCACAAATGTGCACACAGACACACACACACACACACATGCATGCATGCATGCACGTATGCACGCACACACAGGAGGAGGCTCTTCAGCAGCAGCAGCAGCAGCAGCAGCAGCCTTCTAAGTTGGAGCATCGCCCCCCTTCACCTATGCAAACTGGGTCCCGTTCGCCTGTGGCTCCTCACCAACAGGAAAATATAGACCCCACCCACCCACAGCAGAATGGAGGCAAACCATGCCCTGCAAACATCAAGCACCGGTGCGTTTGCGCTTGACTGAGCCACCGAAGCTGGTGACCTTTGTTCTATCAGAGCTTAAAGCTGACAAAAATGTTTGTGTGTGGCATGCAGCACTGCTTTGGCTGCAATGGGGCAGACCCTGCGTGGAAACAAGCTACACAAGCTGGCATCCGCACGTGCACTTGGCAGCCAAAGGTATGAAGCAGTGACGTCGTGACTTGAGCAGGTACTTGTGCAACTTTGCTGTCAGCGTAAGTGTTATTGTTTCTCACTGGGAAGCGCCTAAATAGCAGCAGCAGCAGCAGCAGCAGGGTCTCATTTTCATCTGAGAGACCCTCATCTGGCTGAATCCTGTTCCACATTATGCACACAGGTCAAACAACGCTCAGGGACCCAACCAGGTTTTGCTGTCCTCCGTGCTGAGCCGACAGCCTCAGCTGTTCGACCGCAACAAAGTGTCAGCTGTGGGTCGCTACATCACCAGGTACCGAAGAGAGCATACGCACACACCACACACACACACACACACACACACACACATACTGGCATCCTTTTACTAGTGCCTTGTACTTCGAATTGTTGTGCACGCAGCTAGGGGAATGCGTTATGTACGCATGCACGTGCCCTCTTAAAACAAATTCCCCAAACTTAGGAACGTGTGTGTCTTTGACGTTTCCACTTGCCTCAATCATCTCGATGTTTGCCATCATGTTTGTCACCGCCTCAAAAGGTGCTTCCAATATTTGTTTGCAACCATGCCTTAGATGGCTCCATTTCAATGTAGAGGACAATCCAAATGCCTTGCTCGTACTCGTTTTCTTTAACGTTGAAAAGCCTAAAGAACCTTGCGTTGTCGCCTTACTTTGTCGCACGCCAGGCAAGCTTCTATGTGGCGCCATCTTTCTTCATGAGTGTGTGGATGTGGGTTTGCAGCTCAAACCGTTGCTTTTTTGATTCCTGACATCTTGGGGAGCTCTACATGATGCCTGATTATACCTAGGGTTGGCCAGAACCGTATATATACGTATATATACACCGTATATTTGGTGATTTCCAAGCCAAAAATACCGTATGTACACCGTATATATATGGTTCTGGCCAACCCTAATTATACCCTATTCTGTCCCTACCTTTTGCTGTGACTGCAGCTGTCTTGATGGCTACCTCTTCTCCCTCATGAGTGTTGACTGGTTGTTGTTAAATCATACTCTCTGTCCTTGCTTTCCTTGTGTTTGCAGGCTTGATGACAAAACACATCCTTTCTTGATCCATGCCGGCAGTCTGCACAATCTGCACTCCTTTTCCTACTTAATTTCCTTGTGTGTGTATGTATGTGTGTGTGCAGGCTTGATGAGCCCGTGGATGTCAGCCGGTTATTGCCCAAGTGCTCATTATGTTTTCATTTCCTTGCATATGTAGGCTCGATGAGCTGCCGTCCCGATACCAAGCCGCCAGCAAGATCTTCCTCAGCAACAACTCCCTCACCAGCGTGCGTGGCATCCAGCAGTTCAGGGGTGTGCAAACGCTCACGCTGGCCCACAACCTGCTGGGAAACCTTGAGGAGGTGTGTGTGTGTGTGCATGCGTGTTTGTCTGTATATGTGTGTGTGTCTATATATGTGTGTGTGTGTGTGTTCAGTGCAACGTTTGCATGGCCTAATGATCAGCAATAAGCGATTGCCAAACAACAAGCTGATGTCTGGACAGCGCATTGGCGTTTTGAAGATTGCACTGTCCTTAGAATTGGACGAAGCAAACTTTCCAGAGAACCAAAGACGAGTGTGAAGCAGTGAAACCCAATCCCTTTCTTGTTGGTCCTTTCAGACATGACTTTGACGACTTGACTTGCCATAGTTGATTTCACGTCCAACACGCGACTGCGTTTTGCTGCAGGTGCTTGAATGCTTGGAGGATCTGAAATACTTAGAAGTCCTGACCCTGGAGGGCAACCCGTGCAGTGAGGCTCCTTACTACAGGTACTGATTGGATGCTGCAATGTTTACATAAGGCACAACACTTGCACATTTGCAAATTCACACACACATACACAAACAAGCACACACACACACACTCACACACATACACATACTTCAACGCACACACACACACACACTTCAACGCACGCAGAACGAACAGATACACCCGCCCTTCCACACACGCAACTGACGCACATACACATACACAAAGGCACGTGCACGCACACACACAGACACACGTGCACGTACACATGCACACCTAAATGTGTGCACACATACTTGCTCACACTTGCAGGGCGCACGTCATTGCCAGCCTGCCTGGTTTACGTGTGCTGGATGCCCACGAGGTAGAACACTATGAGGGGGCAGCAGCCATGGAGGTGCTTGAGCAGGAGGACTCCTACCTGGCCATGATGCTGCATAACGCGTGTATGGCCCACAAAATGGTGTGTGGGTGTGGGTTCATGTGTGAATGTGAGTGTGGATTTGGGTGTATAGGAATGAGTGTGGGTGTGGGTGTGTGGGTGCATGTGCGTATGGATAGGTTAATCACACACACAAACTGCTCACAGACCCACACGCTCCAGCAGCTGCACCTGCACCGGGAGCTATTTAATTCAATGTACGGCAGACGGGCCAGGGCTGTGGTCAAGGGGCGGTTCACACACACGCACCCACACACAGGCGCACACACACACACACAAACTTACACACAAACTGCTCACAGACCCACACGCTCCAGCAGCTGCACCTGCACCGGGAGCTATTCGGTGTGATGTACGGCAGACGGTCCAGGGCTGTGGTCAAGGGTGCGCCCCTTACCATCCCCATCAACCCCACACGCAAGATGGAGATGTGGGACTACGAGGGCAGCCTGTCTTTGCCTGTGAGTCGAGATGATGATCTCACCTGTGCATCAGTGTAACCTCTGCATATTCAATTTCATAGAACACGACCTCTTTACATGTTCATCAGACGAGGAGTTCACCTGCGCATAAATGTGACCTCTCTTGAATCTCTGCTGCACACAGCTTAGTACAGTCATTGAAATGGTGCTGCATCTCACGCGCCTGACTTTCACTTGTGTCAAGGTCTTTTGTGGACACAGTGTCGTGCTATCATTGAAATGGTCTGCATCTCACGCGTCTGACTTTCACTTGTGTCAAGGT
>Ga0307960_1002980_pt1 | contig 10233 bp, 3 predicted proteins | sample OrgLakmetagen542_FD_201832 | JGI IMG/M metagenome (GOLD analysis project Ga0307960, IMG submission 201832) | Saline water microbial communities from Organic Lake, Antarctica - #542 | ecosystem: Environmental > Aquatic > Non-marine Saline and Alkaline > Saline | place: Antarctica: Organic Lake... | reverse complement strand
ACCCTTGTGGTGCCACGTGTGAAGATGTGTCGTTGTGTTGTGGTTATGGGGGAGTCGGGGGCCGGATTGGCGGAGAAAATGGCAGTGCCGACTGGGAGTAGCGAACCACCGGTGTGGTATCGCGTGTGTGTTTGCGTTTGCGGGAAGCTGGGGCTGAGCGCCTTGTAAGAGCGTTCAGCGGAAGCTGGGAGCGAACCACCTCTGTGGTATTGCGTGTGCGTTTGCGTTTGTGGGAAGCCGGGGCTGCGCGCCTTGTAAGAGCGCTCAGCGGAAGTTGGGAGCGAACCACCTGTGTGGTATCGGGTGGGCGTTTGCGTTTTCGGGGAGCCGAGAATGGCAGTGCCGACTGGGAGTAGCGAACCACATGTGTGGTGTCGCGTGTGCGTTTGCGTTTGTGGGAAGCCGGGGCTGAGGGCCTTGGAAGAGCGCTCAGCGGAAGTTGGGATTGGTTGTAGTGGGGCACTTGCACGGTGGGAGATGTGTAGGTGCGAGCTACAGGAGGTGGTCGCACAGGAGGCGCGACGTGGTGGGTGAAGGAATGTAGGAGAGCACGTTGTTGGACTACCGAGCGTCGGCCAATGGCGCGTTCCCGACATATGAGAGAGAGCCACCGTTCTCTGGGTACCAGTCCTAAGTGGAGGACCTCATGTACTGGGCGGGCTAGCATGGCAGATGCTGAAGGAGGCAGATCAATGCATCCCAGGGAGAATTGCTCGCGGATACCGCTGTTGACTTTGCGGTGGCGAAAGCGATGTTGGACGTTGTTGTCGGAGTGCTGGGCAAGGTTGCGGTGCTCCCACATGTGGAAGCCAAGGAGGGTTAGCTGTTCTGCCAGATCGGCGGCCCAGCGGGAGCCAGTACACCAGCTCCGAATTTCCTCGTAGTAGTTCTGCTGGAGAGGGGCCCACAGGTGTGATAGGAGTCCCTCAAGGAGGCATTGGTTGCCAATGGTGCGTTGGGAGTCGATCGCTCGAGCAAGGGCCTGGCGGCGGTGGGTGGGGATGTTCCTGCCTACATCTTGGATGGAGAGAACTGGGCCACGGATGGTCCCGACAAACTGGAGGATTGCTGCAGTTATATCAGGTGCGGTTTTTTCCCCTGTCAACCATGACTGCAGGTGGAGGACACGGTCTGCCCATTCCAAAGCAGCCTCGCGGCTCAGGCAACGGGGGACATGAAAGACATCTTCAGGTTGGCCGCATCTCGGGCACTCGTTGCGAGCATCGAGCCCCCAGATCTCACGGAACTTGCCCACGCCACAGATGCCCACACAGTGCTTGGTGAGCCACCGTTGGCGGCCAGAAGGCAGGCCTTGCATCATTCTGTGTGTCACCTTCCAATCGACTTGGGCACAGGCGGCTGGATGGAGACGGTTGCGTCTTGACCAGTACTGGAGGAGAGGTGGCAGAGTAATCAGCTCCATGATGGCATCTGGGTCAAGACGGGATTGTTTGACCCCGGAGATGAACAAGGAGGATGGCTCTGAGAAGAAGCGCCGGTTCGACCCAATAAGACGATGTTGAGCAACCAGGCGCCGAAGGAAGGCTTTGGCCGCACTGTCACACTCCACATTGCGAAGTTCCCACCAATCCAGCTGCGACAATCGCCGGTGGTCATCTTGATGGCCCTTGACATGCTGAGGCTGCCATGACACTTTTGTCGTCCGGATAAGGGTTCGGATAGCCGACAAGAGGTCAAACTGCTTTTGTTTTGGGCGAAGGGTCCAGGTGTCAAACGCATTGGAGAGGGCCGCCTCTCCGTCGCACGCAACTGTCACAATGGGACGAAGAGTGGAGAGGAAGCCAGTGGGATAATTATCCCGTAGCCAAGAAACCACCATGACGCCAGCCAGGATGCCGATGAGCTCGCTTCGATATGCACTCTGATCCTGTGGCCTGCCTGGTGTTTGGCACAAGACTCGGATCACCGTGTGGCCATCGGCTGTAAGGATCTGTGCTGCAGCTGTTCCAACCCCGTCCTTGTATGAGCCATCGCTGACAACCCGCAATGCACCGGCTTCCAGGGCACCAATCAACAGCTGTTCATCACCTTCAATGGACAGCTCGTCAGGGACCCACCCAAGGGTCCCTGAAATTTGCTCGCGTAGGTGGGCCCACCGGTCCAGCACCAACCTCAGTTCAGGCGGGTCAACTGTCTCTTCGCCCATGCCAACTCCAGTGAGTTGAATGTGATAGCGGGCCGGGTTTGACAGGTCAACCTCGTGGTAGTCAACAGTGGCTCGATGCACATCGGGTGGCAAGGGAAGGGGCCAGAAGGTGGTGAAGTGGGGCAGGACAAACATGCAATTTCTGGTCCGACAAGAGGAGAGACGGTCTAGCTGGATCCACCCATGACCCTGCCGTTGGAAGAGTGTACCAGTAGAGGGGGAAAAACCCCAATTCCAAAGGGCAAGCTCATCCCACCATGAGCCAAGGGGTACACGAAGCCGAAGACTCCCAGAAGAGTTGTGCAGGAGGGTGTGGGTGAGGGTGTTACGCCACAGCTTCCAGTGTTTCTCCGCTGGACGTTCGGATCGGGGCCACTGGATAGAGTCCCGCTTCGGTGAATTCCGCCCACCATGCCAAGAGGAGTACCGAATAGTGGTCCCATCGGCTGTCGCAATGTCGGAAACAGTGACTGCCTGCAAGTACATCCGGCACCAATTCAGCCACAACAGTTGCTCCTGATCAACCTCAGCTTCGATAAAGACCGACATGAGGAGCTGATCCTCCTCCCGGTGAAGTTGAAGCTGGGGAGAATCGAACTCCACATGAACGTCGTTTTCCTCCGAGGTTTTCCAAACCCGCTTAAGCCAGGAGTCCGTGGTCAAGATTGCCGTGTTCTCGTAGCACTGCTGGAGAAGACCAAACTCCGTCCCAGTTTCAAGTCGGTGGGATTGTAGGCAGGCCTCCAGGAAAGTTGCTGTTTTAGTTCGGTTCACTGGGTGCCGGAGTAACATCTCCAATTGGCTGGTCAGCTGGAGGCCTGCTGGATGGGGGATCCCTAGACCTTGATACTTCAACGGCCCGTACACCACTGCCCGAGGAAAAGTTCTGCACACTTTAGCCTTGGGGAGACACGCCATCAGCACCGGAGACATGATCGTTTCCCATTGAGAAGTGGAAAGATGAGTCAACGCCATGGGGTATCCCAACGTTTTCAAGATAGTGGTACTGATGAGGGGGAAGACATCATAGGGTAGAAGGAAGCCTGACCGGACTTGGGTCGCCCATGCTTTGGCAGCATCGGTGAGGACAGTATGTTGAGCCCTGGGATTGAATTGGGGCGACATACGAACCCCCAGGGTGCGCTCACATTCATCAGGTTGAAGACGGGACAGTGCAACCTTCTTGCCTTCCGGATCGACCACCATCAGCTCGAAATCTTCTGCCACGTCCTCAATTCGCTTGAACTTCCACGTTCCAGACGGGTGCCACTCAAAATCTATGAGCCACCAGAAGGATTTGTCAGGTCGAATGGCGCCACCAGTAGCTTTGACGCCTCCTGCCCAAAGGTCCATTGCCGACTGGATCCGAGGGGTAAGACTCTCGCCTGACGCATCGGCAGCAGGGGAGGACTCAACCAAATCCGAGTCATCGATGAAACAGAAGCAGACCGCCGAAAGAAGCTCAGCCGAAAGTGCTGTTACTTCCTGGAAACCATACCCTTCGGATGCCATCATAGAAATCAGAATGGAACTGATGGCTACCCAGATGGTTGGGCCAGCTCCGTTGCCTTGTCCGCAACCCTGGAAGGGCACCTCGGTAGGGGGAGAAAAGGAGGTAGTGGAGTCGCCAAAGCCGGTCCGGACTCGGTGGGTTGCCTTCTGTAGGGTCGTGAACATCGATTTCACCGCTGCATAAGGGATACCGTATCGTTGGAGGGCCACCTGTGCCACCCAGTGGACCACCCGGTCGAAGCAGGACTTGGCATCGTTCAAAATCCAGCCAGCTGCCAACCGGCGCATGGCCAATTGGTCCCAAAGTAGAGCCTTGGCAAGGGCCAGGTCAATGGCTTGGTGCTTCTTTCGGGACCCAAATTGTCCATCCGGGACCAGCCCGTTTGCTTCTCCATATTGCATAGCAGAACGTCCACAGAGCTTGTTGTTCGCCTGGGACTCTGCTACCATCATCTGGATGGTCCTCATTGCCTTCACCCTGAAGTCACCAGGCTTTTTCTCGATCGCAAAATTCATGAGGTGGAGCCAATTTTTGGGTGCCATGCCTGTCTTCAGTGGGATATCGCGAGAGACTGAATCGCACAAACTCAAGAGAGCCGAGAAGGTTGCTGCTTTAAAGTGTCCGTTGTGGAGGCCATGGGGTTCGGATCCCTTGTTCTCCGGCATGCGCTTCCAAAACTTATTATGGTCCTCCTGTGTCACAGTGAGATTCATGGGGCACAGACCATCTGGTATCCTGCAGTGATCCAGGAAGCTGTGAGTGGGGTGGTCCAATGAGGAAGAGATCGCATATTCTCCGTGCAAAAGTTCCTGCATGTGGTCCTCTGCCATGGATGATGTGAAGTCCTGATATAGGGGCGGTTTCATGGGCGGCGTTGGATACGGACAGCGAGTCTGATCATAGCGGGCTGAATTTTCCGCCATACATCCTGCTTCCACTCCTGGGCGATGCGACAGTGTGACTTCTGTGACGGTGCCGTCTGCGTGCCTCCGGTCCACCTGGATTAATTGGAGACCCCCAGAGAATCCTTTTCCTCGAGCTCTGCGACGCCGGCGAGCTTCTTCTTTCTGTTTCATCCGGTGGAGGTTCAGTTGCCGCTCACGATTGTAGCGGGTTTTTGACTTCCTGAAGTCGGATGCCACATCCTTCTTCTTCTTGTCCAAGTACTGGACTCTCCATTGGGCCATGAGTCCCTTGGTAGCCTCCTTTAGCCTCTTGTTGTCCTCTACCAAGTTGGAACGGATCGCAGGTACCGACAGACGCCACGCTTCCGGCTGATTGGTTTTAATCAGGAGACGGCGTACTTTCCGGGAGCTGGTCGCTCTGCCATCGTGGCCTTGGAGTAGTAGTTTCCACAGTAGCCTTCGGTCCCGGATCTCCTGACTCCTTGGCGACCAGTCCTTGCCTCCATTGAAGACTTTGCGGCAGTGCTTCTCAGCTTGGCGGCGGGCGAGAAGAGCTTGAGTTTGAATCTGGTTGAACTGAGCCTCAAGTTCAGGCGAGAGCATTCCGGCCGCCTCATCCAGCAACTGGTTCCACCTTGCCAAGCGCCCCGGGATGTCATATTTGATGTACCCTGCCTCAGATAGCTTGACGTATCGGCGGCGAACCTTCCTGTTGCGAAGTGTAAGGCGGCGGACTGAATGTGTCCGTGGTTGTGCACCCCCAAGAGCGGAAGTGAGATCAAAGTCAATCCAGATGGCGCGGTGATCTGACATGACATCAGAATCGAAGCCGTAGTACCCCCCTGCCTGGACTGGGATGCCCGCAGTTGTGAAGAAGCCATCAATTGGTTGGCTTCTAGTGTTCCTTTTGTGTGTTGCCGGAGGTGGTCCCCTGTGTCGTGTCAGAATTGCGTCGGTGAGGCCATGTGCCCCAAGCCTCTCCCGGAAGGAGCCTGGTAGTTGGCTGGACAAGTCTTCGTTGGCATCCACCCCCAAAACAATCTCGCAGCCCCATCGTCGCCATTCATCAATCGCCGTGATGATATCCTCCATGAAAGCTTCCCTTGGGTCCGTTTCCCGTCCCTCAGTTAGCCAGAAGTGACGTTGCTGAGCAAGGACCGTCTCAATGCCAGTGCCCCTTCCAGTGCCAGGTCGATAGGCCGAGACCACCACTACGTCGCGGGATGCCGGGCCGTCACCTTCTTCTCCTCCCTCTTCTGCTTCCCAATCATCCAACTCTTCCTGGTGAATCATTCGACCACGGATACGGATCCAAGTCCATCTGCCTAGTCCAGAAGGGTCCTGCCCGCTGGTTGGGTTGAAATGGGCCACCTTGCCAAGGACTGCTGCAGCGCAGCCTCCGGATTGTGTGCTTCCCGGCGTCGATGCCCTATCCTCGTGGATGTTGTGTGCTGCCTCCACAAAGGAACCGGACGGAGAGACGCTTCGCATGCGGTCTCTCCATTGGCGGCCTTTTGGTACTGCCGGCCAATACTTTTTCGTCTCAGCAATTAAGACGATTCCAACCTTTTCACGCTGTAACCATTCGTCAAGTTGTTGTTGCTTGTCATCTGTGGGACCGTCCGGGAGTCCATTCACATTCTGAAACACAACTCGAACGTGCTCCAGGGGTAGGTTTGATGGATTGTCGCCAAACCCATTACCTGGGGTTAGAGCATGAAGAAAACCGTCCAGAGTTTGGTTTGGTTGAACTCTGGATGGGGTGCTTTGGAGATCTTGTCTCCAATGGGGGCCTGAGTGACGTCGCCGCACCGCAGCGGTCACTGACCTTCGCCGACTCATGGCCGTACAGCGGGGGCGCCATCCCCGCTGTCAGCTGTCAAGTCCGCTTGCATTAAAGCAGCCCGCTGGTTGTTGTCCTGCTCGTCACCATTAACATCCTCATCCTCATCATCCTCCATTGCTGGGAGTTTGGCTCCTCCCCTCACTTGGTTCCTTTCCGCCAATTGAGCTTGGAGGCGAGCAATTTCATCATTGGCATTGCCGAGCTGCTGACGTGTTGCCGCTAGCTGGACCACCGATTCCTTCATCTTGCGAACGTCCGCCAGCATACCTGCTACTGTGAAGCCATCATCAAAGTCTTGGATCTCCGCCATCTCCAGGTCAATCTCAAGCTTTCCATTGAACGCTACCTCCGTAGTATCATGGGCAAAATTGAAAAGGTAATCAAGTCCCGAGTGGAGGTTCATGTTGGCCGTATTTGAAACCTCCGAAGTTGCCCTAAGTTCATCCTGATTCCAGACCATGCCCTTGTTCCTTGAAGCTTTCACAGCGCCTGTGTCAAGCCAAACCCGTAGAATCTTATCTTCCGCTCGAACCGTCCTTTCTTGGAGGTGGAAAATCAGAAAGGCCGGTAGGTCTTTGAGGACCCTCTTGGCCAAGGATTCGTACTTTCGCCTGACTGAGAAGAGCCAGTATCCCGGTTTTGCTGATGGGGCTATGACAGTGAAAAGGGAGCTTGGTTGGAGGAGAGCCTCATCGTAGTCCAGCATCTTTTGGACTTGTTGTTCCAGAACTGCAGCCTGGCGATCACTCATATAACGGGGCTTGTAGAGGGATCCTTTCGAGGGGCTTGTCTTGGACCAGTCCGTCGACAGTTGGGAGTTCACCGCTGATGTGTCCTCGGGTGCTGTTGTTGGGTGCTTCGCCAATGTCTCACTCAGGTCAGGCGAACACTTAATGGCCCACGCCACCTTAAGGCCCGAAGTTTCGCCAAAGTGCTCAGTCTTAGCCTGGGCTAGCATGCCGGGAAACTTGATGGGACATTCAATTGTTGCATGGACAACCCCAAAGTGGGCTGCTAGATCAAGTTGTCTTCCAATCAAATCCGATTCTGCACCATCAAGGGCCCTGAAGTCCGGGATGTAGGCCAGCGGAGACCCCCAAATACACGACGCCTTTGGAGTCAAAACTGTAATCTTCGATGCCAAGACAGAATTGATGAAGACCGCCTCAGAGGTCTTCACAAACACCTGGACCATCTGTGGGTCGTTTCCGCTCCAGGTTCGTTCGACTCCCGGTTTGGAGGGCCATCCGACATCCACCGCAATTGGGTATTTGAAGCCCACCAGCCTCATAAGTTGTTTGGCCAGCTGGAGCTTGTGCACTGTAGTTGGGCACTGTGCCAAAGATCCAATTCGGAGCACAGCTCCATGTTGTAAAGGCGTATTGTAGCATCCACCATTATGTTCCTTGAATGCCGAATGAATACCCGTCTTCATGTGCTCCTCCGTTCCTTTGTGGCCAAACCGCATTCTTGCCTTGAGAGTTCGATTTCTGACCCTGTCAGGCGAACTGTCGTACCATGCTCCATTATCAAAGTTCATATCCAGATACCGCTTGATACTAGCCAGAGAGTTCAATTTGGTGGTAACGTCCTCGGCTGATGAGATCCACCACTTCCGCTTTCGAAGGTTTGGTTTGGTATCCGAGTGGAGGGGAAGAAGAGTCAAGTCCTCATCGGAGGAAGAGATGGCCTCTGTCACCATTGCCTGAACAGCACAGATCATTTTTTGAGTAATGGTGGTGCCCGAACCTTCGGCAGCTGTACCCGCCCAGGAGACAGGGATGGACGTGTTGAAGTACCTCACGGCAGAGAATGGAAGATTTGAGAGACCCGGATGGAGGGCTGCTTCGGCCTTTTGGTCATCCGTAACGTGGCTGGTTGGTAGGTTAGCTGCATCCTTGTAGGTTGGAACAAATGCTGCTGGAGGAGATTTCTTGGTGGGAGCATTGGGAGGCCCAAGAGCAGTAGAATCGGTAGGCCCCCACCCTGAGTCAAGGAGCCGATGGGATGCTGGTGATTGGAACACCTTAGCCACCGGCTTTTGGGCGTTCGGTTCCGTGCTGAACTTGTATGGGCTGACTGTTGCTGGTTGGTGTGTTGTCAAGGCCGCCATCTTGCCGGTGTTTAGCCCTTTGCTTCGTTTCTTTGCTGGTTGCTGACTCTCCGCCTTTTCAAGAATTGTCACGGATTTGGTTGGAGGACCGTACTGATGTTCGTCGTCGGACGAGTCAGCAATGTCTTCGGGATCCACATCTGTGTCCTTCATTTTGACATCCAGACCTTTCATCTTATTGGGTTGGTTGCCACTTTTTTCGCCTTGCAATCTTGTCTGCGAACTTGTCTTCGAATGTTCGACCGTTGTTTCGTTTCTTCGACCTTTGCTTCGTTTCTTCACTGGTTGCTGACTCTCCGCCTGTTCAAGGATTGTCACAGATGTGATTGGGGGACCGTACTGTTGTTCATCTTCAGAAGAGTCGGCAATGTCTTCGTGATCCATATCAATGTCCTTCATTTTGACATCTAGTCCTTTCATCTCATTGGGTTGGTTGCCACGTTTTGCACCTTGCAATCTTGTCTGCGATCTTGTCTTCGTTAGAATTCCTCGGATCGGTTGTTGGTGACCCTTGACAGCAGCAGCTTCTTTCATCTGGGCGCGCCAAGGGAGGCACTTGTCCTCGACAGCATCCTTCATCTCGGCATCAGAGTCAAAATCCCCAGAGTCCTTCGAGTCCTTCGAGTCGTCCAGGTCTTTCGAATCCTTCGAGTCCTTCGAGTCGATGGAATTTGAACTTGAGCTTGAGCTTGAGGTTGGTTGTAGGGCACCATGGTTGGTGATGAATGGCTTAATACGCGCCTTCTTAGCTGCCTTGGCACTCTTCTTTAATCGGTACAAGTCCGCCTCTTCAGCACAAACCTCGGAAGCCGGGTCTCGATCAGGAAAAGCCCATGGATGGCCAAGTTTGGCAGAAGTAATGAGCCAAATCAATGCCAAAGGATTTTCGTGAAAACGTAAAAATGGCTCGTAGGGATTCTCCTTATTCCAATATTGACTGCAAAAGTTCTCCGTATTGACTGGCTCCGAATATCCAAATATCATCATTGGGCATTGAGTCGCCAAGCCAAAAAGAAATGCCCGATTTACCCATTCTTCATCAAATTGATGAGTTCCTTCATCTGAGCTGAACCGGAAATCCAGCAGGCGCTCAATCCACTCTTCCAGCACATGCTTATTGTTGTCACAATGTTCGTAAATTGCGATTCCCTTTTCTTCCCAAGTCCTTTCGTTCGGCGGGTCCGAATATCGATCGTTGTATGCATTGCAATGGTTTCCCCATTTATCTGCATTGTCAATATTGTCATCCCAGTAAATAAAGATAGGCTCCGCTTGAGTAATTAATCCATGGGTGCGACTGAAGCATTTAATCGTCCAAAAATCATCAGTAACGTCTTCGGCACGGGCAAAGTAGACCGTGTTCAGCATCTTAACAATATTAATGTTGTCGTCGTCAGGATCAGGTTCCTTAGTGAGCTCGAGGAAGCTAGAAAGACCGCTTTTTGGCCCCTGTTTTTTCTCAAACACAATAATCTGTTGGTTAGATCCAGTCGTCTTGTCGACGTCTTTGTTCTTCTTGCGTGTCATGGTGATATTCGGCACCTATGTCACTTGATGATGACAACAAGAATTCGCGTTTTCACGTCTTTCTACGGGCTGTTCCTGTAGAAAACCTACTAACGAAAATGACTTGCACGCACGTTTTTCTTTGACGTGTGTTTTGGCCGATTTGTAAATTATGCTTACAAA
>Ga0307960_1002970_pt1 | contig 10248 bp, 12 predicted proteins | sample OrgLakmetagen542_FD_201832 | JGI IMG/M metagenome (GOLD analysis project Ga0307960, IMG submission 201832) | Saline water microbial communities from Organic Lake, Antarctica - #542 | ecosystem: Environmental > Aquatic > Non-marine Saline and Alkaline > Saline | place: Antarctica: Organic Lake... | reverse complement strand
ATCCCTTGGGTAAGGGCAACAACCCTCCCTGAACAGCCTGTGCGTGCATGTGAGCAATTATGTGCGTGTATACATATGTGTTTGTGTGTGTACATGTGTATTGGGCATTGCATTGTGTAAACCTGTTGAACATTTTGTTGAAATGCTCATGAATGTCAGCCATTGAATGACGGTAAGGGAAAGGCCACATCTTTATTTGTTGACATTTCTGGCTTTGTGTGCGGATCCTTGGCTTTGACATGAGCAGGAGTAATTACCATCACCTCGCTCAAGCATAAGTGTGTGTGTGCGCGTGTGAGTGTGTGTGTGTCTGCCTATGAGTGTGTTTGTGTGTGTGTGTGTGTGTGTGTGTGTGTGTGTGTGTGTGAGAGAGAGTGTGTGTGTGTGTGTTTGTGTGTTTGTGTGTGTGTGTGTGTGTGTGTGTGTGTGTGTGTGTGTGTGTGTGTGTGAGTGCTCAAGCGTAAAACTCCCTCAGAAGAGCAGCCTTTGCTTGCACTGTAATGCATCTAATCAAAACAGCGAGAACAAAACAGCGTCAGCCTCCAGAAGACAGACAAGACAACGCAATTCAATTATTATATCATAGGTAATGCACGAAAGCCTCACTTCAGCATCAAAAGGGGAATCAGGAAGCACCAGAACAGAGAACAGCACCTAATCTAACAGACAGCCAATGGAGTCATATAGAGCGTAGTTTGATACATTAGAAGTAAAGTCCACTTCAGCATCAAAAGAGGGATCAGGAAGCACGTCAGCAGAGGAAGCACATTAGTAGAAAACAGCACCTAATCTAACTAACAGACAGCAATAAAGTAATCTGAAATGTAGTTATACTTTAAAAGTAAAGTTCACCTCAGAATCAAAAGGAGAGTACGGAGGAGTATCAGCTTGCGGCGCAGTCCCTGCTCCCTCTCCCGCATGCTCCTGTCCCTGTTGCGATGGGCCCTTGTGTTGCCGTTTTTGGTTTTCAGCTGCTGCTGCTGCTTTTACTGTTGATGGTGGTGGTGGGCGCGAGGAGGAGCGCGCTTGCTGCTGCTGTTGCTGTAGCAGCTGCTGCTGCAATTTTTGCTGCTTGTAGTACTTTTGCTGCTCGCGCTCATCCTGTGTGTGTGTGTGTGTGTGTGTGTGTGTGTGTGTGTGTACAAGCGCAGGAGATGCAGGGAACCGTGAAATCGAAAAGCAGACAATACAGTTTTTTGAACCAAGGCACTTGCAGGATCATGGTGACCCTGAGGTGACTCTGGATTGACGGATAGAGCGAAGCAGTAAGTTGTTCCCTTTGATGAAGTTGTTATGTGCAAAGTAGCACTCAAGCGAAACGGAAAAACGATTTTTGAGTGACCTACGTAGGCAAAATGGAAAACGAAGTTAAGTCACCTACGTAGGCGGAATGGAAAATGAGATTGAGTGACATATGTATGCGGATTGGAAAATGAGATTGAGTGACCTACGTAGGCGGAATGGAAATCAAGAGTGAGGACCTACGTAGGCGGAATGGAAATCAAGATTGAGTGACCTATGTATGCGGAATGGAAATCAAAATTGAGGACCTACGTAGGCGGAATGGAAATCAAAATTGAGGACCTACGTAGGCGGAATGGAAATCAAGATTGAGGACCTACGTAGGCAACGACAATTGCTTCTTATGTCAACCTTGGCAACAACAAGGAAGTGAAGAGAGGCGGAAGGACTGAGAGAACACTGTTAGGGTAGTCAAAGGACAACAAATTAGTATTGGGAACGTGCCAAGCAAATGGGGTGCCATGCAAATGGGCGAACATGGGCCAAGCAAGTTGGGTGCGTGGACACCAAGCTCATAGCTTTAGAGTGTAAGCAGGTGACTTAAGTTTTTAGAAAGCAACTCTGCAGGTTCTGTTCGTGCACAGGAAAAACAGCGGAAGCTGTCTCACTCAGATACAGGCAACATCTGCATGGTCAGCATGTGCATTCATGCCCGCACTTCAAGACACCCCTGCGCTTCAAGACACCGCACACATGTTAACAGAAGAATTAGAGGCACTTCAAGACACCGCACACATGTTGACAGAAGAACTAGAGGCACTTCAAGACACCGCCACACCTGCACTTCAACACACCCCTGCACTTCAAGGTATACATGTTAACAGAAGAACTAGAGGCCTAGCTCAATTATCTATGTGAACTGCCAGGCAACATATTTAGGGTTGGCCAGAGCCCTCTATATACGTGTATGATCATGTCTTTATTAATTCTCTGCAAAGAATACCTCATATGCACCGTATATTATATATGCACCGTATATATACGCATATGCACGCACGTATGCACCGTATATATACGCATATGCACCGTATAATATATATATATTAGGGCAGACTGGTTTCCGGTGTCTCTGTGTTGATTATGTCACTTCGTGCCATTATGTTAGTTATCCCCATATAATATTAGGGGATAACTAACTGATCCTCAGTCGCCAGGTGGCTATTCTCGCTTCGCTCGCTTGTTTTGTAATTTCACTGTCACCGTGGGGGTCGCCGTGGGCAGACCGGGAAATGAGCAATCACTGTGCTGCACAGCTGCCAGCCCCAACATTCCCACGCGACATAACAGACACCCCGTATGTCAAACTACCTGCACAATACCCGTTCCTTACACGCGCATCATACATGGACCCATGGACCAAACAGCAATATAATTTTGACATAGAAACACCAGCACACGATACTATATACCGCAACCGTCGCCAATACAATGATTATATACACGAGAGACTCAAGCAAACGACAGAACTAGAGCAGGCACTCCAACTCATATGAAAAGGTACTCTACGGTAGTATTACCGTAGAGTACCTTTGCGATACACCTTTGAGATGGTCTCAAAGTGCAAGCGACACCAAGTCGAGATAATATATGCATATAAAGGGATCGGCATTTGCTTCATCCTATATAGCGCTATAATATTTTTCAAATATAGCGCGTGTCAAAATTGAAATATTCGAATCGCTTCAATACGGCTCATGCCCACGCTTCGACTTCGGCTTGAATTCGTCCTTGGGCGTTCATAGAACACAAACACGTACCCTTTGGAGTGCTGTAGGCACCACATACCATGGGAAGACCACCACAGGGGATCATGAGCACCAGTAATGTACCAGCCAAGATATCTTAAGCACCACTAGGAACAAATGCACAGACATGCCTGCACTTGCACACAAGTGCTGGCATACACACCTGCAGTGCTTGCACGCACGCACGCACACTCACGCACGCACACATACACACACACACATGCACCGCACACACGCACGCGCACGCACACACACAAAACACACATAGCACACACACACACATGCATGCACGCGCACGCATGCACGCGCACACACGCATGCACGCGCACACACACACACACACGAGCGCACGAGCACGCACGCACACGCACACACGCACGCATGCGTGCATGCGTGCATGCACGCAAACAAGCACGCACGTACGTGCACACACGCACGCACGCATGCACTCGCGGGCGCACACACACACAAACGCACACACTTGCACGCACGCATGCACGCGCACACAGGCACACACGCACACACGCACATAAGCATGCATGCACGCACGGCTCAGTCTTGGTCCAACACTTTGGCCAGGGGGACATGCTGTTCTACAGGCTTGCCTGTGTCCACACGTGTGTGTGGCACAGAACCACAGGTATTGCGCTATGTTTGGGACCTAAATCCCGCCAGAGCTCGACAGAACCAATTTTTCGAATTAAATTTTTTGCCAGGGAGTAGTGTACACAGTACCCTGCATGCCTTCCAAATCCGATGCCATAATTCCTTCGGCAAGGGGGAGTTCTGGCAGATATAGCGGCTGAAATATAGCACAATATAGCGCTATACGCCGATCCCTATGCATATATATTCTAGGTTCTGGCCGACCCTAAACATATAACTATATAACATCACGGCTGCAGCCCAGCTATGCGTTCGCAGGGAACAGAGGCAAATATTTAGCCCAGGCACCTTGACACATGTAAACAGGCAATGTTTTAGCTCAGGCACCTAGACACACGTAAACAGGCAAGTATTTAGCTCAGGTACCTTGACACACGCAAATGACAATTAGTTAGCTCAGGCACCCTGACACATGCAAAAGACAATCATTTAGCTCGGGTACCTTGACACGTGCAAAAGGCGATTACTTAGCTCAGGAACCTTGGCACATGCTAGAGGCAATTAATTCAGCTCAGGCACCTTGACACGCGCAAAAGGCGATTACTTAGCTCAGGAACCTTGGCACATGCTAGAGGCAATTATTCAGATCAGGTACCTTGACACGCGCAAATGACAATTAGTTAGCTCAGGTACCTTGACACATGCAAAAGGCAATTATTCAGCTCAGGCACCTTGGCACATGCTAGAAGCAATTACTCAGCTCAGGCACCTTGGCACGTGCAAAAGGTGTTTACTTAGCTCAGAAACCTTGGCACATGCTAGAGGCAATTAGTTAGCTCAGGCACCCTGACACACGCAAAAGACAACTTTTTACCTCAAGCACCCTTACACACGCATAAGGCAATTATTTAGCGCAGGCACCCAGACTCATGCAAGAGGCAATTATTCAGCTCAGGCACCTTAACACACGCAAACAGGCAACTATGTAGTGCAGGCACCTTGACACATGCAAAAGGCAATTACTTAGCTCAAGCCCCTTAACACACGCAAAAGGCAATAAATTATTTAGCTCAGGCACCCTGACACACGCATAACCAGATCCATATTCACACGTCATGGGCAACACTGACCTTGACTGCTGCAGCCAATACGTCTCCAAGCCGGCGTGGTCCGTCCTGTGGGGTTCATGCAGCAGCCGTTGATTTTTGTGCAGCAGTTGTTGGATATTATGCAGCAGCCGTTGATGTTTATGCAGTGGCCGTTGTATCTCAAATAGCAGCTGGTGTTTCTCATACAGCAGCCATTGTTGCACGTGCAGCAGCCGTTGAGTTTTATATAGAGGCTGTCGACTTTTGTGAGTGTCAGCAGATATACAGAAAGGAAACAGGAAAGAACATTTCCTGCAATGAGTTCTACAATGCATGGAGTCAGTGACACCGTTTCCTTTATTGGTGTGTGGAATGGATATAGCTACCTGACTCAATTTTTTTCACCTTAGCAATTGGTTCAAAAGAGGCGCGTCCACACACCCACACCCACACCCACATACACACACGCACACACAGATACACACACACATATGTACACACACGCATTATCACACTCAATAATGTTGAGGGTCACATAAGCAAGCGCCTCTTCATGAATCTAGCCCCTGTCCTGAATTCAAATTTTTGTCTGTGCCTTCCTCTGGATCAAGGGATAAAATGGCTGAAGCCCAAGTGCTTGGCATAGGCGGTCACATCAGGCTGTCAGCTTAGCTCAACATGATCTAGACTCACATAACGGCACTGTGTGCATGAACGTTACTATTCTGTACCATGTCCTATACCTGAATCCAATTTCACTGGTCCACGGGAACATATGCTCGCCTACTCATCACACAATCTTTTCTTTGAAGTTAAATATATGGTCGATTATATCATGCTATAATGTGCACAGAGTTCTTCGCTCAACGTGATCTAGACTCACATAACGGCACTGTGTGCGTGAACGTTACTCTTCTGTACCATGTCCTATACCTGAATCCAATTTCACTGGTCCACGGGGACATATGCTCGCCTACTCATCACACAGTCATGTTCTAAAGTTCAATATATGGTCAAATATATTATGCTTTGCTTCAAATTGTTAGTACAAGCACCATACGTGAACGTCTCATTTTCAAGCTACCCAAACTGGTACTGGCACACAAGTTTAGGCGCACCTGCTCAAGTGCCCTGCACCTGCTGACCTTAGTCAAGCTCAACATTAGATGCATATTCTTTTTCATGACGCAAACTGCTCACAAACTCTGGCACGCCTGCTCACGTGCAATGCACCCAACGACCCCAGCCAAGCTCAACATTAGATGCACCGTTTCTTTCTACACAATCTTTTTAGACGTGCAGAAGTATGCACAAGAGACACACCTGCTCAAGCGCCATGCAACCAATGACCCCAGCCAGGCCGCAGTTGTCAAACAATTCAAGGATGGTGGCTTGTGCCTTGACGCTGCAGTGTATTGAGGCATTGGGACACAGATGTGGGATTTAAATTGTGAGTAAATGGACGTGAATTTGAGATTGTGAACAATTTAAACAATTCAAGGATGGTGGCTTGTGCCTTGACGCTGCAGTGTATTGAGGCATTGGGACACAGATGTGGGATTTAAATTGTGAGTAAATGGATGTGAATTTGAGATTGTGAATAATCTAAACAATTAAAGGATGGTGGCTTGTGCCTTGACGCTGCAGTGTATTGAGGCATTGGGACACAGATGTGGGATTTAAATTGTGAGTAAATGGACGTGGATTGAGATTGTGAATAATTTAATATCCCAAGGATGGTGGTTTGTGCCTTGACGCTGCAGTGTATTAGGCATTGGGACACAGATGTGGGATTTAAATTGTGAGTAAATGGACGTGGATTGAGATTGTGAATAATCTAAACAATTCAAGGATGGTGGCTTGTGCCTTGACGCTGCAGTGTATAGAGGCATTGGGACACAGATGTGGGATTTAAATTGTGAGTAAATGGATGTGAGTTTGAGACGATTCAAGGATGGTGGCTTGAGCCTTGACGCTGCAGTGTATTGAGGCATTGGGACACAGATGTGGGATTTAAATTGTGAGTAGATGGACGTGGATTGAGATTGTGAATAATTTAAACAATTCAAAGATGGTGGCTTGTGCCTTGACGCTGCAGTGTATTGAGGCATTGGGACACAGATGTGGGATTTGAATTGTGAGTAAATGGACGTGGATTGAGATTGTGAATAATTTATATCTCAAGGATGGCGGCTTGTGCCTTGACGCTGCAGGGTTTTCGACATTTTGACACAGATGTGCGATTGGGGTTGTGAGTGATCAATGGCTCAAGGGTGGTGGCTTGTGCCTTTGTGAACATTTCATTACTAAGGGTGGCCAGTACCATACACATACGGTGCAAATAAGGCAATCAGCAGGGATTTCTCCAAATGTGCGGCCATATATGGCGCATATTTACAGAGTTAGCCATTCCTATTGAATCATTAGGCATTGGAGTTGAGTTTGCCCGATGCTGGCTAGGTTCAATCAAACAGTCCTAAAACATGCAAAGTCAAATTGACGCGCACACTTAGGGTTAGATAAAAATATGCAAAGGAGGCATGCAAGAAACACATGCAAAGTCAAGAATCACGTACACACCTAGGGCTAATACAACACTATTAGCTTGTCCCCTCTGAAGTTTCTCCCAAGATAGCTGGAGCGTGATTCAGTTTTGCCAGGCAAAGCGAAAGATCAGAGGTTCAGGAGATGAAACATCCTTCACCTTTTCTTAAACTCTTAACAGAGGAGACGTGTAGGTTGGGTTAAATGAGCCCTAAAACCCAAAAAATTGTAAGGTGGCATACAAGGAACACCTTTGGATAATTGAAAGAAAAGGCGTGGCCTGCAGACATGCACGATGCTGGTCAACCCTTTTAACCCTATTTTAAGCCATCAGAAAATGAATGGACCAGGATGCAAGTTTGATGACGATGCTGAGCGTGGTTTAAGAAGCACCTTGGCTGAAACGCCGAAGGAGGCAAAGGCGCGCACACATGCAACTCCCCCCTTCCCACAAACACACTCGTGCACGTACACACACGCGCACACACACGCACACGCGCGCACACACGCACACACGCACACACACGCACACACACATATACACACACAACGCACACATTTGAGGAATGCGCTTCCTTGTTTTGCAAATTACCATTAAGCACACTAATCCTCTGCTTCACCCTTAACAAAAACAAGTAATAAGTGGTCATCACCGTGTAGCCTCTAAACATGTAAGACATGACACACACGCACTGGTGCCAGATAACATCACCGTGCATTCTAAACCCCTCTCTCTTTCCAAAAGACGTTTTGTTATGCAGCCTCTGTTTAAGATGAAACACACGCACCTGGTGCCAGATAACATCACCGTGCATTTTAAACCCCTCTCTCTTTCCAAAAGACGTTTTGTTATGCAGCCTCTGTTTAAGATGAAACACACGCACTGGTGCCAGATGACAGCACTGTGCATTTGCTGTCCCTTACTCTCTCCAAACACGTTTTGTTTTGCAGCCTCAGCTAAAATGAAACACACGCACCTGATGCCAGATGACAGCACTGTGCGTTTGCTGTCCCTTACTCTCTCCAAACAAGTTTTGTTTTGCAGCCTCAGCTAAGATGATACACACGCACCTGGTGCCAGATGACAGCACCGTGCGTTTGCTGTCCCTTACTCTCTCCAAACACGTCTTGTTTTGCAGCCTCAGCTAAGATGAAATACACGCACTGGTGCCAGATGACAGCACTGTGCGTTTGCTGTCCCTTACTCTCTCCAAACACGTCTTGTATTGCAGCCTCAGCTAAAATGAAACACACTCACCTGATGCCAGAAAACAGCACCGTGCGTTTGCTGCCCCACCCTCCCCCGACAAGGCTCCCCTCAGACTCGATGTTTTGCTTCCGTGGCTGCGACCAGTCCTGCTCTTCCGACCAAATCATCTCGTCCACGCTACAGTGCAGCTGCTCTTGGCTTGTCTGCATTCAAGCAAAAAGTTGACGTGTCTGCGCGTGTGCCATGCGTGCACATCAATTGACGTGTCTGCGCGTGTGCCATGCGTGCACACAAATTGACTTGCCTGCGCGTGTGCCATGCGTGCACACAAATTGACTTGTCTGCGCGTGTGCCATGCGTGCACACAAATCGACTTGTCTGCCCGTGTGCCATGCGTGCACACAAATTTAACTTGCCTGCGCGTGTGCCATGCGTGCACACAAATTGGCTTGTCTGCGCGTGTGCCATGCGTGCACACAAATTGACTTGTCTGCGCGTGTGCCATGCGTGCACACAAGTTGACTTGTCTGCGCGTGTGCCATGCGTGCACACAAATTAAATTGTCTGCGCGTGTGCCATACGTGCACACAAATTGACTTGTCTGCCCGTGTGCCTTGCGTGCGCACAAGTTGACTTGTCTGCCATGCGCAATAAGTGGATTGCAATACTACAATTGAGCAGGTTTAACAATTACTAGGGGTGGACCCTTTTGCTACTTGTTGTCAACCCCAGAGTTCCAGCACTGGTAGGTACAAGTTAGCCAGAACTATATATATATATACGCCGCATATGATTGTACATTTTTGTGATTTCCCAGCCAAAATACCATATATGCACGGTGTATATATGGTTCTGGCCAACCCTAAGCATGTGGCCTGAACCAGTCTGCGTTTTGAGCTGTGGTGTGCTCCAAAGCGTGTCAACAGAGTAGCCAGTCCATTTTGACTGGTAAAATGTGCAACGGATACAAATGATGCTCTTCTTCAGCTGAACCTCGAACTTTCTGCTCACATCTTTCAACCACAAACACACACGTTTGTAAACCTACAGTATTTGCAGCATGCTTGAACTCTCTGCTCACATTTTCAACCACAAACGCACACGTTTGTGAACCTACAGTACTTGCAGCATACTTGGACTCTCTGCTAACATTCAAACCACAAACGCACACGTTTGTAAACCTACAATGCGTGCAGTATACAGTTTTGTCCCTGTCATTTGTGTGCATGTTTGTAAACCTACAATGTGTGCAGTAAACCTACAATGCGTGCAGCATACAACAATGCCCCTGACATTTGTGTGCAGTGTCCCATGAACCATGTGGCTGTTCAGGTGCCTTGGTTAGCAACTACGCATGTCAATAATTTGCTTAAATTAGCAGTGCAAGTAAAGGAAGTTCCATCGTGAATCGTCACAAACTAATACAGATCGGTGAAGTCTGTATCCCTACGAATCGTCACAAACCCACACAAAGGCCGAGCAACCAACGCACCAAGGGCGGAGCTTTATTGATGAGACCCCCACTGGCCTTGAGATGTATGGTTTCGTATTAATTGTCACAAATTATCACAAACCATAAAGGGGATTGATTTCTGAATATAATCCCTACAAATCATCACAAACCAAAGCAGGGGGGTTATTCATGCCTGTATCCAGAAGGGTGTAGGAAGCATTACTTTTGGACAGCATGTGTCAAATCGATTAAAAATTATATATTCGGAATCCTGATGTCGAAAGCTATTGATTGGTATAT
>Ga0307960_1002960_pt1 | contig 10256 bp, 7 predicted proteins | sample OrgLakmetagen542_FD_201832 | JGI IMG/M metagenome (GOLD analysis project Ga0307960, IMG submission 201832) | Saline water microbial communities from Organic Lake, Antarctica - #542 | ecosystem: Environmental > Aquatic > Non-marine Saline and Alkaline > Saline | place: Antarctica: Organic Lake... | reverse complement strand
GGCCCTAGAAGGTGAATGGTGTTTCGCCTGTTAGCTTGTGTTTGGTGTGTTGATTTGTTGAATGGTGTGTCGCCTGTTAGCTTGTGTTAGGTGTGTTGATTTGTTAAATGGTGTGTCGCCTGTAAGCTTGTGTTTGGTGTGTTGATTCGTTGAATGGTGTTTCGCCTGTTAGCTTGTGTTTGGTGTGTTAATTTGTTGAATGGTGTGTCGCCTGTTAGCTTGTGTTTGGTGTGTTGATTTGTTGAATGGTGTGTCGCCTGTTAGCTTGTGTTTGGTGTGTTGATTTGTGCCGAGGGTCCTTGCTGCCTGAAATATTAGGCTTTAGAGTGCACATGGAATGTGGAGCTCTGTGCAAATATTTTCTCTGGCAAGTATTTTAGGTATGTGGGCTATTTTGCTTGCTTTTTAATGTGAGGTGTGTGCAAGAGGGGAGTGAGTAGCAGAGGTTGGGGTATTTGTTTGCCCTTGCCTTGGCTTTTGCTGGAAGCAATGCGCGTTATCATAGGGAGATATGGGCTGCTTATGTTCCGCACGGCACACCCAAGACTCAATTAGGCCAAAACAATTGCATAGCCATATCTCTCCCACCTCTCCACCTGTTTTCTGTTGATAGTAGTTGCAAACGATGGCTGTTGCTTTTTTTGTTTGTATTAAATAGCCACAGACAATATGAATTATGAGCGGCTTACAGCATGCTTAGCCATGTGACTGGGAAAAAACACGATTGGCAGTACCCTTGCCTTTCCCTGCCACACTTTTGTCCTAAAATCTCAGGTATTAATGGTTTGCACCTTTCAGGCAAAACAGTTGGGAGGAGCTGTCACTGTGCTTCTGCAAAAATCGTAAGACTGCTGTGTGACGGCTTAGGAGCGGCCTGCCGTCCACTCACAGACTCATAGGAACAAAAGTTTGGCACCAGCTTTAGTGGCATGTGACGCAAAACAGGTGGCTTGCACACGTGGTGCAGTGCAGGCGCGGATGTGTGTGAAAGGTGCAGTCGTTACTTTTAACTGCGCCATCGCTCACTCTGGCTTTGCCTTGCAGTATGACCTGATTTCCTGCTTTGAAAAACGAGGTGGCCCTGACTCCTCAAGAAACAGCGGGACACCTGCTCAGAAGCGTTGAGCAGCATTGTCGGCAGGCAACATGCTGCCATGGGTACATGTGCAGGGTTGGCCAGAACCGTATATATACACCGTATATGACCGTATATTTGATAGAATCCCTGCCAAAAATACCATATGTACACCGTATATATATGGTTCTGGCCAACCCTATACGTGTGACACCCTGAAGGTTGGCCTGACTGGATGGCACGCTTGCACAAAGAAGAAATCAGGAAGAACAATGTTGATTGATGATCTGCTATCATGAACTGCAACGGCGTGTTTTTGTTGCATGGAATAAGCATAAAACCTCAGCACTGGTTTAGTAAAGGAAAGGTCAGGCTTGTCACAACCTTTTCTTGGCACCTTTAGCCAAAGTTTGGGTTCCTGCAGGAAAGAGGCGTCACGCAGCACCTCCAGCAAGCTTTACAGCTAGGACATGTCTAGCGTATCTCCTTCGGCAATTCAACGGTTTTTACACATAACGCAATGCAATGCTCCTGCCTGTGTTTGCAGCTTCTAACGGCAATACCTGCCTGACCATAGGACTCACGTTTAATATATAGGCTACCCTTTAGCATTCGCTCCTAGATGGTGGCTCTTAACTTTTATTGGCTTGAGTACGGCCTCCAATCTTTCTCTCCCCATCGTCACGTTGTACGCTAAGCTGTATCCCTGTAATATGTTCAGGCTTATCAAGATACGCCGTATTTTTTTGACCATAATCACGGGACCGTACCTTCATACGCCGTACAATACGGTGCTAGTACGGTCTTTTGGAAAATACGGTGTCCGACCATACAGCACGGTGCCACCTTACAGTACGAGTTTGACCGTAATTTGGCCGTATGGCTCCGATTTCGGCCCACGCTTTTTTTCTTACTGTAATAAAATTAGACAAATAATTAGCCATTAATCAATTGCGTCCGACTCTAAGTTTCCATGCAAGCCACTGCTGGGCCCTTCCCTTGAGCTGATACAGCCCCAACCCAGCCTCAGGGTCGTTTTGGAAAGCATTGTGTGGCGTCATCACGTGGGAGGAGCGCACCGGGGAGCGAAAATGGGAGGTTTTGGGGTGGAGAGGCCTTTTTGAGGCCATTTTTGCTCTGACAGTACCAGCTTGGCACTGTACCGCACACCGTACCGTATTTTACCATAAAGTTACGGTAAAATGCGGTGTGACAATTACGGTAGTACGCCGTATTACAACCAGTGTTGTGCACCTGACGCTTGACGGCGTCAATGGTAAATGACGCTGACGGCGTAATTTATGTCAAATTGACGGTGAAAATAGTAAATTACGCCGTCAATCGTCAGAGTTTAGTGACGGTAACGCCGTTATTTACGATCGTTATTTACGGTGCCATTTTTGAATGACGCCGTATGTGCACAACACTGATTACAACAATTACGGTCCATTAAGTACAAACCGTAACCGTACCGTACTGTACAACTCAGCGAGCCTGGATATGTTGTCTTTTGGGATGAGGGCCTGCAGTCAGCCAGCTACAGACGCCCCCCATCTCTATCTCTGTGGGTCTTCTTGTGCACTTATCACACCTTTTGCTCCCCAGAATGTCTTGTCCATCCTGTTGTCCATCCATCTTGATTCACTGCATTGCTGCAGTACTCCCATCCTGCAATGGAAACTTTCCTCATGTTCATCCCGTGATTCTGATTGTTTAGGAAGTGGGCCTTTCAACAGTCGCCTATTTTGCCTCAAGCCTGTGCAGTAATTCCAATTCATTTTGCTCTTTTTCAACCTGCAGGCCGTATTGCTGCAGTGAGACGCGAGATATATGAAAGTAGAGGAAATTCGTCCAGTTCTTCTAATGACATCCGCTTGTTTGAGCTCTTGGGGGAAGGATCAGTGAGTGCAAGCTAGGGTGAAATGAAAATGTTTGCCCGTTTTACTGCCAGGCGGAAAATAAATGGCTGTGTGCTAGCATCTGTCCTCAGACTTTTGCGCACTTGTTACAATACTTGTTATGTGCTGTACGTACAAACCACCTGGTATATCAATTCTCTGCACACAGCGTACATAACGCTTGCTTACCGGGACTGTTGCACCTGCTTGCCTGCGCTTGACCTGCAGTTTGGAAAAGTGCATCGTGGACTGTGGCGCCAAACTGAGGTCGCCGTCAAAATCATACTGGTCAGTGCGGTCATGGCATTTGGACCACTCAGCTGGGTGTATGCATACGCTTACTGCCCATGCTTGTCCACCATGACTTTGCTGGCTGTATGCGTGCACTTCCAGTCCCTCCCTTTGGGCTTTGTGTTGCAGCACTGTGACTACACTCACTGGATCATATCAATCCTGTATTTACCGTGCCTGCAACATTTGTTTCACTACACACACCTGGTCAAATTCAATGCATCTGTTCCCGCTGCTTTCTTGTGTTCACTCCAGCTGCCTGCCAACATGAGTGGGTCAGAAAAGCGAGAGAAGATGGTGGTGTGGGAGGCAGCCATCTCCTCCTCCCTCATGCACCCCAACATTGTCCAGACCTACACGTACAGCATCAAGCCACTGAAGGAGTCTGTGCGCAACGAAAGCCACGGAGAGTCCGGCTATGGGTCTGCAGTTGTGATAGTCAAGTAAGCGACTTATAATTGTGCCTCATTGCAGGAGGGTGAAACCTAACAGCACATGCTGAGTTGTGGCAACCAAGCAAGCAGCCCTTTAAGTGTGCTTTGATGCAGGAGGGTGGTTTCTGATAGATTGTGATGGCCGCAACCATTCACTTATTGAAAGTGGGGCTGTGTATTCCTACTGACGCTTCTGCTGTTTCCTGCTATATATCCGTATTCATACTGTTTGGTTTACACTTGTAGCCAGGTTTTGTAAGGCAGTATTTACAAGCTAGCTGTGGCAGGTTATATATATATATATATGTTGATGTTTTCCTCCCTACTGCATAAAAGGACTGGTTTCATATGCATCGTAATTTTCTCACAGGAGATATGCCTCTCCTTGGGTTTGCCTGGTGTACATTGGAGTCGACAGTATTATCGCACGCACGCGCGCACACACGCTCACACTCACATACACATACACACACACGCGCACACACACATCACACACACACACAAACACACTCTCTCACACACTCACACACATCACATATCGCACACATACATACGCACACAAACACACACCACAAACACGTATATACACACACAAACACACATCACAAACACATACATACACACATACACATACACACACATCTTGCATGTTTACGCCCTTACAGAGACGAACCCTCTCGTACTTCACCTGATGCTCACGGGAGTCTATTGCAAGGCAGCAATTCTGGATTAGCAATGGGACTGCAGTACACAGTTTTGAGGTCAGTATGTTGAAATGTCTGATTTATTTGGACCATAGTTTCAACTACGCAGGTACATTATTTGCAATTGCAACCACGACAACACTGCCTACTCAGAGACGTTGTGCATACAAAAAAATGTGTCCTTGAAGTGTGTTAGACATCTAATTTGTAACCAATAAGCAGTCAGGTATGGCATATGCATTCTGTAGTTCCATAGGTTCACGATCATTTCTTGACACCAAATTTTACGAATAAAAATTTCGTTTTCAGTTCGTAAGGGGGTCTAGGGATATATTTTTGAGTTTGAAGGGACTTTGCAGGGAGTCTGTCAGGAATTGATGTGTGGACTTGAGAGCCCCCTACTGCTGGTTGCTGCTGCCTGTGCAGTGCTGCTGCTGCCTGTGCAGTGCTGCTGCTGCTGCTGCTGCTGCTGCTGCTGATGCTGATGCTTTCCATTGGCTGCATGCGGACAGCTGTGAGTGCTTGCACGTGTGCTTTCCTCAATCTGGGAAGCAACCCACTCGCCATCTTCATTCACTCTGTGTGGAAGACCCTGAAGAAGGTCCTGAAGGGGCTATAAGTGGAGGCTTGTTAGTTCTTGGAGCCGCGTTGGCGTCCCACGGGCTTCTTCAAAGCCTCGTCCCTTGCCGTTGCCTCTGTCTCTGCCAGCTCCCTGCTCTTGATCCCGACGGTGTGGCAGTTGTTCAAGTTGAAGTTGAAGCCTCATTTTTGGAGAACATTTGATATTACCAATGTAACAAGATACTGCCTCCTCCTCCTGTCCCCCCCCCTAAGTGAACCTCATAAAGGCCTTAACATTTACTTAATTCAAGTGGAGGTTTTTCTTGGCGCCCCACGGGCTTCTTCAAATTCTCGCCCCTTGCCGTTGCCTCTGTCTCTGCCACCTCCCTGAGCTGCGTCTCCCTCTGCAGCCTCTTATGGTCTCTCAGCTGAGCAGTCAGCGAGAGATCAGCTGGGTACTGGGGCTTTAAAAACAGGGAGGGGGTGAACCTCCTGGCCCTGTTCTTGAAGCCCCAGTCCCCAGCTGAGAGGCTGGCTGCTAGTAGAGAGAGCGGCTGCAGTGAAAGAGGCAGCTCAGGGAGCAGGCAGAGGCAAAGGCAAGGGGTGCGGCTGTGAAGAGGCCTGTGAGGCACCCGCACTGCTCCAAGAACAAGCCTACTCCTTTTGCAGCTTCTTCAGGCCCTTCCTCTGGGGTATCCACACAAAGTGAGTAAATATAGCAAGTGGGTAAGAAAAGGTTGCTTCTCTGATTCAGGGAAGCAAACATGCAAGCACTCACAGCTGTTGTTCTCTCCATGCAGCCAACGGGCAGTCTGCCCAGCAGCCTGCGAAGCAGCAGCAGCAGCAGCAGCAGCACTGCACAGACAGCAGCCAGCAGTAAGGGGCTCTCAAATTCACAAATTAATAATCGACACGACCCTCACAAAGTCCCTTCAAACTCAAAAAAGATCCCCAGAAGTGAACAAGAATTCTATTAATTCTTCTTTTTGACTTCAAATCAAGTTTGGAGAGGGCTTCAAGAAATATTAAGATTTTCGTTTTTGGTCAAATAATTATTTATCATCCGAGTGGTCGTGAACCTACAGTATTATGCTGTTCTGGCTTGCACTGAACGTGCAGAGTGCTTTCCAAGTTGACCTTACTTGTGGTGCTCGGCTTTTTAAAAGCCTGTTATACTGGTGCTTTGCTCTTGCTGTCATTGCGCCATACACAACTCTGGAAACCTGTTTTATCCCTCTCCGTGTAGAAGAAGGCAGCTGCACTTCCAACCGCATTAATGCCCTTCAGCTCCCTTGAAAAAGGAATCAGTGGAATTTTGAGGTTGCTCGGATCCAAACCCTTCACATTGCCCGATCATGCGTTAACTGTTTGCTTTCAGGTTCAACTGATCCTGGAGTACTGCAATAGAGGCTGCCTGCGTGATGCCCTGGACAGCAATGCCTACCTCAGCGCCTCTGGTGGCCTCAACTACGCTGCCATCCTGGACACTGCAATCGACATCGCACGAGCGATGCTGCACCTGCACTGCAACAACGTGCTGCACATGGACCTGAAAGCACGCAACGTCATGCTCACCAGCTCAGGCACCGAGGGGAAGGGCGTCACCTGCAAAGTCGCCGACTTCGGTAAATGCTCGTTGCTTGTGTTGGAGGGTATTTGTGCTTATAGTTGTCCCCTTCGTCTTCCCTTTGCCGAAGTACCCTCAAACAGTGCCAATAAGCTTTTGCCCTATTCAAAGCCCCATCTATCTCATCATCTAATGCAACACATCGGTATATATCTTGACCATTAACAATTGCCTTTTGTGTTGGCTGCATATATTTGTAGGGTTGGCCAGAACTGTATATATACACCGTATATGACCGTATATTTGGTTATTTCCCTGCCAAAAATAGCGTATATTAACCGTATATATATGGTTCTGGCCAACCCTATATATTTGGCTTGCGTGTGCCTGAAAATCGGGTTGTAGACTCCAACTCTTTCGCTCAAAACCCCCCTCAGTTTGTGATTTCTACATCAATCTGGCTTGGGTCTGCCTGAAAAGGGTGCTTTGTCTGAACTCATTTGCTCAAAACATCCTCCATTCTGTGATTGGTGCATCAATCTGGCTTGAGCCTGCCTAAAATTGGTGCTTTACCTGAACTAACATGCTCAGAAAGTGTCTTTGGCAGTGTTTGGTTCATGAATTTGGTTTAGGTCTGCCTTGAATTGGTGGTCAACATAAATTTGTTTGCACAAAAACTCCTGTGGCCGTGTTTGGTGCATATATTTGACTGGGGTTTATCTTAATTTGGTGCTTAATTTTTCATTTGCTCAAAAACCTCTCTGACCATGTCTGGTACATATATTTTGCTTGCATTTGCTTGAATCGTTGTTGACTCCAATTCATTGATTCAAATACGCCTTCGCTCCGTCTTTGGTGCATGTGATTGGCGTGCGTTTGTCTGGAATTTTTTGTAAACTCCAATTCATTTGTGTATGAACCCCTCCGATCTGTGATTGGTGTATTTGTTTGGCTTTTGTCTGCCTGAAATTGGTGCTTGATTTGAATGTGATTGTTCATTTATTAGATGGGTAGGGCGGCATCTGTCTCTGCTAGCATATGTGTGCAGCACTAGGATCATCACTTCCTAAGGAGTGATGTTGTACAACAAGTGTTGACGGTCTCTTAGCGCTTTTGCGTACGTTTTCTGCTTGCGTAACCACCTTTGTGTTAATCAACGCAACTTCCTCATGCTCCCTTGCGCTCTCATTCCTGGACAGGCCTTGCTGTGAGGATCGGGCAGCTGGAGACACACATGTCTGGCATGTACCAGGGAACCATGACGTGAGTAGCAGATACAAAAGTGTGAACGTGTGGCTTGAGCGAGCAGCATATGAGACTCACTTACGTTCTGTGCTTGTGAATCTGATCAGATAGATTGGAGACACGCATTTCAGGCGTGCATGAGGGAACTATGACGTGAGTGTGTATGAGTAGGGAACTATGACATGAGTGTGTATGACGTGAGTGTGTAGTTACTTTAGCCTGATTGGAGGCGTGGAGAAGAAGGAGAAGCAGATTATGCTAAGGAAAATCGAGCAAACCCTGCATGTAGTTAAAAGCACTTCTCTTGCATGTGTAAAGGAGAAGGAGCCCTCTTGGTGCCGATAATTTTATGGATCCTCCACCATGGAAAATTATGGCGTAAGATTAATCGGGGGAGATATAGGATCAGTTATGCTTGTTGCTGTCTGGTTCATTGACTGCTGTCGGGCACCAAAGCATGTGCCTGCTACCTGCAAACAAATTCTCACCCGCATCCGTCAAAGTGTGCCTCAATAGCTGATGTATTGAGCAGCGTAATGGCCACCTTGTGTGCTTGAACATACTCACAGGCACATGGCTCCTGAAATATTGCTGGAAGGGAGGGTGTCGAAGGCCGCTGATGTATATGCCTTTGGCATCACCCTGTGGGAGGTCTTCACGTGTGGTCAGCCTTTCGAAGGTGAATGGCGCAAGTGCATAATTTGCCTCTTTCTCGCTTTAGCACAACTATAATAGTCATGTCGCATTTATCAACAAGAGGTGCTACAAGCCAGCTGTTATAAAAATTGTGCGGTGCATGATTCCTATTTCCTGCCCCTTGTTATGCATAGTTGTCACAAGTGAGACTCCCGACTACCTTATGGCACTGAAACCACTTTGCTACTGCAACACAGGCATGCCCAAGGCCCTGTTGGGCCACAGTGTAGTGAAGGAATGATTAACTTATACGACCGCAAAGACATGTTGCACTTGAAATTCGTGCACAGGCGTGCCCAAGGCCCTGTCAGGCCACGGTGTAGTGAAGGAGCACCGACTATGACGAGAAAATGTCGTATACGACCGCAAAGACATGTTGCACTTGAAATTCGTGCACAGGCGTGCCCAAGGCCCTGTTGGGCCATGGTGTAGTGACGGAATGATTAACTTATACGACCGCAAAGACTTGTGTTGCATCTTATTCTGTGCACAGGCGTGCCCAAGGCCCTGTTGGGCCACAGTGTTGTGAAGGAGCACCGACGGCCTGCTCTACCGTCGGTCATGCCTGAGGGCTTGAAGTTGCTGATCAAAGAATGCTGGCACAGCCAGCCAGACTTACGGTAGGTGGTATGCCCGGAGAAGCTGTTTGTACACCTAAAGATGGCACCATTTGGTCGTCCCCACGCCAAGAGTCACCCCAAACAATGCCAATAAGCTACTCACCCGTTCAAAGCCCTTTCTACCTCATCTGAATGCACGATACTTGGTTTTATAAACCAATGACATTTATTGGAAATTTGGAATTCTGGGGGGCTGTGTGGGGCCCAATGCGTATTTTGCACCCACTTTGGCAGGGAAAAGGTGCATTTCTGAACTTGCACCGATCGACCTCTGCTTCAGGATACAAGCATTATGAATGTTATGTAATAATGCTGCAATGTCGAGTTTAGGGTAAGGGTACTGGGATGCCTGCGAGTAGGGGACACTTATGCAAGGGACACAGGGGGAAAAGAATGAAAATTTTGTCGCTCCAAACCTGCTGCAGGTTTCAGGTCCCAAAATGGTGAAGTGGATGGGGAGGTATGGCTAATTTAGGCTTGTTGGCACTTGTTGGCTTGGAAGTATATATAGTCCATGCTCGACGTCACTGCTGTCAAAGCCTAGACAGCAACTAGGGTGTCCGCTTTTGGGGGGAAATCACGGGAAATTCCCTAAAAATTCCTAAAATATGTATTGACCGCTAAGAATATATCAACTACTAAAAACATATCCACCGCTTTCTTTGTATAATAACATCAAGTATATTTGTGTGAGGTAAACGCAAAAATGGCACACCACAATGTCACAGTCTTGTTCGGGGAAGTGTCAGACTTTCATTTCTCGACCCCCTAAAATGAGCAGTAATCTAATACATCATTATTTTAATGTTATCAATTAATGTTCATGTTCAGAATGTATAGAACCTATTTCTGGCCAATGTGCTGTGCATATGCCTGTCCTGGCACCGCACCCATGAGAGATTCTCCAAACATTTCCTACATTTATTTTCACTGATTAATTGAAAAGCATTTTTGGCGAAGCCCCAGTCATGGGGCGCAGCCCCTAGGTTTGCCGGATTCCCACCAAAGTTCACATCAGTGTGCGCAGGCCCGCCCAGCCCACCCCCCGCCCCCAAAACATGCAAGGCACCTTAGACTGACCAACCAGGCAGCCCTGCGGTGTCAGGGGATGGGGAGGGGCGGTGGAGGTGCTGCTGGGCGCACCGTGAAAACGAAAATTATTCAC
>Ga0307960_1002956_pt1 | contig 10272 bp, 10 predicted proteins | sample OrgLakmetagen542_FD_201832 | JGI IMG/M metagenome (GOLD analysis project Ga0307960, IMG submission 201832) | Saline water microbial communities from Organic Lake, Antarctica - #542 | ecosystem: Environmental > Aquatic > Non-marine Saline and Alkaline > Saline | place: Antarctica: Organic Lake... | reverse complement strand
AGCAGGAATAACATACGTCTTAGCGAGCCACAAAGACGTGTGTGGCCTGTCTGCCAAAGCGTGTTCACGCACAAATCTACGTATCCTATAGGCAGAGGCAAGAAAAGGACGGGCCGCATGTTCAGCACACTTGTATGTCTATGTAACGGAGGGGTTTAGGGCTAGTACAAATTGAGATAACACGGGCCGAGGCCACATCCAGTAACAAAACCTTGAGGCACTCAACAAAAAAACAAGGGTTAGCCAGGATAAAAGCAACTAGCTAAGCCATTCCGATGACTAGTGCGAAAACCAGCTATAACACAGCCTAAGACTACAAGTACAAGTCTCCCCTATAGTGTTAAGCAAAAAAGCACAGCTGCGCCAGCAAGAAACTGTCAAAGTAACAAGTCCATAGAAGGGAGTACAAAAAGGGGAGCAGTGAGCTAAAGTGGCATTTGGGCGTTGGAATTTGGGCTGCCTGCTAGGAGTTCAGCAGTACATGGGGGAGGCTGGTTTGCCTAGGTCTAGAAAAAGGAGGCAGACACGTAAGAGCCTAACTAAATTAGGAGCTACAGTAAAACAGTCAAATAGCTATTTGACGAAGCAAGGGGTAGAGTCTGGCTTAAAATCAGAGAACGTTACTTTATTATTCTATTATTACAGTCCTTGCAACGCCACCAGCAGATCCACCTTCCCCAGACGCACAGCACCGATCTGAAGATCTCAGCATACTTCAATGTGGCAGCAACCCCATTGAGATAAATTACTATGAGGACACTAGAACGCAGAACCAGCTGAGCGCCGCGAAGAAACAGCACAAAAGCTTCTGCTCCACCCTTCAAGGAGCCTCCATTACCCTCCACACCATCCTTTTGGGAGTGAGGGGCACAATCTACAACAATCACACGCTGGAGCCGTTAAAGGAGCTGGGCATTGATTCAAAGAGTTAGAAACTTGCTTCCAAGCTTCATGTTCATTCTGTCAATTACGCTGCCAAACTTGTCCATACTAGGCGTGCCCTTTCTAGCACTATTATCAACTCTCATCAAGAGACGGCGTTTTCAGGCCAAGCCTGCAACCCTCCCAATTCCCATAGATCCTCTTATGTTTTATTGGTGGAGGAGTTTTACAGTACCCGGTATCAAAATGGCTACTACTTCTTCTTATTTAATGTGGGGAGTAGTTTTTCACTGCCTGCGTAATTTTTTCCCCTTACAATAATAGGTACAGTTGCTTTAGAAATGTGGGAAAAGACAAATTTGATTGGCGAGAAATGCAGGATAGTGAGTCACAAAGGTAAGCACCAAGCACACAGGTGCCTACGTGATGCGTTAATCATTACCAAATTCCAGCCATGTTTCAACTGCATTTTCAAGCCAGGAAATAACTTGTCACGCCCAATTGTTGGCAGTGACGATGCAGTGACAGTGATTTGCTATGACAAACTGATGATGAGACTACTGAATGTAGGGGCAAACGTCTAAATCTTAGCTTGCCCATGATGTCAGCCTGAGCATTAGTTTCAAGGTTCTGTTGTAATAAGAAAAGCTACGCAAACAATTAAAGTCACTCCCAACACTATATGTTGAAGTAGCCACTATATCGTATTGCTTTGGATTTATGAAGTGATGTGTGAATGATTGAGAAACATTCAAAATGTGAAAATGTGACGGTTTGGGCTGTTGCTCAGGCAACCCCCTCTAAAACACCTACGCAGGCAGTAAATTCCCCACTAATTCTGAAGTAGGGTATGGAGCTTGGGGCCAAGAAGTCTGAGATGCAACCTTTTCAGAGTCCAGGAGGAGGCCAAGCAGTTCGAAAGGCTTTGGAAACGTTTAGACTTGGCGCCACCTACATCCAAAAGGTAATTTAATCTATGCTGGACTAGCAACCTTCTCTTTTCGCTAAGAGCAACGCTGATCTATTTAAGTGTGGACAGACATGCATTACGAACAACAAAATGCTGGATTAGACAACAAAATTGGGTTTGCATATTTGCATGAAGTATCGCACTAGCTACGGCAGTTTATGTGACCTCCAATGTCTGTATCTCATCATTGTAAGGTTCAATTAGGCTGTCTGTTATGTGCATAGCAACTCTCATCATCCTGACAGACATAGATTTTGACAACATCCACAATCCTTGGCCACATCTGAAAAGGCATGTATCACTGGACTGAAATCGCTTGTAATTTAAACAAATCCTGGCATAATTTGATCGCGCCACTAAACCTCCTTCTTCTCTTTCAGCATACACTCAACTTCATCTGCAATCTCTTTCATTTTGATGCTCAAATCATCAATACACGCCCCATCAAACTCTAGGCCTGTTGGTAGGCCACTAAGCTCCAGCAGCAGCTGGTGGCAGCAGCCTTGCAGGGTGAGGAGATAAACACTAGGCCACACTTCAGGCTTGTCTGATGCTGCGCACATTGCACGGTCCAGCGTAGCTACTGCTGAAATGATGAAGCTGACGCTGCTGGGGTTCAGCCCTATTTGTAATGCATTGAGCACGTACAAGCACAATGCGAGGCTGCGAAGACTGCTTTGGACTGCTTGCTGCTCCTGGTCAGTGATGTTGCCTGCTACGACTGCTGAATGGCGGACGGTTGTGCCAGATTCCAGGGTGGCAGTGCTGCTGGTGCCCTCCACAATTGTGCTGTCTAGCTGCATACCGCAAGTGGCTGCTAGCGCAACACGTGTTTGGGCCTGCGTGCAAAGGTGGTGGCCAGGTGCGATTAGAAAGTGGCAGTTTTACTGTGAAACACACCAAAACAAGCAACAAAGGGAATTGACACGTCTGCGTTTTACAGACCCTGGTTTCACATTATGGTGAAGAGGGGAAAGCACAGATCATAACATAAGGAAATAGAAAGGCAGGTTGTCTGCAAACACAGATGTGGTAGTCAGTTAATTTTGTTATGGTGGTTGCAGGAACTCAATTTTGCAGGAATGGACTTAATAATCCGCAAACCGCAATTAATCTTGCACTCAATCAGGCTTAGTGGCCTGCTATTGCAAATCGTGAAGTGCCTTTATGTCTGCCAGGAATCTGACTTAACCAAGCTGCCACACCTGCTGCTGCTGAGACACAGCCCAGATGAGAAGGCAGATGTCCCCTGGATCTTGTGTTTTGCTCAGGTGTTTTTGCACCAGGACCGAAAGCTTCAAGCCCACATCTGGGCTCAGCGTGAGCTGCATCACTGCTGCAGAGGTGACGATGCCCAGAAGAGCAGGCAAAGAAACAACTTCAGAAGGCAAGAGGGGAAGATATGCCTCCAGGCAGGTCTGAGACAGGGAACATAGCTGAGCTGAGCTGCTGCTGCTGCTGTCACTGCTGGTGACATAGCTGAGGGAGGCTTCCAGAAGCACGTTAGCTAGAAGGTGATCGAGAGGGCACTGGGGAGGACGTCCTGAGACTGCTGCAGCTGCCAAAGAATGAAGAGATACCCCGCCATTGTCAGGAAGATCTTGAGCAAGCAGATTGAGGACGTCAACCATGGACAAGGTCTGTGACACAGGTTAAGGTGGAGTTGAGGAGGGTGTACGACATAAGATTTTAGTAAATAAGATTATTGTATATGGGGGGATATGATTCAGGGTATAACAAATGATTTAGGTGGAAGGATAATGGGTGTGCGCATGTGTGCATAAATTACAGACAAGCAAAAGTACTGAGGAAGCGCGTGCATTGGCAAACAAAACAGTGGTCAGGCCAAAGCCCATTCTGTGATACAGCAGGGAGTGAGGTAAAGCAATTTCAAGCCACAGAGGGAAATTGAAGATTTTGCGCACTTTTTGGGAGTGTATTATGGGATGGAAAAGGGGGAAAGTATGCAATCCTAGATAATTATCTACCTTATGCGGCAGGCATCAACACACACGCGCATAGGAAACAGCTTACCTCGTGCTCCCAATCCTCCTCCCATTCATCTGTGTCTTCATCCTCCAGCTCCCACTCCTCCTCATCTAGATCTGCATCTTCCTCTCCTTCCCACTCCTCCTCACTTTCTTCCTCTCCCCCCCACATTTTTTCTTTTTCGGCCCCCTTACCCCCCTCAGCCTCCATAACACTCCTGTCTATCTTTTCCCTGACCGCTGCAGCAGCTTCCAGCCTAGCTAGCCCCCTCCAAAGCTCCCCTGTGTCAACCTCTTTGTCGTGCTGCTTGGCCTGCCCGCTGCAGTACTGTGAAAGGCAGGCCTTGGCCTGCCCCACCAAACTGTCTAGCCCAGTACGGCCCTCAGCCTCTGCTTGCTCCAGAGCTGCGACTGCTGTGGCCATACTCATGATCCAGCTCCTGTGCACGGGAAGCAGGAATTACGCCACACACAAGTTGATGGCTAGCTCTATTGTTTTTTACTCTAGGGTCGTATTCAAAAAAGCGTGTTCTTCCTGCAACTCATTGTCTAAAGCTACTTCTTTTGTTTGCAATCAAGATAAAACGACACGGCAACCCCTCACATTGATCAGCGACCCTGCATAGCATTAAATGGCCATGCTATCAGATTGCTGTGTCTGACTTTAAAAAGTGCAGGCAGGCCAATCAAAGCAAGGGCCATATAAACAGACCTCTCTTTACTCCCCATTCAATCTTCCTCCCTTCCCTATTTGCACTGCAATCTTGCCTTTGATCGAACTTGACGCACCTGTCAGGCGCAGCGGCACCAAACTTAAACAGGCGCTCCACTGCAGAGACAATTCGAGACACGAGGCTGAGCATGCTTTGGATGTTGGCTCGGGCAGTGCTGCTGCTTTTGATGTGAAAGGAAGCCACGGCAGCTTGGTTGGCCACACGAAGGTAAATGGCAAGCAGCTCTGTCCACACGCAAGAGACTGTGCTGCTGGTGCTGCTGGTGCTGCTACTGTTTGCCATGTCTAGAGGTAGTGGAATAATGGGAACAGAAGCGGAGAGGACGGCTGTGGTGGCCAGATAATCCTGGCATGCTGGATGAGTGGAGAGTTCTACCACGGGGATCAGGGATGTGGGGGAGGCCGGGAGGCGTGCAAGGCGTGCTGCTTGCATGAGGAATACTGGCCACCTGTATGTGGCGTGTATTTGAGTGTTGCAAGGTTGCTTGCCAAATGTAGTCATGCTCTCTGTCATGTGTACAACACCACAAACGCGTGCACCAAAATAGGAAAACAAACGTGTTCGGCTAGGGTTTCGGGTTAGAACTCAAGTTGAAGACCCAAAAATCAACAGACAGTGGCAATCACCTCCCACATTCAAAATCATCAGAGACATTCAAAATTAATAGATAGGACATTCACCTCCCACATTCATTTGGAAAAAATGCTATTTTGAAGAACCATAGTATCCCTTTCCATTTTTGTAATTGGTTCACCTAGGTGCACAGACCGGCTGCGGGCCTACCTCTGAAATGAATCCTTCATTACTTATTGAGTGATAACAGGGCGGGAAACTCGTGTGCGCAGGATCTTACACACTATGCACACAAGTTCATCACACTGGTTCATGCTTGTGATGACCACAATCCAGCATTGTACATCATGGGCATGACTCATACAACTCCCATCTACAGATCGTGCACCCTTCTTACAGATTGTGTCAGAACGCACCATGCATCCGCATCAGCATTGAGTTCAAGCGCTGAGAACCCCAAATTGCCGTCCAAGAGTCTCCTCATTGCCCAGCTTAAATTGGCCAGATCTTCTGGAGTACACACGTCTCTCCCGTCTTGGAGCTGAGATGTCAGCTTCTGCACCATCTGTGTAGGTTGAAAGGAATTGCTGGGGTGAAGTCATCACTCTTGATCAAAAGTCAGCATCTAATTCAGACCAGTACTCCAAATAACCAGCAACATTCATCAGGATGAGCGCTGTCTCATCAAAAGCTGATCTGCTGCCTTTCTTATAGAGGGAGCAAGCTTTATAAATTGCATGAAAATACTCTCCAAAACATGTAATTACTGCAAGTAATTGGTCCGCCACTCCTATTTCAGCATAGGTTGGAGAACAGGAGACACCACCTCACCTTATCCAGTACAGCAGGTTCAATCTGCACATCCAGGGCCACCACTGCACGCAGCAAAGCGGCTCCCGCCTTGATGCCGCCCACGTCAGCCTCCTCAGGCATACCTCCCCATCCAATAAAGGCTAGGAGTGCCTGACGCAGAGCCAGGGACAGAGGGAACCTGCACGCAGGCGAAAAGGGAGCTAAATCAACACCTCTCTCTTTCCTTCCTTCCTTCCTTATAGGAACCATCGAGTCCAGTAGGAAGTGTGTTGGACTTGCTATAACCATAGCCACTGAACATAAACTAGCATCAATCACTCACAGAGGTGAGGTGCAGGTTCGCTCAAACCAGCCAGCCAGCGTACAAAGGGTCATGATGACAGCCCCCGGACTCGGGGCGTCTGCGGTGAGATGGGGTGAGCTGGTGGCCATGCTCTGGAGTGCTGACGAAAGCGTGGCACTTGCTGGTTCAATGCTGACTTCTCGAGATGCTAGGGCACACAGCAGCTCTGGCCATTGAAGGATTTCTAGAGCTGTGATGCTCTGGATCAGACGACCGAGGGGAGAAGACCACGCACTCACGCTTGATCTACCTGCAATCAAGCTTGCATGAAATCCTCATTTTTGTGAATGCATGTCAGGAAAGTAAGCTCTACTAGCTTTGGGCCTAAACAGCACTGGGGGAAAAAACAGGAAGCACACTGAACTAAATTTCAATCAGCACGTACAACAAACGAAGTGACAAAACACAAGTCCAAGAAGACCTTATGACTTTGATAACAAAAAAATCACCCACCAACTCCCCAGCTGCCCAAAGCTTCCTTGCCTGCAGCTTTGGTGCTCAAAGCACGCTTGACGTACTCCCTTCTTGACCATATGCTGAAGGCAACAGAAATTAGGTTACTGAAAAGAGACTGTAAAAGTGCACTCTGTTAGCAGCTGCCCAAACAACAAAGGCTGGGTGGATATGAACATTTAGATCTCCATTTTATTTGCATCGGTTATTAGGCCTTGATAAAAAAAACGCGCAAAATAAAGGTGCAGGTCTCAACTGGACAGGCAGGAGTCTTTGCAAACCCTCCTTCCAAAAAAGCAACGTTGGACTTACTTCACCAGGCAATTGTCAATTGGATGTTGAGCAGCGCCAGATATAAAGATGATGCTGTCCTCACTGGAGGAAGAAGACTCCTTTGCTGAGTCCAGGGACACTTGTGAGAGATGCCTACAACAGTGAGAATTGGGTGCACAATAGCACAGAACGCTGTAGGCATGGTTTTATGCTTGTATTTTCTTTCAATTCCTTTTTGATTCTGTGGGAGTTTAAGGTATAACAACGTTTTTTATTTTGTGCTTTAGCAAGACAGGTGCAGATGAGGAAAGGGGTAGGCCGAGTTTCCGTGTTTTTATACGCATAGCGCGGCAAGATGAGTTGCGTGTGCAATTCTTAAAGCATAATCTGCTGCTTGCTTGCCACACGAGCAGATGAATGCTGACCTGCTGCTTTATAGTTCAAATAATTAGAAAGATGATTGTGTTCTTACTTAAAATATACATCCTGCTTTAGCGCAAGTAGGACGGTCAAAACTAAACCTTGACCGACCTTTACGGCAATATTTTGAATATCAAGCGGGGAGTGCGCACAAACACAAGTACATGCATCAACGCATTCCCCATACAGGGAAACAAGCTGTAGAAGGCACAGAAAAAGCTGTGCTTTTGGTGAAGCCCTGGCTCGTGTGTGTACGAGCCGCCAGTCCAATCAAAATACACGCCAATCTTATCAGTGTTTAATTATTTACATTCATACCTTCACTTCTATCATTTACTCTTATGCTGTAATCCTCACCATGCGTATGCACCTAAGATGGCAGGAATTTTATCAGACGAAAGAAATGGTGGCACCTGCAGGTGAGGATCAGGAAAGCAACCTTTTATGTGAGAAATGTGAGAAAACAGTAGCAAGAAGTCAACGCGGATCAGTGTAAGTTTGACAGATCCTTGACCAGTGCTTGTTCTTGTCAGAGCTCTATTAAGACAAGGGGAGAAGCAACAGAGACTATTTTTTAGTCTGTCAATTGGTCAGCCATGCGTTATAGCGGAGGACTTACGCACTGCCGACAAGCTGGCGCGTCACTTGGAGCCCCCTCGAGGGATACGCTTTTTTTATAGCGGAGGACTTATGCACTGCCGACAAGCTGGTGCGTCAGCTTGTCGGCAGTGCATAAGTTCTCCGCTATAACACCATGCGCTTTGGCTTACGTCTAGCCCTCCTACAGTCAGCTGCTTTACTACCAATCCTCCCATCAGATCCTGCATTATCATTCTTGCTATTCTCTGTGTCTGTTTTCGTAACTGTTGCAGCTTTGTGGTATAAGTTGCGCACAAGATTGCTGAAAATAAGAGAAGTGAGCAGCATGTATTTGTAAAATTATACTTGTAAAATTAAAAAATGCACTCTTGAAACACAGCTGTAAAGTTTCAGCCTTTTGTCATTCTGGTGAAAAGGAGAAATATATCATTGTTCTGGCTAAAGCTAAAATAAAGATTTTTGCTCTTTAAATCATTTCTTTTTTGCAGCATTTCATTGGCATCTTTTTGACACTGAGTAACGTCAGATCAGGAGACCTATTAACAGAATCAAAATAACAAATGTGAAGGCAATTCAGCTGTATGCAGGTATCTGGAAGCATTACAGTAACAGAGTGAAATTGTAAACCCACCCAGTGGACATCCAATGGAGCCACAACACGACGCAAAAGGCTTGCTTCTGTTGTAGGAGACTTGAGATGGATGCCTAAAAGCGCTGTCACAATAAGGACCTGTAAAGGCAAGCGTGTAGGAAAGTTGAGTGCGACAGGATGCAAAGAACGTGCAATTCAGTGCGTGATGTGTAGGTGCATAAGTTGCACAAACTCTTGAGTCGTTTTGAGTGTACCTATGCAGGCTTATTTTTTCTAGATAAAGTTTCAAGAGCATGACCCAGAGGACATGTAAATGGCTGATACATGCTGGTAATTTATTCCTGTCTGCAAGATGCTCGTAGTGTTTATAAACAATCCCTGTCAGCAAAATGCTGATGTGCTGGTGATTTACTCCTGTCTGCAAAATGTTGGTAGTGTTTATGAACAATTCATGTCTGCAAAAAAGTTGATCCATGCTGATGATTTATACCCAATATGCAAAATGCTGATATGTGATTTATTCCTGCCTGCAAAACTAGAACAAAAACCTGCATATACCTGCCTTAAAAGTGATTCTATACCCACCTGCGCTGACTCATCAAAGCGAGGAGGCCTGATCTGGGTGAGTTGGGCAATCTTGAGTCGCACTGCAGAACAAGTAAGCGGCTGCGCTTGAGCAAAGTGGTAGAATGTGTTCAAGAGTGTTGCACAGATGCGTTTTTTGCTTACATTAAACAACAAACGGCAGCAGGCACTAAGCTGCGTCTTCCTTTATTGAATCATCCTCATCAGAGAGTATGGAGTGCAAAGCAAACAGGGAATCCAGCACACACCTGAATCTGCAAGTGCCGGGCTAGGAACAGCCTTGTGAACAGCAGCAGCTTGCAAGCGTTTCAGTAGTGCCGGCCATGTAAGAGGGGGGGTTGCATTTGGGGCGAGTGCCATTTGCAGAGCTTCGAGTTGAGAGTGGTCTGAGCAGAACGCAGAGGGGGGTTCCACCCTGTCGCAATATGGCATGCAAATGAATTATCTTAAGGTTTGCACCTTCTGCTGGTGTAGAAGCACTGCGTATTGCAGGTAAGCAATCCAAACGAGGGACGTGCGTGCTTTCCATGTGTTTAAGGAACCAATGGCATACATCACTATTGCAAAATGCGTCTGTGATCGACAGCCCTTCAGTACAACTTTGCACTGCAACGCCGGTGGTTAATTGCAAACTTTACCTGGCGCCCCAACGATACAATGTATCATTCAGCAGGGAGCGTTTTAGGGGGGCGCTGGCCTTGATTGTGAAAGCAAAAGAGGGTGACACTGCCTCGCACGCAGCGTAAACCTGTCAGAGGAAAGAGGGTAGAGTGTGCATGGTGAAAATTGCATTACACAAGGCGTTCACGTTTGAGGCAGATAATAGAGAATGCACGGAAAAGGGGCAAAAGACCGGGCAAGACAGATCGTTTTGTTTGCAGTTTCTAACAGGATCCATGCAATTTGCATGCACAAATTAGTGGATACGTTTTTTAATTTACCGACCTGTGCCTTCAAAGCACTGTCAAGAAAGGCAACAGAACCACTGGGATGAAGTAAAAGCATAGCCGCCAGAACGTGGTCAGGGGTGCAGGTTGGAGTGCCTG
>Ga0307960_1002952_pt1 | contig 10277 bp, 12 predicted proteins | sample OrgLakmetagen542_FD_201832 | JGI IMG/M metagenome (GOLD analysis project Ga0307960, IMG submission 201832) | Saline water microbial communities from Organic Lake, Antarctica - #542 | ecosystem: Environmental > Aquatic > Non-marine Saline and Alkaline > Saline | place: Antarctica: Organic Lake... | reverse complement strand
CAGAGGGACTAGTCATCTACCAACAACGAAACGTGCAGTGCGTAAGAAGGCATGACCTGGGGTTGTTTTTAAGGTCACAGCAAATACAAATATAGAAAGATGCTGACCCAACCAATTGAGGTGCTAATACAGGGACTGACTGTTCTGGGCAGACGAAAGGAGGCTAGTAGGTATATATAAAAAGTAGGATGTGCACAAGGTACGCACTGAGGCTGTCGTAGGGGGGATTGAAGCGTTGTGTACTGTGGACATGTGATATGAGGGAAATTGAGACTATCATGAATTGCACAGGTGCTGCTTAAGAGGGAATTGAGGCGATGCATAGCAACAGCTAGTACGATAACGTTAGGTACGCACGTGGGCTGGCTGTTTACAAGGTCGACAAGCTCAAAGCTGCTCTCCAGGTCTGGTCCTAGGAGCTCCTCGTTTGTGCCCCTGTCCAGCGCCTCAGCAATTGCCTTGTCAGCTTCGTCCTTTGGTCCTATGGCCTTCAGCTTGTCTCCCTGCAGCAGGGTCATTGGCCAGAATGTGCAGGGTTGACCAGAACCATATTCGGCAGGGTAATTACCAAATATACGTTCACATATGGTGTATTCACACAGTTCTGACCAACCCTAGTTACGTGGTGAAATGAGCACAGTAAGTGCTTTAGATGGTTACACTGCTGTGTATTGCACGTTTGTACTTGCGTGACGAGTTTATGTTGTATGGCAATTCGCCACAACAATCTCTTTTGTGTACACGTACATGTAATCGTATATTAATTCTGTGCGTGCATGTCTTTGTTGGTGTGATGATTGTGGTGATTTGTGTGCGTGTACGAGTGTGCGTGTGAGTGTGCATGAGTGTGTGTGCATATGTGCAAATGAAAATGTCATGAACTCTCATGTAAATGTAATTCAACATGTGTATTTGTGCATGTACATGTGTGTGTGTTGTGTTGTGTGTAGGGTTGGCCAGAACTATATATACACGGTGTACATACGGTATTTTTGGCAAGGAAATCACCAAATATACGGCCATTTACGGTGCATATATACGGTTCTGGCCAACCCTAGTTGTGTGTGAATGTGTGTGTGTGTGTGTGTGTGTGTATGTGTGTGTATGTGTGTGTGATTGTGTGTATATGTGTAAATGTGTGTGTATATGTATGCGTGTGTGTGTGCGTGTGTGTGTGTGTGTATGTGTGTGCGCGTGTGCGCACGCATACGTGCGTGTGAGCGTGCGTGCGTGTGTATGTGTGTGTTGCATGTGTGCGCGCGTGTGTGTGTTGTGTGTGTGTGTGTGTGTGTGTGTGTGTGTGTGTGTGTGTGTGTGTGTGTGTGTGTGTGTGTGCATGAACTAGCAACTGCGTAGATGCTCGAAGACATGAATCAAAAGCATACACTCACCATTCTCTCTCTTAACTGAGCAAACATCGTGAAGCCAGACCTTGCCTGTTAGCTTTGTGTCACGGTGCCCTCGGACCTCTCACAGTATGATATAGCCCTGATCTTTTAGGTATGATGAAATAAGATAAAAATATAATTAATGTTTTTTTCTTGCTGCCCACATTAGCGTCGACGTGCAGGGTTTTGATTGCCCTCATGCCTCCTGCTCTCAAAACTTCAACACCTACCATGCATGGGGGGGGCCTCACTGACCGCTACCTGGGTAATGTTGTTTTGTTATGTCCGTACTCACAAACACAAGGTCAAAGTCCTCCTTGCCCGTCCTCGAGCTCTATGCAAACATTCCCTGCAATTACGCAGGCTGTACGGATGTTGATGCCCCTGGCTTCTGTGGAGGAAGTACGACTTTTGGGAAGCCTTTCAAGTGCGTGAAAGTAATTTTTTTGTCGGAGTTGACCACGCTTGCATGACTGCGGTTCTTGAATTGCACTATTTTGCTCAATTCATATTGGCCAATTGCTACACAACTAGTAGACAGCTTTGCCAGACTGCACGAGGCTGCGCTCTTGTTTCCCTGGCCAGATTTGCACATCGTTTATTATGTTGCCAAGCAAGCAGGTACACCTTGCGGTAAAGGTATCTTGTTTTTTAAGCCATACATCCTGTACCTTCCGACCTCAGGTTTGGCATGCAATTGCCCCTCACTTTTAATCGAAGTTTGCCGGACTATCTTTCGGGTAAGCTGCAATTCAAGATCTCAATCTTTGTGAGTCAATTCCCAGCAACTGATTCGTGAAAGCAAGTTGTCATACCTGAAACAGTAGCATGGATCTGCAATGATACCGGAATGTGGTCCCAGCAGTGCCACCAAAGACGTGCTCCACGCTTGTTGCACGGAAACAAAGATTTTTGCGTTATATTTGTGCTCCCGTAGCGTGAGCAGTGGACGAAAGTCGGCAACTCATGCATTGCACTCACCATTTCACAAATCTTTGCATGTTTAGGCCTGTATGTATTTTACTCCTCTAACATTGCTGAAAATAATAAGAGGCCAATTTGTTTTCCTGATCTGTGTCTTGTGACCTGCTGCTGTGAAATACAAATTATTTGTCGCTGTGCAGGCCCTACCTGGCATAGTATGGACTACCTGGACCCTGCTCGAGCATGGCGGCATTGGCAGCCACTGCAGCAGCAAAAGCATCCACCCACCGTCAAAGTAAGCTCAAATTGTGCAGGAAACTGTTTGGCAGCTGTGACCAAGACAGGTTGCTGAGACAGTTTGACCTGACATTGACTGGATATTGAACATGTAGCCGCCAGGTTGTGTTTTCTTATTCTTTTTGGTGGAGGAACTACGGTATTCGGTACCAAAATGGCTCCTTTTCCATAAGTAATGTGGGACGTGGTTTTGTACTGCCTGCGCAGTTTTTTTTTACACGCTCCTTTTACCTGCTCCAGGAAGCAGAGAGACGTGGTACATGAGCCCTGCAGCTGCCGCCAAAAACCACTTTGTGACCAACAGGCATTCGGTGCGACTTTTCTCAAAAGTGTTGTTTGCCTCATTCACTGCAGGCCTCTGTCACCAACCACCACCATGTCCGAGGCTCAGGTCAGGAGCAGATCCCTCCTCCTGCTTCAGTGACCATCAGCAGGGTTCCTGCGCTAGCAGACTCAGGTAGACCCCACAACCAGGCACAAAGACATGCATCAATGTGCACTGGACTCTACTCAGGAAAGAGCTTGAGAAGGTGGTCGCCCGCTGCACAATCCATAATGATCTGCAGCACATTCCTCTCGTTGACGTGTTTTCACCTTTACATTTTCTCATTTGCTATAACCCTGCAGCTTCTCACTCCATAACCTCAATCAGCACGACCACAGATCTCCCCCCCTTTTGTCCCTCAACGTTCGCAGGACTTCCACTTAAGCGCATTGCGGGTGTGTCCGTGCGTGAGTATGGAGCGGTTGTGCCCTTGGGCACGGACGGTAGCTACATGGTATACGAGCGGCTTGAGCCCTCAGATGTGCGGCACAGGATTGCAGCAGAAGGAGGGAGTGCCTGCACTCACGACTTACATCGGCAGCATGCTCGTCATCATCATCATCATCATCAGCAGCAGCAGCAGCAGCAGCAGTTGTGGCATGGCCAAGGCAGGGCGCCTGGAGACATGAGTGCACTACAGCGGGTCATGCACGATTGGGCCGCAGAGGAGCAGGTGCTTGTTTTGGAGTATGCACAAGAGTAAAACGATGAGAATTGTGATGAAAAAGTGAGAGTGTGCCTGTGCACATGTGCAGGAAGTTTAATGCTGGCGGTGTTATGCATTGCATACTCCCCTTCACGTTTTTGCACTCCCAAGTGTTGAAAGGGTCAAGGATGTTGGCAGGTAGATTATCTCTATGTCAAAATACTCTGATTGGGGTCTATCCACCACCTTTGCATGGTCAAAAGTCAAAAGTGACTGTTCAGGCATCTGAATACGGTTCATAGTTGGGCTTACCAGAACCGTATAGGTATAAACGGTGTACATTTATTTTTGTTTGGCAGGGAAATGACCAAATATATGGTGTACACATACGGTTCTGGCCAACCCTACTCATAGTTTTGAAGTTTGACATTCTTATGCGTGATATGTGATATCCGGCTAAGTGCATTAATCTCAATTTACGGGCGACTCTTGTTCCAGTGGTCTTGATCTTTGCATTACTTTCTAGTTGACACGTGCGCAATCCCAGGCGGAGCGCAATCGCCCAGGGCCAGGCATGTATAACGTAGATGGCACATGCAACAGTGACCCTCAGTTTCACGTGGGAGGCAGGCCTGTCAGCACCATGGGAGGGCCTTCGTACACAATGGGGGCGCGGACAAAGCCTGTGGGGCAGTCCCTGGTGGAGCGGGAGGCAGCTCTGGCTCCTGGACCCGGTGTGTGTACTTGTGTATTATGATAGGTCTGCAGATACAAACGCAGGTACATATACGTCGCGGAAGGACACGCTGTGTATAGTTTTGAAAGTGGAATACCCCCATAAGGCAGCAACATTTGGATGATCAAACACAAACCTAAGCTTTGTCCGGTAAGGGACTCATAATGAAACTTTGCTTTTGCATTCAAGCCAGATGACTTGAAGAAATGAGTTGAATTAGCATTGGTTCTAGAAGTGCCAAAATGCTGAAAGCAGCCGATGGTAGGTCTGTACAAAGAGTTGTAGCACAATCCCCCTTGCTAGGCAAGAGCCTAAGCAAGGTAAATGACAGCCGACAATGGTATTTGGCATATGACAAGCTTCTATAATCAAACTTTGCTTTTGCATTCAAGCCAGTACTGTCAGGTCAATCATCCTCTATAGGTTCAGCATATGCCCCCACTGGAAACTCGATTACACCTTTTCCAAGCTATTACCCCCGTATTTTCCGTACTCATTATCCATGCGTGCCCTTCGTGCCAATGACTGACACCTTTCCTGTCCTATTACCCCGTCAGCCTACAACCTGCGCCCCTTTCCTTCCTACCTGGGCAGGCCAGTACGAGATAGCAAGTCATGGACCCACTGGCCCTGCCTTCACAATAAAGGGCAAGCCCAAGGAGCAGCAGCCAGAGAGTGCCTCGGTGCCTGGGCCTGGTGCTTATCAGGCAGAGGCCAGGTATGACTGAGATAGGATGCATTTTGTCTAATTCAGACTTATGGTGTACATGGCTTGAGTAAAACCTGATAACGGTCTGTGCTTGGCATGGTCAGTTTTGCTTGCAATGCAGAGCCCTCAAATACGGCTGGTATAAACCACAAGCATAGTTCGATAAATCAGGAGTAAATACGCACACGATTTCTTGCACTGTCTTGTAGTTTTGTGCCATGCCAATGACAAATGATCTTGCCCTCCCAGCTGTCGCTGCTCTATCAAACTGTAGCAAGACTGCACAGCATAGGGCTTGACAGCAGCAGCAGCAACAGCAGTAAGATAGCAGCAGAGGCATGTTGTGACCTTGAATAGTGCATAATTGTTAATAAAAGCAAGCTGACCAGCAGCTTTTCCCTAATGCATACACAGTGCGGGAACTGGGCCTGCCTTCACCATCGCTGGTCGCACCAAGGACGTCTGTGACAAGGACCTGCCTGGGCCTGGGGATTATGATGTTGCCGTGAATACAAATTCAGGTATGAGTGAGGGAAGAAGGTGCTTAAAAGCATAATGACTGTGTTTTTTGCTGCCTGCATAGTGATTCATATCACTCCTTATCTTCCCTATTTGACATACAAAATCTGCTCGTCAAAACTTGGAGTAGGGGACTCTATTTTGCGCATCCCTGGCAGTACAAATTGTGGAATTGATGTGTGTGTTTGCTTCAAATATTAAATTGGAAGTGAGGCTGCTAAAGGCTGTGGTGCGTCAATCATGTTTCTGTGGTTGCACACATTCAACCCTGTTTAAACCAATACTGCAGATCATAGGTATGTGCAACAGTACATGATTTGTTATGTACAATCAAACAAGGAAGTGGTCCTGACTTTTGGCCAAACCTTGCTCTCAGGGCCCGCTCACACCATTGCTCCAAGAGCTAAGCCCCCTCCCATAGAAGTTCTGCCAGGACCAGCTGACTACCAGAAAGTCGAGCAAGCTCGGACAGGTCCTGCGTTTACTATTGCTGCTAGGTATGTGCTTGTGTTGGGGACTGCCTACGTCCAAGCCCCTGCCGATCAGTTTCGTGCAAGGCTCTCCTGAGGCCCTCGTCCTGCGTAGCGTGTATGGTGATCTGCGTGTTTGGCTTGTATTTGTTCTTGCCAGAATACGTGATGGATGAAAGGTGCTTATCGAGTACTAATTTAAACATTCCTGTGGGAACTTGCTATGAGTCACGTCTAGCGCCAATGTGCGGTCTCTGAACACCTTCCTGGAAAGCTGCGACTGATTTCAACATCTTAAAACCTCCGTCAATCCAGTTCCTTTGACCGCTGTCACACCTTCTTGTACGCAGGCCTGAATATAAACCAGCCAACGACATTCCAGCTCCTGGAGAGTACGAGCTACCTGAGGCGTGGCGAGAAGGGCCGGCTTTCTCCATTGCCCACAGGACTCAAAAAGAGGTAATTTTACTCTTGTACATTGTCTCTGTGACGCATCTTTTGGGATTTGGGCCCTACCAGCGCCTGGGTGTCACTGCACACTGAGAGAGTTAAACAGGCAATTGCCTGGAACCTACCCTTGTTTGCAAGGCAATCGTCTCCATAATGGATGCCTTTTGCCGTGACAGAAACCCAATTATGCCTTTTTTGCTGAAGGGTTAAATCCAGGAAGGTCCACGGTACACAGCCCTTAGCTCTTCTCCCAGTCCTATCCATACTCAACCTCAGCCATAGACAGACCGCAGCAACTTTATAAACATAATTCCTACCTCAGATGCCATACCAAGTTATCAGTCATGGGTCGTACTGTAACTTCCTGAGAACTTGTGTGCATATTGTTTAATGGACTGTACTCAGGTTCTCCCTGCACTTCCCCCCACCTCTCTCAAGCATCCTGTTTATGTTTCTGCAGGGGCCCTCTGACATCTCCCCCGGCCCCGGCCAGTATGCACCTGCAGCTGCCCCGGATGGCCCTGCTTGGTCCATTGCAGGGCGCACACAGAAACCAGAGGCCCCTGAGTCTCCCGGCCCCACAGACTACCAGCAGACGTGCGTATGTTTGTTTTTTGTTGAAGAGTGCTCTAAGGTTCGGCAGCATTGGTCTAGATCTGACCTGATGTCATTGCTTATTGCAAATTGTCTTTCCCGCTGATCGATTTTCCTACGCCCGTTCCTACCTTGTCTTTCTTCACTCTCCCTCTTTCTCCAGCAGCCTTGCCGTCCGTTTCTCACTCAAGCACTCAAGCAAGGTGCAACTGCTCACATATTCTCAATTGATAGAGATTGCTTTTGTTTCAGGCAGATTACCTGTCCTGCTCCATAACACTTTCTGGACACTTTTTCTTTATATCATCCTAAAACAGCACACTGCACACTGCACAGAAATGACTGTTCAGGAATATCAGGGAAGAAGCCACCCTCTTTATGTTGGCCTCAGAGATCCCATTTTTACTTGCATGCGCATTGTATGAGTGTAGAGCTCCACTCAACCCCTCCCTCATCCTTACCAGTCACTCGACACCTATGTCCTTTTACACATGGGCGTTCTTTTGTGTATGTCGCCTTTCATGTAAGTTTGTTCTTTTATCTATGTCCTTTGGCTTTGGATATTTACAGGGACCTGCCCCGCTCAGGACCTGCCTACACTATGGCAGGGAGAGAGCCAGCCACCACTTACGCCAAGGAGGAGGAGGCCATGCTGCCAGGCCCAGGTCAGGACTATTGGTTAAGATCCACCATCAAGATGTTGCACTGAACAACGTAGCCGGTCAGGGCTGCATTACTGCCTGCCTATTTGCTGTATCTCATTTATATTCTTGTCCACCTGCCGGCACCTCACTCCGAGTACAGCTTGAGGTGATGCATGCACGCTTTTTTTTCACCCCCTGTTACATCCAAGCATTGTGCTCTGCGATTTTGGCTCATGGAGCAAGGCACCCACATTAATAACATAAATATGCATTCTCAACACACCTGCCACCTATACAGCATGCATTGAGCACTGGTGAATTCTGGCCTCTGCAAATGCCCTTGCTTCTACACCCTGTCTCACTCACTTACACACATATGCACCTCCCAGGCCACTACTCCGTACCAGACAGCCCCTCTGCTCCAGCCTACACAATGGCGGGTCGCACACAAGAGCCAGAGGCCCCAGACTCACCTGGCCCTGGTGCATATGGCCTACCCCCAGATCCACGCCTGCCCTCCGCCCCTGCCTACACACTGGCACCAAGGGTGACTGTGCCAGACGCAGGTGAGTTTGTTCATATGCACAAGCATGTGTTTGTGGCCAACATACATGGCAGATGTGCACAAAAGCAACACACACAATCGTTTACATCAATCAATGGAACAGCCGTCTTGAACCACAATAATTAGGTTTCATGGTTTTTGTTAGCTTGAGATCATTGGTTTAATAGGATGAATATCACAACATGCAGGCTGCCCTTGTTTCTGTATTAATACATGCATACTTTGGGGCCTCACATACCAGGCTGTCAGTCCAGTCCATGTATTGGCACATCATATAATAATGCCCTGCTTCAGCAATCATGCTTATATTTGTCTTTGTATACCTTTCCTGCTTTACTTCCTTGCTCGATTGTTTAATCTACTCTCTTGACTGCTTTCTTTGAACGATCCTGATGAGGACGAAAACGCTTCCTCATGCTAGTGACACATCATCCTTCCTTATGCTAGTGACACGTTTTCTTTTCTCGTGTTAGTGACACGTTGTCCTTCCTCATGCTAGTGACACGTTGTCCTTCCTCGTGCAAGTGACACGTTGTTTTTCCTCATGCTAGTGACACGTTATCCTTGCAGCCCCAGAGAGTCCTCGACCCGCAGAGTGCCAGGATCCTGATGACCGACATGGTGCATTGTAAAGTAACATGCTTCATGCGTTTCATCATGTGTCCCTCGCAGCCCCAGACAGTCCTGGACCAGCAGAGTACCAGGATGCTGAGTACCTCCCAGGAGGCCCAGCATTCACAATGGGAGCAAGGCCCATTCAGAGGGAGGAGACAACAGACTCGCCAGCACCTGGCGACTATGTAAGTAAAGGCAGCCGCATGATCTTATATTCCCGGCAAACACTGACTCTTGTACCCACTCGCCAGCTTTCTAATCTAGCCATGAAACGCCTTGCCTTGAGGTGCCTTGCCTCTGTACTTGAGATTGTTAGCCAGTGCCCTACCTTTAATGATGCTCACAGAAATATTGCATTGCTGTCACAAAACAGGTGAATGAAGCAACGTGTCATAACCTTCCTCCAGCATCTCCTTGGCAGGCCTCGTGCCCTTTTGCTTTCAAATCTTATGTAACTGGCAGGGTTGGTTGTTTACTGTTCCTTGACAGGTGGACAGTGCAGCTCCTCGTGGACCTGCCTTCAGCATTCCTCAGGCAGGAGCCTCAGGGGCTAAGCCAGAAGGCCCTGCTAGCCCAGGTACGTTTTGGTGGACATCGCCTTGTAGCTTATAGCATGCTTACACGTTACAGGAAGTAGAAAGTAGATATTCAAGCGCCTTTGAATGTTCAAGTTTGGCTTGCACAGCAGTGGAATTGCAATGTATTTTGCTTGGCTGTTAGTCAACTTTTGACTACCTGGCTAACAGTCAACTGCGTGATCTCTATTGCATCCATGTCATCATATCATTGTTTGGAGCCATCCCTTTCCTCCACTTATCCTTATGCCCAAAGCCAGATCCGTTCTTGAAATGAAAAACTCACATCCACTCACGTATGCTTGGCTCCCAGCCGTGCCCCTACACTCAGGCTGCTAAGTTCAATACGATACAAAGTTGGCCTATAAGATTGTAATGCCACACACGACTCTAGAAATAATGAAATAATGTAAGCCCTGCGTCAGTGCACACTGATAGATGTGTATCTGCTCACAGACACACACAATCTGAAACAGGTCCTGGGGAGTATGAAGTACTTTTACCCCCACAAGGACCTGCCTACACCATCTCTGCCACCGGCAGACCCCAGCCCAAGGCAAATGATGGCTCTCCGGGCCCTGGAGACTACCACTCTGACGGCGCTGAAGCTGGGAACAAAGGTGCGGCTACCACACGACCTTTGCAGATCTGCTGAGGCCAATGGCTCTGGTTTGACTGTGTGTTTTGTCAGAGGGGGCTGACTGAGCCAAAAAAAAGGGTGTTGTTAAAATGTGGATTGAGCATGGGCGCCATGACTGGCAAGCTCCAAAATTTACATAATATGAAAAATGAATCCTTGCTCTGTCCATAGGTGTAAAAT
>Ga0307960_1002950_pt1 | contig 10282 bp, 10 predicted proteins | sample OrgLakmetagen542_FD_201832 | JGI IMG/M metagenome (GOLD analysis project Ga0307960, IMG submission 201832) | Saline water microbial communities from Organic Lake, Antarctica - #542 | ecosystem: Environmental > Aquatic > Non-marine Saline and Alkaline > Saline | place: Antarctica: Organic Lake... | reverse complement strand
CGGATGACGGGTGCAACGGGTGCAGGCGGGGCTGGGGCTGGGGTTGGGGGTGCAGGGACAGGGGCAGGCGGAGCTGGGGCTGGGGGGTTAGGGAGTGCAGGGAAGATGAGTGCAGGAGTTACTGGCCACTTATCCCTCGCACTGCTCAAAAACGTTAAATTCCGCTACCGCCCCACAAACGCCCCCTTCAGAAATAAATATATATTACCCCAGCGCCCCGTCACCGCCCCTATACAAAACAATGATTAGGGGGCGGTGATGTACTTTTCGTACAGTATTGCATACTGTAGTGTGCTTGGTTGTCTTGCGAATAAATAAATAACTGAATAACTATTGAGGCCCCTTGCAATAAGTCAGGCCGAGAAAAATATAGTTTTCCGGACCTCGCAAGACTTTGACTTTCCAGCGGGGGCGATTCTGGGCTCCACAAAGGACGCCCGTCGTTTTCAGGGGCAACCATCATCATTATGGCCGAGTTGCAACCTAAGAAGGGGATGTGGTGTTCCTGAGGAGCTTCTGAGGCTGACATTGCCCTGAGCGTTCTGTGCAAGCACCTGCTGCTGACAAGCAAGTATCTTTCCTACTCCATTTTACTTTGGGCAGACCCAAGCACAGCCTCCAATGGAGGTTCAAGCTTCTCCAGGACAAAAGTGTGAGGGCAGGGCTGCTGCTGTCTCAGATGCAAATTCTGGAGCACGGTGTGCAAACGCATGCAGCAGGCAGCCATCCTGCAGCAGCAGCACAAGCAGCAGAAGCAGGAGCTTCCAGAGGCATTCAAGAAGGGAGGGAAGCTCATGAACACCCCAAAAAATTGCAAATTTCGTGAAATTTCCTAAGTTTTCAAGGACCTTGCAAAACCTTAATGCTTGCAAATTAATTACCTATTAGTATTCTAATTATTTGGGCACCTCACAAAAATTAGGCCTCGCAATACTATAAGCGCAAATGCATTAGTATTGAGAACCGCCATAATTTCTACTTGGAAGTCCAAAAATTGAAACTTACACTAGGCTTGGCCTCGTTTGGGCATGCCAGAGTAGCAAGCATATGGAAGTTGTTTATTGATTACAAGCGGCTTGGCGTGCCGGCACTGCACGGTCAGGTAAGTTTTGGGCATGTATTATAACTGTCGTTGACGAAAGGGGAACCGCCTAACTTGTGCTGTATCCACTAAACGGCTGTCCTTTCGCGCTTACAGGTAGATGACATGGGAGGCCGCATCGAGGAGCTGGAAAAGACAATTGCAGAGCTCCTCGACGAGGCATCCCCCCCAGAGCAGAACAGCTAATAATGATTGTTTTGTTTTGTTTATTTGGATTACAAAGGCCTCCAGCCTGGCTGGCATGGCTGCTCAACCTATGGGTTAAAACAAAAAAATCAATCAAAAAGATCGACGACTGCACCTAACGAATTGAGCTATGCTGAGAAACAAAACCTTTGATATCACCGTCAGAAATATGATGGAAATATTATCAAATAAATGGTGAACTGGTGCCGTTAATGTTCGGTGCCCATACATGACAAAATAACGTATTCCTCATCTTGCATATCCCCGCCCCGTGTTCACACAAATCGTAAACAAGTGCACTCCTGTCCGGACTCCTGCCGTATAAACCAGTTTCACACTTCAACCTATGTCCTCAAATTCTGAACTGAGCTGCCAATATTCCTCATGACATTTTTGCTCAGAACCATCTTCAATTACTCCGGCAAGACAAATGGTGCACGTGCATCAGAAACCGGTCTCTCAGACAAGAAAGCAGACCAATTGTGATAAGGTATGGTAAGCAAATTGTGATAAGCCACAGACTTTTAATAAAGCAGGGGTCTTGACCATGTGCCTCTCTCCAAACTGCCTGATGCCTGAATCTCAAGTCTATGCGCAAATTAGAAATATTCAGCTTCCTGTAATGTAAAGTCACTTCTGTTTAAAGTGCCATTCTGCAAATCACCAAAAGCATCCTTGATCTGCCTAGTCCAACAATTAGAAGCACCACAATCCCAAGGGAATTTTCCAGAGGGGGTTAACAGAGGAAGTGCCTGAAAATGCTCATTTTTGCATTCAGAAGGCAGGCACTCACAGTCACTTCATCCGATCGACACCATTTTAGTGCCAAATCGTAGCTGGCATTGAGAGCTACCCGAGCATGTGCCCAGTGTTATGTGGGTCACTTTGCGTGCTGAGGTAGACTAAATTAAGCACACATGGTGCATCCTGATGTGGTGATTTTCATGGGAAATGACTCAAATCCTCAGAAAACACCAACCACTCAGCCGTTTTCTTTCATTTTTTGCAGTGATATTCTTTACCAATAAGATTTCTACACCATTAAAAATATTCCAGATTGGTGCAGTGGGTGAGTTGGTATGAACAATTTGTGGTAAAAGATGGCCTGCACGCGCCGCCACAGCAAATTAAGCACACGCAAATGGCAAGCTCAAATTTTACATCTATGGCAGTCTAGGATTCATATTTGGAGCTTGCCAATTTTGGGGCGTATATTTCAAAGAGCATATAAAACTTGCCCGTTTTGGGCCTCAGCTAGCACCTAATACTCACCAGGATGTCCACTAACGTACAGGACGAGTTGTCCACTACAGTAGTGGACAAATACACACAGAGCTTTTTTAACAAACGCTTGTAGAGCGCTTGCTTCTAACTAAGAATAAAAGGATGTCGTATAGAGCACCGCCAGTACGGGTGAAAGTAGGTAATAAACCGCCACAAAAGAGAAAAAATACCCAGGATAGCAGCTAGCCCCCTCTGGGAAATATCTGCTTCCATCTTCCATCACATCGCGTAAAGTTTTGCTGTTTTAATTACCTAACCATCCTGTTCCACCCTTGACCCTGAACCTGGTAATGATTGCTGGAAGGAAGCGATACTCAATTTGGTTACAGCACAGGTTCAAGCCCTGGATTGGCGGGTGTTAAATTTAATATATATCTGTTTAAATTGTGTTCAAAGATCTGTGTTGCAGCTTCGAATAGTTTTTCGAAAATCCGAGTTGATGGGAGATGGAGCAGCAAGCACTGTCCTGCCATGGGGCCCCGGTTTCGTTTTCCAGTTTTAATGCTGATGCCTTCTTCCAGGTGGGATGGGTGCGTTGTAAAACAAAGATTGACACAAATTATGGCATACACACACACACACACGCACGCACACACACACACACACACGCACACACACCCGCACACACCCAAACACACACTTGCACCACACAAACATACATACACACACATAACACACACTCACACACCCGCACACATACAGACACACACATATATGTACACACACATACATACACACACATACATACACATGCACACATACACATGCACACATACACACACACACTTAGCACATACACACACACACACACACACACACTTAGCACACACACACACACACACACACACACACACACACACACACACACACACACACACACACACACACACATAAACTCACAACACACGCAAACACAAACAAAACTCAGTCTATTTTGGTACAGGTTCTTGGTTGAATCTCAATTCTTTCTTTCTTATTCCTTTAGGCCAGTAACGCAGGAGAGAAGCAGAGGCAGGATAAGCTTCTCGCTGCTGCAGCAGCTCATTTGTCTGGTGACTCCAGCAGTTCAAATCACAGCAGCGCAGAGGAGGGAGAGGACGCATGCCGCAAGAGGAAACGCGCACGTACCCCCCATGCAGCAAGCAGCAAGCCCTCCAAAAGCAGCAGCAGGAAGAAGAGCAAGAAGGACAGTGGTGCCGCAAAACGCAAGCCCAAGCAGACTGACCTGGACAAGATCCTGATCAAGGAGCAGCAGGCAGCTGCTGCAGCGATGGCACGACAAGGCGGAGCCAGCAGGCCTGGAGCGCAGGCAGCATCAACGCTGTGGGCAGAAAAGCAGGCCAGCGCGGCGAGGAGAGCGGCACTGGGAGCTTCCTACTTTGATACCAAGGGAGATGCTCAGAACTTGGCGTACATGGTGCGTGCTGCCTCTGCTATTTTTGTATGCCTGTTTGGAGAGGAACTGTGATGTTGCACCTATTTTACGACTTTTTCCTTTCATGAAGGTGTCAGAAACTAAAATCCAACGGTGTTGCGCAGACACGTTCGATCGGTTGACACAGCACAAACCCCTCGGCACTCAAGGCCAGGCTGCCCAGAAGCACAATGCACACACGCATGCACATCACATGGACACCCACTTACGCATGCCCTGTCGTCACAGAGTCTGTACGGCAGCAACATTGCCAGCTACTACCGCCGTGACCCCTTGGGCCTGGCACGTGCGCGCCCGGGGCAGTACGACAGCCTGCGTGACTCAGACAGGCAATCTGCGAGCAGCGGTAGCCGCTTCTTCCACGCTGCCAATGTCATGCTGGAGCGCAACCGGCGCTTGCGTAGGATGCAGCCGCTGGTAGGGCGGAAGATGCAGACAGGGCCAGGGGTCACAGGTGGGAGTGTGGTGATATGGTATGATGGTGGGGTTTCATGTCATAGGTGTGCTGTGAGCTTGTTGCTGATCCTTTGCTGCAGCATTAGAGGGCTATCAGTGTTCTGTTTTATGCTTACCTCTCTCTTCTGGCTTCCTAGCATGTGCTTTCAAGAGTATATTTCAGGCTGAGGCATTGAGCACAGTAAATGTAAGTCCCAGATGCTGTCAGTATTTGTGCATTAACTATTGAACAAGGTGCGCGTATTATAGAGAGAGGAGACCTTTGTTTTGTACAAAAAAAAACTTACCTACTGGGAATATGTTTTGGCCTCTTGTATGCTTTGTACGAGAGACACAGATAGATGCTCTTACAGAGGATTAGATGTACTTACAGGGGATTAGATGTTCTTACAGAGGATTAGATGTTCTAACAGAGGATTAGATGTTCTTACAGAGGATTAGATGTTCTTACAGAGGATGTCCTTACAGAGGATTAGATGTTCTTACAGAGGAAAGACTGAATCTGAATTGAACTTAAAAGGTCCTTCCCGCTAAGTCATGCCTTATATGGTAGCCTTTCGATGACTTCTCCCTCTAACTTGCACACTAGTCCTCTATTTTTAATCTGCAGCCTGCTCTTGTTCTACAAAACATTCCGCATTCGTCACCAACGCCAGTCAAGCTCGGCCAATCCCGTGTCACAAATATTAAATTGTGGCTGTTGTTGCTCAGGTTTAGGTGGTACTCCCAAATCCTCATTGCGGCGCACCATGCCTCTCCCTTCCTTCATTCCCCTACACGAGGGCGGAGGAAATGGCAGCGGCAGCAGCAGCATGACACAACAGCAGCAGCAGCAGCCAAAAGAGGTAGAAGAGGAGGAAGGGGGGGAGACAATGGAGGAGTATGCGCTGCGTCAGATACGTGACCTCAATGCTGCCACACGTGACAATCCCAGGGATGTTGGCCTGTGGCTGCGTTATGCGGCCTTTCAGGATGAGGCCTCTCAGCTTCTGGGCCGAGGGTGGGTGGGTGGCGAGCTCCCTGGCTGCCTGTGCATATCATGAGCATGATTGTATATAGCTAGGGTTGGCCAGAACCGTATATATACACTGTATATGACCATATATTTAGTGATTTCCCTGCCAAAAATACCGAGTATACACCGTATATAAATGGTTCTGGCCAACCCTATATAGCTTCTGGGCCGAGGGTGGGGTTGGAAGTTCTGTTGTGTTGTAGCAATGCGTGAAGTTTGGCGTGCGAAAGGTGAAAGCCTGCTCGCTGAAAGCTGCCAAAACAATAATAAGCTTCCTAAATTGGCTCCGCCCATAGCGACAGCTTAACAGCAGCAAGATGTGGCAAGTCGCCAAGTACCTGAACAACTGCTTGCATCAGAGAAATGTAATTGCTATGGCCAGTCCTTTAGGGGATTGGTGCTCCTGTTTAACCATCTCATCTTCTGCGCATAAGCTTTGTCCTGGAGAAGAAGGTCAGCATGTCCGCTCGCAAAGCGTGGTCAATAAATATCCTTCCTCTTCTAAGAATTGTACTGTTATGAGACCATGACACACCATGCATATGATACCATGAGATACCATGATACCATGATGCAACTGTGCGGGGACCTAGCAAAAAAGCGACTCACCACATACAAAAGGAGAGAGAGAGGGCCATGCAAACACTTTATCTCTGACACCCCTGATCGCCACGCCTTGGATGTCTGGAATAGAGAAGACCTACGTCATGGCGACACGCCCAGAATGAGTGGGCTAGAGTTATATACACACGTCTTTTGTGACCATATATGTATGGAAATTCCCCTGCTAGAAAGAATGGCTGACCCAATGTTTCACACTGTTGTCCCCAGGGCACGGCGTGGACGGGCAACTGCAGCCAACGCAGCAGCTGTGGCAGAGAAGAAGGTGTCCATTCTGAGCAAAGCCCTTGAGCACCATCCCGGCAACACGCAGCTGCTGCTGGTCGTGCTAGAGGTAAGGGTGATTATTGGATATTGTTTACTCCATTATCCTCGCTCTCTTTACTCTCTGCTGGTTTCTTATAGCCAGCAAGGCCCTTGAACACCACCCCAGCAACCCACAACTGCTGCTGGCCATGATGGAGGTAAAGGAGGATGATGCTGATATTGCTGTTTGCCTAGCATGGCTTCATCCCTCTCAGCAAAGTCTCTAGTCGCACTTCACCCTGGTTATACATCAAATGCTGTGGCTTAGGCAAAACATGCAATGCCTCCTCTGTGGTCGTCTGTCTATACACGCATTGTTCTGTGTGGTGTATTGTGTGCGCCTAGTCATATGAAATATGGAGGAATAATTTTGACCTCCCGTATGCGACTCACTATTGTTATAGCCCCTTCTATTACCCCCTTCTATTGCCCCTTTTATTGCTCAACAAATGTGAGTTCCTTTCAGCAAATTCTGCCTTTTTTGTGAGGTAGTTCCACAGATCTTCCCTTCTGTTTCTTCAATTGCCAGTGCTGCTTCATAGCGCGCAGCTTCCCTGCTGCTTTGTATCCCCCAGATAGTTGCCACATGACGCCTTGGCTGTCCTGAACTGTGCAGGTGTACAGTACTATGGTGGATGCAGAGGGCCTGTGCAAGCGCTGGGAGCAGGTATGCGGTCGTCTCTCACATATCTCGTCACTTTTATCGGCAACCCAGTCATGTCACGCATTTTCCGAGCACACACTGCTGCTTCACATGGCACTTCATACAGCATACAACACTTCACATACATTTTGTACGATGTACGATGTACAATGCTCATCGAGCATGCCACTCACTGAGTGGCTGCCACCCAGAACATTGTGCCGTTTAATGTCAATCAAAACGACATTGATTTAATGCTACAAATTATTTGCTGCATCCCTATTGCTCATGCACTCATGCGTCACCGTTTCTCATACAGAAAGCAGAGATACAATTGTGCAGGTCGTGATTATTCAGCATCGTGAGGGGAAGGCTTTGATACAAACTGCAATCCTGCAGTCAATTTTTAATACCAGCAATCTACCAATATGGCAGATTTGCAAGATTGGCTAGAACCATATATATACACGGTGTACATACATTAATTTTGGCAGGGAAAGCACCAAATATACGGTAATATATGGTGTATATATACGGTTATGGCCAGCCCTACAGATTTGGAATTTACACTGGACCTTGATCAGTCTTGGTACTTTGGATGCGCGATAACTCTGATCATCCTACACATAATATGATGCAGCGTGTATGTTTTAGGCAGAGGAACTTCAGCGTGGATGTTATAGGATGTTATAGTAACTTAAGCGTGGATGTAGATGTATGAATTTTTTAGGTATAGTAATAGTAACTTGATGCAGCGTGGATGTTTTAGGTGCAAGTACCTCAATGCTTCTGTTTCAACTGTGTGATCACGATGAGATGTTAGGGTGGCGGTTAGTAGTTGTCGTCTTATGCAGAACATGTCACAAGCTTTCACAAGGGCGAGATCGTATTATGTTATAAATGTATTGCGTTATGCATTCATTATTCTTTGCACTACATGTCACAAGCTCTCACAAGGGTGAGATGTAAGCGATCAATAGTTGTGTGTCCTATGCATAACTTGGCACAAGATCTCACAAGGGCAGTATGCAGCTGACAGCAGAAGTTCGGCCCTGCAGCTTCACTGGCAATAATGCACTGCAATAATGCACTGCACCCTCGTGGTGGAAAGCCTCACCTTGGCAAACTTCATATCCTGCTTGTAAACACACACAGGTCATCCGCAGCACTCAGCAGAAAGGCAGTCCCACAGCTGCGCTTGTGATGTGGACGGCTTACCTAAGCCTGCGCCATACCTTATTCATGACCTTTAAAATGCAGAGCCTGCAGGCACGTGCTTTTGCTGCTGATCTGTCTTTTTAACCGGTCTTTCGTGTTGGGTGCTAATGGGCTCATTCGTTTTTTTGCCCTGGTCTTTGCTGTATTGTGTGTGTGGTAGGATGTAAGCTTTTTGATGCAGTTTGCTAGAGCCTGTTTGTTACGTGGGTTTGACTTTGGTGCCGGCTGTGAGCGTGAGATTGACTGCTTCTTGATTGCAACGGAAAGGGCAGCTTCCTTGTGTAGAGGGAATCTTTCGTTTGTTCCTCCCTCTTCTTGCATACATGGAAGGGAAAGTTTCGATCCTTGCTCCTCAAATTGATCGGCCACGATTAGCATCACTAATGGTATGGTATGCACATTGCAATATGTACGTTTGTCTGTGTAACTGCTGTATGCACGTTTGCATGTGTAAATGCTGTATGTAAATTTATGTATGTATGCAGGCCACCTATGCCGAGGCCCTGCCTGCCCTTGTGACGGCATGGACACGAGCCCAGCATGCTGGCAGCTGCAGCCCTGAGGAGGTGCAAGCGCTGCAGACAGGGGCTGTTCGCTGCGCGCTGGATTTGACAATGGTGGAGCTGCAGGTGCGTGTGTGTATGTGGGCCTGGATATGGTGTCCTGTATGTGTATGTGTATGTTGTGCCTCAAGAGTGCTGGCATTGGCAGGTGGGAGCAGTCCAGTCTGTAATGTGTTCTATCATATTTAGTCTACTTAATCATAAATGTGCACTAGGCTTGATGAGGTGGAGCTACAGTAGCTACAGCTTTTTTGTGTATGCTGCTGTTGGTTATTTAGAGCCGTTGCCCAAGGGCTTTGATAAAAGCTGCAGTGCATGGAATTATTACCAATTTGGCTATCCCTGTTTCTACGCCCTATCTGAAATTCACTGAACTTGTTGTGAATACTATTGGGCTCATGCGTTTGATGATGACCGCGCTCATGCTCATGCTCATGATGACTCCGCTCATGCATTTGATGATGACCGCGGCGACTTTAATGCTAGTACGCCAAGGTCCTTCTCTGAGATCCCTGCTGTGTGTAACAGACCGTTGCAAACGTGTGTGTAATGAATAACACACCTACTTGCAGGGTGGCCACCATGAGCTGGTGGTGTCTAGGGTCCAGGCCCTGGTGGAATTTTACTGCTTTACCCCTTTAGGGGCGTGCCCGGTGGGCAGCACACCTCAGCAGCAGCACCCGTACAGTCATGGTGCACAGCTGCGCATGTTTGAGGCATTCTGGGATTCGCCTGTGCCTCGAGCGGGGGAGGAAGGGGCGCGGGGCTGGGCAGCATGGTTCAGGTGTGTTGTATTCCTGTATGTGTGTATATGCCTGTGGGTGATATTCGTGTGCATGATTGAGGCAGTCTGGGAGTCGTCTGTGCCACAAGTGGGGGGGGGAAAGGTGCAGGGTTGGGCGGCATGGTTAGGTGTGTGTGTGTGTATGTGTGTGTGTGTGCGTGTGTGTGTGAGTGTGCAAGTACGCGCGCAAGTGTTTGAGGCGTGTTGGGAGGCTCAATGATTTTGTTAGATGCAAACTCTTTAGACTGAGCACTACTACGGTAGGAACAGGATTGTGGTTCGTGCGTTCCATGTTCTGTACAATTTCAGCCTGCTTATTACTTTCCTTGAGGGACGAGAGGGTTTGTAATCCTTTACTCTCAGCTGCCCATCGTCAATGTTTACAAGCTTTTTGATGTTGGCTTCTAGCGAATTCGAGGATTGTCGCTGCTTCAAATGTTTAAATTTGAATGCGCATGCTTGCCAGGCGAGAAAACCGAGATGTGCTGCTCGGGCCTGGAGGGAAGGCTGCTCAACAAGCAGAAGAGGAAAAGGAAGAGTGGGAAAGGGGGACAGATGGAGCCCCAGGTAATGGTGGGGAGGAAAACAGAGGAGGCTGGACTGGGTGGGAGGAACTGCCTGATCAGCAACCCTCTTCAGCACAGCGAGGAGAGGCAGGCGAGAAAGGGG
>Ga0307960_1002949_pt1 | contig 10286 bp, 9 predicted proteins | sample OrgLakmetagen542_FD_201832 | JGI IMG/M metagenome (GOLD analysis project Ga0307960, IMG submission 201832) | Saline water microbial communities from Organic Lake, Antarctica - #542 | ecosystem: Environmental > Aquatic > Non-marine Saline and Alkaline > Saline | place: Antarctica: Organic Lake... | reverse complement strand
CCCTGCCTGTGTCGTGAACCCTTCGTTTTTTCTGCAACACCATTGCGGTTGTATTCCCTGCGTGTGCCGTGATTCCCCCCTTTTTTCTGCAACACCAACATGGCTGTATTCCCTGCCTGTGTCGTAATCCCCCTCCTCTTTTTTCTGCTACGGCATGCGCCAATGTGTGACCTAAACTTGCAGGGGTGACTTTCAGATGGTGGTGAAATGCTAATCACGGCTGGTATTGTGGTGTTTTACCAATCGAGGCTGGTTTTGTAGTAAATTGCTAATCGAGGTTTGTGTACCTGGACTCGCAGGTGCGTTTCCTTCACGACCCAATCCAGCCACACGCCTTTTGTGGCGCTGCTCTGGGGTCCAGCCTTATCCACATAACACGGGACGAGGCCACCAAGAAATGGGTTCACAGGTGTGCTTGTGTGGCGGTTTTGTTTGACTGTAGAAGTGGGTACGCAGGTGCGCTTGTGTGCTTGTGTGTGTTTGTTTGTGTGTGTGTGTGTGTGTGTGTGTGTGTGTGTGTTGTGTGTGTGTGTGTGTGTCTGTGTGTGTGTCTGTGTGTGCTTGAGTGCGTGGAGGATGCGGCGTGAGGCGTGCGTGTTTTGGTTGGTGTGCGTGTTTTGGTCGTTCATATTGAGAGGGTGCATCGCATGTATGTGAGTGGTTGTGCGCACTTGTGCTGACACACTGCCAGGAAACAAATCCAAAGAAGTAATTGGCATCATTTTGCAGTATTTATGTTCGATGCTTGGGCATATCCACAGAGTCCTGGGTGCATCAATTTTTCTCCTAGACAAGGATACTGTGGGTTGGGTGAGTTCAGAGACAACCCCAGTAACGCTCAACAGATCTGCGGCTATCACATGCTTTACAAGGTGCACCTTGGTGCATGTCTACCCATGCTGCTAGAGGGACACTTCTAGATACACGACAAGATTCATATAATTAGGGTTGGCCAGAACCATATATATAAATAGGTGTATATACGGCATTTTTGGCAGGGAAATGGCCAAATATACGGTCATATACGGTGTATATATACAGTTCTGGCCAACCCTACATATAATCTAAGTGGCTCCCTTTCCTTGATGAATGTGTACAGTGGTTATAGCATCCACTGCCTGCAATGCTTTCCTCTCAATTTCTGTGTTTTCCTTATAGCTAGTGCGTAAGCCCGCTTCCCCCTTAAGATTGCGTCTATGATATATGCTTACAAAAACTAAGCCGGCAATAATGAGCACTCCCAACATGAACTGAGGCAACACACACATGCACGCGCGCACACACACACACACACACACACACACACACACACACTCAAACACGCACACAGAGGGTCTCGGTGCTGCCTGTTGCCCGTTAAATATATAGGAAGGAGGTATTTTGCTGTTGATACTAACATTGACATTTATTGCTTTTGATGAAATTGCACTGTAATGCACTGATGCAAGCCCCTCTGTGTGTATGTGGTGTTGTGCTGTGTGCCGCAAACTGTTGTGCAGCACTGCAATAAGGAACGACGGGCTTGCAATATAGACATTTGATTTCACTGTCGCACTGCAGGATTGTCCTGAAGCAAGAACCGCTGAGTGTGGAAGCCTGGGTGCTCCCAGCGGTGCCTCCCTTGATCACGGACATCATCATCAGCATGGATGACAAGTGAGTTGAGGATATTAAAAGGATGATGTGATGCTCATTTTGCGTTTGTTGTGCAAGAGGTGCCTCCCTTATTCACGGACATCATCATCAGCATGGATGACAGGTGTGTTGAGAATTTTTAAAGGATGACGTGGTGCTCGTAGGCGGAGGTGCCTTCTTTGATCACGGGTATTAGCATCAGCATGGAGGACAAATGAATGTACAGATTGATTGCAATTATGATGGCGATCAGTGGAGGCACTGCAGTGACGATTACCGGTTGAGCATGGCGCGTGAGTGGAAATTAGTTCCCTGTTGTTCTGGGAAGTAGCCTGCCTAAGATTAATTAACTGAAACATTAAAGTACAAGAATACAAGAAGAATGCTCAGGCAATATTTGTGCAGATTTGATACATGCAAATTTCAAACATCACAGGTGTATGTTCAGCTGCACGCTCAGCTGACTACAAGGAGGTGTGGCGGGTCAAAAGTGTTATTCCAATTCAAATGCTAACAGATTTAACACAGGGCCTCTGCATACAGATGTATGCTGTTCTCTGGTATTTGCATCTCCCTTGGCTAGTACAAAGAGTTGTTTTCGATACGTTTGTTGTATTTTTACTTTAATTTGCATGCAGGCTGGTCAATGTGCGTGGTGTGCTATCATAAACGTGTTATCACTAAAAGCAGATCTGATCTTTTTACGTACGACGTGAACTTTCAGGTACTTGTACATGTCAAACTGTACATGTCAAACTTTCAGGTACATGTACATGTCAAACTGTACATGTCAAACTTTTAGGTGCATGTCAAACTTTCAGGTACTTGTACATGTCGAATTTTCAGGTACTTGTACATGTCAAACTGGCTGCGAGGAGATCTGGTTCAAGTAAACATAAGTGATCCAAGCCAACCAAAAATCACAGGTACGTATTGCAGAATTTGTTATTACAAGTAAGCTGCAGGTCAATGCGTACGTTTTCCTTAACCTCTGCAATGTTCATTCAACCAAAAAGAAAGGGTTGTGGCAGCTTGGTGCGTGTGTTACGCATCCTGTATGGGGTGCAGTGCGGGCCTGGTTGAGAGCGCCATTCTTCACGCTTTAATTAGAACCAAGAAAAAGAAAAAGAACGCTTTAGTCTGAACCAGCTGCTTTGAAACGGCTGTTTGATGATTAGCATTGAGGCCTGAGGCACAACACGTAATACACATGCCCCTAGCAAAATTTGAGAATTAATAGAAGGTGAGCAGCGAATACTGCTCCCCAAAACAATATATTTCAGGAGACCCTTGCGTGATGAAACTGTACACGCATTCATGCAAGCGTGCAAGCATAGCCATGTTAGCCACCATGTAGTAAGCAATGTTTCTTGTGTGTGTACGAGCCTGTGCACATGCCTGCACGCACATTCATTGTGTATGTATTTGATTTGCAAAATTCATGAGAACATTCACACACACGCACAAACAGGTACGCATGCACACAAAGCACAAATACAAATATGCTCGTATTAACGGGTGCACGCATGCAGGGCGAGTGTGGCTTGGTGGGGTTGTACGCAAAGGGGGTCCTGTAAAGGTGTTGAGTGGGCTGCCTGATGGGCTTACAGAGCAACCAGATCCACCTAAGGTATGCGTGTATTTATGTGATCCTGTGTGTTTATGTGCCAGTGTGAGTATACTTTTCTGTCAGGAAACTGGGCTGCCTGATGGGCTTACAGAGCAACCAGATCCATCTAAGGTAGGTGTGTGTATTTATGTGATCGTGTGTGTTTATGTGCCAGTGTGAGTATACTTTTCTGTCAGGAAACTGGGCTGCCTGATGGGCTTACAGAGCAACCGGATCCACCTAAGGTGTGTGTATTTATGTGATCGTGTGTGCTTATGTGCCAGTGTGAGTATACTTTTCTGTCAGAAAACTGGGCTGCTTGATGGGCTTACAGAGCAACCAGATCCACCTAAGGTGTATGTGTGTATTTATGTGATGGTGTGTGTATGTGCCAGTGTGAATATACTTTTCTGTCAGAAAACTGGGCTGTCTGATGGGCTGACAGAGCAAATTGAGCCATTGAAGGCGCGTTTTGCACTTGGGCAGGTGTGCTAAACCGTTCATGCTTATGCTTTTATGTGTGCACTTCTGCATTTCTAAGATATATAATGAAAGACCTACATGTGCACTTCTGCATTCCTTAGATCTATAATGAAAGACCTACTTGAAGGCAACATCCAGAAACACTGCTGTAACTGCTAAAAACCCTATTGGCGCTAGAGGAGATGTGCGTTTGTATACACTTTCTAGCACTATCAAGCATTTATTGCTACAGCGCCTTGCATGAAAATGACTGTCGGGGTTTTAAACCAGACAATATGGCAAGTACGTAAGTTTGGCCAGGACCGTATGTTTACACTGTACATGACCATATATTTGGTGAATTCTTTGCCAAAGATACCGTATATACACCGTATACATATTTTAATATATGTGGCTCTGGCCAACCCACAGATACGAGCATTGCCCTTTAAATTGAGGGTTACAGGTATCCCCTACATGTTCTATGTAAAGCACTGCGCAAGGCATATGACAACAACAGCTGCTTTCACATTCAACGCAGGTCTGCACCATGCATCTGACAATAACAACTCCTTTCACATTCAACGCAGGTCTGCACAATGCAACGCAGGTCTGCACAATGCGTCTGACAACAACTCCTTTTACATTTGACACAGATCTGCACAATGCATCTGACAACAACAGCTGCTTTCACATTCAACGCAGGTCTGCACAATGCATCTGAAAACAACAGATCCTTTTACATTCAACGCAGGTCTGCACAATGCAACGCAGGTCTGCACAATGCATCTGACAACATCAGCTCCTTTCACATCCAACGCAGGTCTGCACAATGCGTCTGACAAATCCTTTCACATCCAACGCAGGTCTGCACAATGCAACGCTGGTCTGCACAATGCGTCTAACAACAACTCCTTTCACATCCAACGCAGGTCTGCACCATGCATCTGACAACAACAGATCCTTTTACATTCAACGCAGGTCTGCACCATGCATCTGACAACAACAACTCCTTTCACATTCAACGCAGATCTGCACAATGCATCTGACAACAACAGCTCCTCTCACATCCAACGCAGGTCTGCACAATGCATCTGACAACAACAGCTCCTCTCACATTCAATGCAGGTCTGCACAATGCATCTGACAGCAACAGATCCTTTCACATTCAATGCAAGTCTGCACAATGCGTCTGACAACAACAGATCCTTTCACGTTCAATGCAGGTCTGCACAATGCATCTGACAACAACAGATCCTTTCACATTCAATGCCGGTCTGCACAATGCATCTGACAACAGCAGCTCCTTTCACATCCAACGCAGGTCTGCATTATGCATCTGACAACAACAGATCCTTTCACATTCAATGCAGGTCTGCACAATGCGTCTGACAACAACAGATCCTTTCACATTCAATGCAGGTCTGCACAATGCATCTGACAACAGCAGCTCCTTTCACATTCAATGCAGGTCTGCACAATGCATCTGACAACAACAGATCCTCTCACATTCAATGCAGGTCTGCACAATGCATCTGACAACAGCAGCTCCTTTCACATCCAACGCAGGTCTGCACCATGCATCTGACAACAACAGCTCCTTTCACATTCAATGCAGGTCTGCACAATGCATCTGACAACAGCAGCTCCTTTCAAATTCAACGCAGCTCAAGGGCCACACTCTCTTAATGGTCTCAAGTGCTGCAGCTCAGCGTCTAGACACACACGCTTTTAGAAACAATACAGCATCCATACACATTCAAAGATCTTGATTATACCTCTCAAAAAGCAATGTTCATCGTGTGCTGGTAAAAGTCCACACTCTCTTGCCCTCCTCTCAACAAGTTTATACACACATCCATGATATGCAGATCAAAGGCCACACGCTCCTCGGTGGCCCTCAAATGCTGCAGCTCAGCCTGGATGGAAAGCGGCTGTACGTTACCAACAGCCTGTTTTCTGCGTGGGACCGCCAGTTTTACAGCGACATGACTGGGCATGGCTCGCACCTCTTACAGATTGATGTGGACACTGAGAAGGGCGGGATGGTGCGTGGTGTGCGTGCCTGTGTGTGTGTGTGTGTGTGTGTGTGTGTGCCTGTGTGTGTGTTTGTGTGTGTGTGTGTCAACGTGTGTGTGTGTGTGTGTAACAACGTGTGCGTGTGTGTGTGTCAACGTGTGCGTGTGTGTGTCTGTGTGTCAACGTGTGCGTGTGTGGTTCATACCATTGTTTAAGGTGCTGCGCATCATTTCTTTTCCTGTTCTTCTGTTGTACCTCTCCTGCTCTCTCTCTCTCTCTCTCTCTCTCTCTCTCTCTCTCTCTCTTTCTCTCTTTTCCTTCTGTTTCAATTTTTTAAAGCCTCGTATGAAGGAGTTCGCTACCTCTCTTTGATCTATGTATTACCCTCCAAATCAAAAAAAGGAGTGCATAAGCAGCTGGCATACGAATGTCTGAGCGTATCAACTTTTCACTGTGGGCTCGCCCTACTTGCTCTACGTCACACAGTGTCAGTGTCAGCGTATCAACTTTTCAGTGTATGCTCTCCCTACCTGCCCTACGTCACACAAAATATGCGTGCAGACAACACCTATAAACCTGATAATTTCTTTGCGCAAACATGTCCGTCCTGGTTTTCATGTATGTATTCCTCTGGTAATGTAAACATGCTTGCGTGTGTGTACGCAGGCTATCAATCCTACATGTTCGTCCTGGTTTTCATGTATTCCTCTGGTATTGTAAACATGCCTGCGTGTGTGTACGCAGGCTAACAATCCTACATGTTTGTCCTGGTTTTCATGTGTTCCTCTGGTAATGTAAACATGCCTGCGTGTGTGTACGCAGGCTATCAATCCTAACTTCTACGTTGACTATGGAGCAGAACCTGATGGTCCTGTCCTAGCACATGAGATGAGGTACGATGAGTCATACTCATAGTAATCGAGTGGTGTGAAATCTCTACAAAAAATCCAAAAGTATGTGTGAGCTGGAAGTTAGCAGTGGTGGTTGGAGGAAGATCCAAGAACTGGTGGTTGGAGGAAGATCCAGAACGAATGGTCAAAGTCAAAAATCTCTCCCAAGAAAAATACAAACGGGCTGAATATGCAGGTTGCCAGCAAAGGTGCTGTATACAAAAGTGAGCAGTTGTCAATGCCAGTGGTTCAAGGTACTAGCTATAGAAAGGTACAAATTAAAATGTCAAAAATGCATGATCATGCAGGTTGCCAGCAAAGGTGCTGTAGACAGGCATAGACAAAAGCGAGCAGTTGTCTATGCCAGTGGTTTAAGGTACTAGCTATAGAAAGGTACAAATTATAATGTCAAAAATGCATGATCATGCAGGTTGCCAGCAAAGGTGCTGTAGACAGGCATAGACAAAAGTGAGCAGTTGTCTATGCCAGTGGTTTAAGGTACTAGCTATAGAAAGGTACAGATTAAAATGTCAGAAATGCATGATCATGCAGGTTGCCAGCAAAGGTGCTGTAGACAGGCATAGACAAAAGCGAGCAGTTGTCTATGCCAGTGGTTTAAGGTACTAGCTATAGAAAGGTACAGATTAAAATGTCAGAAATGCATGATCATGCAGGTGTTCACACTCGTCCGTGAAAAATTCCCCAAGTGATATTAAGGGAAAGTAAAGCCACTTCGGTTCCTGTGTGTATGTGTATGTACGTGCTTGTCGGTAAAAGGTAAAAGCGCTCTATCAACCTACCTTGTCAGGTAGCTGACTAAAAGTCTTACGAAGTACGGCAGCATGCTTAGCCATTTCTACTTTATATTAATAACAGCTAAACATCTAGGGTGACGATGTTGCAAGAATTGAACTTTCCCTTTTGACTCCAGTCACTGTTATGATTACTCAGTAGTGTGACATCACACTTCGGTACTTTCTGTACCACTTTAAGGTAGGAGTTACCACGCAACAAAAAGGCCTGCAACTCCCCTTGCAGCTAACAACCTACGGCGATAGGTCTTCATAACATGGAAACCATGCTCCTGGCTGCACCTTATGCGCTTCTCACAGCCCTCTATCTGACCTCAGCACCAGACAACTAGCTATGACATGCCAGCAACAACCATCACTTCCTCTTGCTTGTAATCTGCATTATTGCAGGTACCCAGGAGGCGACTGCACATCGGACATCTTTGTTGCGAAGTAGAGAGATGTTTTATATATAATGTTGAGCTTGTCCACCCGTCGCAATTATATATTATAACGTGGTAAAAGGATAATCAATTTGATGTCAATTCTCTGTTTTTCTGGGTACATATACCGCACGTAACATAAATGATTGCGCTTGTAGATGACATAAGAAACAGCCATTTAGTGTGCATAAATGTGTGGTACACTGTCCTTTGTACATACCTTTGAAGTCAGAGTCTTGCTTGTATGTAGTAATGCAGTTTAATTGCAAGTGCACGCTAATTATCTTGTTCTTGTACATATTTTGGGCACACATTATCTTTGGTCGTGTATATAGATATATAGGTATATGCACGCTTGTACTCGGTTTATTGTTTGAACTTATTGTTCTGTCTTCTGCACACGCGTACTGCTCAAGTTTTTTGGACGCAGAAATAAAGAGACAAGTGGCATTTTGCGGATTCATGCATCATACAAAGAGCTGTACCCTGGTCATTCCTGCTAGCAACGTTTAAATGTGTGGCTCATGTATAGCGGAAGCTTGCCTCAAAGAGTTTACTTCAGAAAGGTTCCTTCTTCTGCAATTAAGGAGTACGTGACGTCCTCGTTCCCACGAGGAACCGAGGTACTAAATTTGGTTGCGGAAAACTGAGAATATGTATAGCAAAACGCACATTTATAACATGATGTGCAGATATGCGTGGATTGTAACCCCAATCAAGCCCTAAATTAACGAATATATAGATTTTAGTTCAACATGATACTGCTGAGGCCGCCGGCATCAGGATTCAGCAACAAGGAGCACACACTTGTTCGAAAGCCAAGAAATCGGGTTGCCCTGGTACATGCTGGTCAACTTGTCACACAGACAAAGCACAAAAAGGTGCGGGGTGTAGCTCAATTGGGTAACCTGTTGGGTGGCACACTGTGCACGCGCACACGCAAAGAAGCATGCACGCTCGCGCATGTACACAAAAAGCGGATGCACATGCATGCGCGCACGCACCTAGTATGCACACTCAAAGCACGCAATTTGTGCTTGCCCTGTAAGTTGACACTGCAAAACACAAGAAACTCGGGAATCATGGATTGTAACATCATATGCGCAATATACTGTATTCCCGTGCGAATGCAGATCCTTCGTTTGCCCATTGCCCCCAAGGAAGTGAACTGGAACAGGTGCGGTTCCCTCCTTCATAGTCGCTGTAAAATGATAATAAATGAGTACTGTTTTACAGAGCGCCTTGTTGCCTGGCATACCTGTATATGCACGATAATAAATTAACACTATGCGCTGTCATGCAGAGCGCCTGGTTGTCGGCTTACCTGTACATGTATGATCATCAATCAGATATCTAGCCACCCTAACACTGCAAAAGATGCAGGATGCTTTGCTGTGCATTGTACCCAAGGCAGAACAAGGGTCAATTGTGGTTGTTTACTACTCGTTGAGCTGTACATGAGCTAACAGTGTGTCCTTATGTACTCTGTACCTGAATTCATATCTAATTGCCCCCTGTAGGAAAAAGAGGAGCATGCATTGATGCACACCTGTGGTTTCATGCACAGTTGAAGCTGCAGAGCACAAAGCTACAAAAAACATAGAATCGTGTGAATAATGCGTGTGTATATTTGTGTATGTGTGTGTGTTTATATGTGTTTATATATATATATATATATATATATATGGGGGGGGGGGGCATGTGTGTGTATGTGTGTGTGTGTGTGCGTGCGTGCGTGCGTGCGTCCATGTGTGTGTATGTGTGTGCGTGTGTGTATGTGTTCGTGTTTGTGTAGTGTGTGTGTGTATGTGTGTGTGTGCGTGTGTGTGCGTGCATGTGCGTGTGCGTGTGCGTGTGTGTGTGTGACCACAAAACTAAGGAGTGTCATGATACCTATGCACATACTTTGTGTCTGCAGATGGGAGATGGCCATGATGGAGAAGGCGGAGGAAAATGAGAGGATAAGGGATGTGGAGGCTCTAAACCAGGTGTGTGTGTTTGTGTGTAAGTGAGTATGTGTGTGTGTGTGTTTGTGCAATTGTGTGTACTTGTACATGTGAGCATGTATGTGTATATATGTGTAAAATTGTTGCTTGTGTTTATGTACTGGCACATGTCCGTGTTTGTGCGTATGTTTGTATGTGTACGTATGTGTGTGTATGCGTGCAATTCCTTGAAAGCTTGTTTGTATGCAACTTTCATGTAACAGGCACCTATCCTTTTTCTACCCATACTTTCTTTGATAAGACTTCATTTGGATGAGCACCGAGGTTTACGCACGTATTGTTATGTGCACAGCGCTGACACACAAATTACAATATGTGTAAGTGTGTGCGTGTGCGTTTGTGCATGTGTGTGTGCGTGTGTGTGTGTGTGTGTGTGTGTGTGTGTGTGTGTGTGTGTGCGCGCGCGTGTGTGTGTATGTGATTTTGCAGCG
>Ga0307960_1002938_pt1 | contig 10301 bp, 10 predicted proteins | sample OrgLakmetagen542_FD_201832 | JGI IMG/M metagenome (GOLD analysis project Ga0307960, IMG submission 201832) | Saline water microbial communities from Organic Lake, Antarctica - #542 | ecosystem: Environmental > Aquatic > Non-marine Saline and Alkaline > Saline | place: Antarctica: Organic Lake... | reverse complement strand
CCTCTTCAGCTCCTGCATCAGTGCAAGGAAAACATAGCTACTCTCCTTATCCCCATAATAATGTTATGTTAAAGCATAAAGCATATGTAATGGTGCACCTAACTATCTGCACAGGCAAAAGGATCTTACCTTTGTTGAAATAAGATGGTGTGACGGGGATTGGGAGCTCTATAGTCATGCAGAGTGACGAGGTGGGATCCCATCGCCCCTTAACCTCACGATACGTTCGAAGTGCGGAGCGCGCTTGAGTAACGGCTTGTGTGCACGTTCTATTTTCAGGAGCGAGAATGAGTGTGTGTGTGTGTGTATGTGTGTGCATGTGTGTGTGTATGTGTGTGTGTGTGTATGTGTGTGTGTCTGTGTGTGTGCGCCTGTGCGTGCGTGCCTGCGTGCGTGCGTGCGCGTGCGTGTGCGTGTGCGCGTGCGTGTGTGTGTGCGCGCGTGTGTGTGTGCATGCGTGTGTGTGTGTGTGTGTGTGTATGTGTGTGTGTGTGTGTGGTGTGCGTGTGCGTGTGTGTGTGTGTGTGTGTGTGTGTGCGTGTGTGCGTGTGTGTGCGTGTGTGTGTGTGCGTGTGTGTGTGCGTGTGCGTGTGCGTGTGTGCGTGTGTGTGTGTATGTATGTACGTGTGTGTGTGTGTGTGTGTGTGTGTGTGTGTGTGTGTGTGTGTGTGTGTGTGTGTGTGTGTGTGTGTGTGAATGCAGGCATTTGTGTTGTTGTCTGATACAGCTCACCTAGGTAATGACAATGTTGCGTTTGAGCAAGAGACCTGCAGGATCCCCCTGGAGCCTCTGGCAGTCGACAGATTCATCATCATTAATAATTATCGTTTTTTTAACATTGGCTTGGTACAGGTAGTATTGCGAGTGTAATCTAGTAAAAAATTTCGCGCATTGGTGCCGCGTGACCGATGTCTATAAGCTTATATTATGATTAAGTGGATTGGATGAAGGTTTTAATTTAAATGGTTAGAGATAAATTGAAACTTGGAACTGCATGCTAGCATGTCATGTCAGAGCGAGGGTGTATTCTGGCATTTCTCCAATTAAAACTAACTCATTTATCGGACTGTCTAGCTTTGGAGATTACAGGGGCACAAAAGGACGAGGCTTCGTTTGTATCGTAGTCTATGGTTTTCGAGCTGCTGCCCTGCACTTGAACACGAGACACCACCAAAATGTTCGAAGTTTTGACACAGACTCAGTTCTAAGTGACTTTTTGCTCTTATTCATTACCTGCAGGTGCCCCATCTACCAGACCTCGGTCGACACAGTATGTGGGGGATGGTGGCGCCACGAATCAGCAGTAGCAGCAGTTAATCCATGCTCAGTTTCAGTACCAGTTCAGTACCAGTAGTGCAGTAGGTTATACAGACCAGACCAGTAGGTTATACAGACCAGTTTCAGTAGTCTCAAACTTGTGTTCAAACTCCATTTGTCCCTGCGTTCCGAACTTGTTTGTGTGTGTGCAATGTGCGTGGGTTTTGCCCTTATGAAAAATCTTAACAATGCTTCAAAATGCGTCTACTTTGGTGAACCAACGTCTACACTTTGATATGTTTTTGCCTACTTCTTCTCGTGTCTTTAATGTTGGCATTTTCCAGCTGCGTCACAGCCCTTATTTTACTTGGTTTGTTTTGAGGTTTACCTTGTTCTCATAGGTTGAGCAGCCATTTCAGGTTGAATGCCTTCTTTGTAATCCAAACTAAACTAAACTATGGTGCTGTTTTCCTGCTGTGTGTTTGCACCTCAGAGCAGCCTCTTTCACAGCATAATGGCAGCCATTTATGAGGATGTGCAGCACCCATTTGTTCCAATGATGCTGTATGCACTGCGTCACGGAACGGTCAGGTCACGCTTGATAAATAAGTGCAGGGACACACAGACCTCTGTGGAAGTCCGGAACTAAAAGGGGTGCTGCCAAACAGACAGAGAAATCAAAGGCCGTCCAAGACCCATATTCTACGCAAGATTAATAGGCAATGTACTACAAGATACCAGGTCCGTATAAACATGTTAATTGCTGGCAAACATCAGAAACAGTCATTTCCAGCAAGTCCTAGCTTTCTTGCACTCAATCAAAAGCAATTGATCATTTATGGAATATAGAATTTGGATAGACTTAGGGAGCTTTTCACAGGAATGTGGTTCCGTTTACTCGCGCCCACGTAGAACGTCAATTTCATAACAAGCACGTGGTGGAATGCATGAGTGGTCAAGCTGGTCCTGCTGCCACTGCTGCTGCTGCCTTAAACACAGATGCATGCAGCAAGTCACTTAGCCACGCCCCGTCAAGCTGCCCCTCTCGCTTGCCAACAACATCCACCCCTGATCCTTGATCCTGCCAAACTTTGGGTATGGCTTTTTCTTTGGCAGCTCCTGCACTCATGACCTTAGAGGAGCGTAGCGCTATCTCTGCTGCCTCCAGCGTGTCAAAGGACACAAGCATGTTCCTCTCCTTGCTTCCCCCTGCCGCTGCGTAGTGCCGCTGTTCCGTGTTTGGCTCTTTGTGGACATTTCGGACATCATGGGTAAAATGACCTTCTGCCTCGCTGCTGCTGCTACTGCTGCTGCTTCTATTCAGCAACGTATCCACGCTGTGAGCTACGTCACGGTGCAAGGTCCACCTGTTGTGTCACATGATTATGCATGTTCTCGTTTGCTTTACGTGTACCGATGTCTTTCAAACCAGTTGCAGTTAAGATAGGGCCGAGGATAGCTGAAGCTCGTCCCCAGGGCTCTAGGGCTTTAATGGCAGCGATATAAATTGGGACCAAGACAAAGACTAAAATCTCACCTGTTTGGGCTTTGCACTTCAATTAGTGTATGAAAAACTGGCAGCCCCTTTCGCACAAGCTTGACCTTCTTGCCGTTGTTGGTGCGCTTGGCATCTTCATCTCCCAGCGTCACACTCTGCAACAAGGAGGTCAGAAGCAAGATAGGACAATGAAATTTTGCACACGGCGAGATTTCACAAGAGGGAATGCAACTGCAAGGAGAAAATAGTTACATGTCTGTTGTAATTTACTTCAGCTGCGTTATGATCACACCTAAACAAGCGTCCATAAACGCATCCATACTCACAGACAATTTTACCAGGCTCACCTCGATGCCTCCCAGTAGAGGCAGAAGCTCAGGGTTGGCCATCAGAGAATGGATGTCAATCCCATGAGCAGTGCCAATCAGAGTTACACCTCTTTGGCTAATAGTCTTTGCGGCCCTTACTTCCTGCGCGAGCAAGCGGTACAAGGTAATCAGAATAACCTGGGGCCCAAGTCTGTCTTATTGAGCATGATGCTTACATTTGCTGCCTAGTTAAGCTGCATGCAGTCAGGTATTAAGTTTACAGTATCAGCCTGGTCTGCCGCTGCACATGCAGGATACGTTTTTGTGGTATCCTCGCAGGAGGGCATCCATGCAACAAATTCTATAACATCGTCATTATGATTTCCCTGAATTGCACGTGCAAGTTTCTTTGGGCTTGCGTTGCAAAATGTTGAAATTTGAAGGAAGCATAGTGCACACTTTTGCTCTTATCAGGCCAAAGTAATTTGCATATACACTAAAAACTTAGTTACCCATGCAAATATTGCCCAGATTGCTATACAAATCCTGCAGTTTTGGAAACCTTGCAAGTAAGCAAATTGTCAATTATTTCTCCATGGCCTATCTCCAAGCTTGCAACCTCGCCCCCCAGCCTGCCCCCTTATTTTAAATTAAACTGACTCAACCACGGTCAGCTTTTTATGCGCCTGAATAGAACTTGAAGCGGGATCTGAATACGTGGGCTGTCTTTAGATCAAGGATATTAATGCTTTAACTAAATACTGACCTCTTGGGTCCCAATCTCGTCAATGATCAGCACCTGCAAAAAAAAAAAAAACATTATACTTGTCAAAGGCATCGTGTATCACTGATGCGTGTTTGCGTGTGATAATGAAAGAGCACGCTATACATGTGCAAGTATGTCTCCAGATTCAAAAAGGTCGCGAAAAAGCTCCCACCTTCTTGTTAAAAGCCTGGAGACAAGATGATGTTTTTAAGAGCAAATTACCTCAGGACAATGGTTCTGCACACTCTCAATGAGGACCTCGTGCTGCTTGTTTCTTGTGGGCACCATGAAACGTCGCGCAGAGCCAATGCATGGGTGTGCAAAATCTGCGTCACCTGTTGTGTAACAATAGTGCAACAAAGCACTCTTGCCTGCTTTATTCTACTTGATCACAATCACATCCGCCAAGTCTGAGATCTGGTGTGGTGATGTATTCCAACGTGTGTAATCAGCAATGTATTCCAACGTGTGTATTCAAATGTATTCCAATGTGTATATCCCGCAATGTAAGTCATGTATTTCAACGTGTTTTCAGCAATATAACTCTGGTCATAGTAGCATAGTGCAACGTGTGTATTCCAATGTATGTATTCCAACGTGTATATTCAGCAATATAACTCTGGTCAGTATATGACAGTGTGCAGGGGAACGAAGTAAAGCGAACATTCCCGCATCACTCACCAGCAATTTCGTTGCTTGTGTCAATGACAATGGTTGATCGATGCATTTTATCGGCAATGATGCGCGCTATGTCCCTGAGAAGGATGAAAAGCACATGCAAAATTTAACACTTTTTGGTCTTTTTCGAGGCCCTGGCTTTCCTTCATCCTAATTCAAATCCTCCTCTGTTTGCTACCTCCTGGTGAAGAGGAGTGACCTGATTTTGGCTAACATTCATAAAATCAACGCGACAATCTTTAAACCTGTAACACTGCTGACCTCAAAAGCGTCGTTTTGCCCACACCAGGCTTTCCCACAACCAGGATGGACCCCGAATCTGGATTTGAAGGGCTGCAATTACAGGTAACGTTATGGATTTGGTCTTCCAGAGCTGAAGGCGGAACAAACTGTGCAGAAACATTAATAAAAACAATCTGCAGATGGAGAGTGCTGGACCAAACCAAGGCATGTTAGTTGCTGCTACGTGTAAAATGCATGCTTGATTTCTTTCATCAGGAGCTGCTTTTTACCATAGAATGTCACTGAAAATGGTTGCGATGCCAGGGATGTGCCTGCCAACACGATATGTCAAGGCGTGGACCTGTCCCTCCCTGTTTTTCATGCCACTGATCCTGTGAAGCAGAAATGTTGCACAAATGAGTTGAAGGTCTATAGACTAAGTAGAGTTTTGCCTATGATGCCTACACAACAGGCCCTATTTGTTACGCATTATTGAGTTGAAACTCCTTCTGAATATCTCAACCTCTTTGAGTATGGCAGTCAATTGTTACAAACACATACTATGCAAGGATGAAGGCCAGCATCTGAGTTGAGTGTCTTTTTGAAGGCAACAGGTTTGGTGGGTGGTTGTAGTGGAGAAATGAGGCAGCTCACCTGTGAAGTGTGCCAGGAATGCCCATGCGGCCGTCTGACGAAAAGGGAGAAGGAGCTGGTAAGCTCAGAAGGAGATCGAAATTCTGGCCCTGAACAGCAGCAGAAGAGGGTGGGAGAAGCACACTAGTTATAAGCTAGGACACATTGGTGAATCGTTCAGTTGATTGGCTGATCAGCCACACGCAGTTTCAATTCATCACAAATAAGTGAGTAAGCACTTTGCGACATAGGAATGCAACAAAACTGCTTTGTGGCAGTAAGCTGACACTTCAGGTTATTTTCACATATTCTTAGTAAAGACTTTCTCCCAGACGCAAAATACTGGATGAACCATACCCGGATCTCGTTTTTGAACTTAGAGGTTGCCAGCAGGTGCACAGCCTTGGCTACCGAGACCTGGAGAAGTGGGATGAGTGGAGAGTTTTATACAAAGGGGTTGAAAGCTCACCCTGCTTCGAGTTGAAGCACAAATATATCTTGCTTGTGATTGCAATGGTCAGGCATTTTTTGCTGTTTTCAGCAGGGATGATTCAGGCCATCTGACATGATAGAAGCACTACAAGGCCCGTCTTTACTTATGATTAACTCAATGGGATGTCCGCTGGAAGGGGCGCTGTGCTGGTGCTGGACATTGTGAATCACAAACATCGAACAAGAAGCTGCTGTAGACACACCTGCACTGGGACATCCTCGTAGGATCCCTCTCTGTAACGCAGCCGGACATCCCTCCCTTCATCCACCAACACCTCCATGAGCTGCTTTCTGTTGGCTGCAAGCCTCTGACTGACCTCTCTTGGAAGCCTGCTGGTGGTCACCAAGTCAGTGGATTGAAATGCACGTTAGGAGAGTACAGTGTTAAGTACGTCTACGGCTTTAGACCATATGTACGTATAGGCGGTAATACACGGTACGGTGTACAGTACAGAGCAGCTACTCCAGAAAAGCACTAAAAACCAGTCACAGAAATTGCAGGTGCTTCCCTCCAATTGGAATCCCTTTAAATAAAAACGCTTCAAATCCAAGGCGGCAGCAGTTTTAGAGCAACTTTGTATAAGGAAGCACAACGTACTGCTCTGGGAGAAGAGCGACGATTGAGGCTGCATCTACATCACCGCAATTCACGCTGCTGTTGCTGCTGTTTCTGTTGATGATGATGCTTTCCCCCTCCTCCTGACCAAGATGAGGCACAAACAAGCTGTACTCTGGCGCCCACGCCCCCTCCACAAAACCCATCTCAAACTGCATCGGGGTGCGAGGAAGCTGCTGTGATGCTCGCCCCATGGCACCAGTCTGCCCTCCTGATTGGAAGTAAGCTTCTAGCATCCGTATCATCTCGGGTTTGACCACTGACAGCTGCTTGTGTGAAGCCTGGGACAGGTCGGCCTGTGTTTTCATGTGATTTTGTGGTGCGTGTGAGTGGACAACCTAGCGCTTGCTGGTGCCTAACATGCCACGTTGTCAAGTTAGCAGCATGTTCACGCGTTGGGTCCTAGTGCATTTGGTAGCACTTTGGGCAGCTTCCTGCACATCCATGATGCCAAGCTAAATGTTTTGCAATGCACAGAGGTCCAGCAAAACATGCGTTGCTTAATGCTTTTGCGCAGGAGCTCATTAGAAAAATAGAGCAAACATCCAAACATCCTAATTGGGTGCTTGTTCTCATCTTTAATCCAACCGTTGATGGCTGCAACAAGTTGCTGCGCTAAAGAAGTATGCACAATTGCAAAAATTACACACTTTCACACTTTAAGCTTAAGCCAAACATGCACCTGGATCTGGCTGAGTGCAAGCACAACTTTAGCGTCAAATGCATTCAGGTGTCGAGCTATGGCAATGAGATGTAGCACGTCTGTTGCTGCGTAGGCTATGAGGCTTGATGTCAAGGGTCGCTGCAGCCATAGCCTCTCAAAAGCCCTGTGGAGGAGGTCACAATAAATGCTTGCTTTGATCTCAGCAGTAAGCAACGGTGCTGTGCACGGTGCACGAAAGCAGCTTGCCGTGATCTATTTCTCATACTTCAAACCTTGGTGCAATGATGACGCACATGTTTTTAACGCCAAAAGACGCTAATGCAGCTTAACAATGTATACCAGAAAAAAAATCTACTTTTTTGCATAGCAGGTCCCTAGTAAGCTTGCAAATACAAGTGTGCCTTTGCAGAGCCCCTGAAATTAAGGCGTCACAGGCCTGTCAAAGTATATCCGAGTCGTCTCAAGTCAAATCCAAGCTATGATGTAACGTGGGAACGCGCTCAAATAGAACCGGACTTTCACAACAGGCATGCTCACTTTGGATCCTTGATGCGTAGGGCGTGCATCTCATCCTTGTGTGCTGCCCCAGAGAACCCATAGATTTGAAGCAGGCTACTGAGCCCTATTCTCCGGACAGAAGCACTGCTACCAAGCATGCCACTTCCACCCCCCCCTGTTGCGTAAGTGCTGCTGCTGCCAGAGGCGCCGCTGAGGTGCGCAAGCTGCAGCAAGGCATGTCCGATTTGCGTGTCCAGCACCGGGGCGATGTGGCAGCCTCCGCAAGCATGGTGCAGGCGAGCGATGTCCTGCAGCAGCAGCATGCTTGTGACTTTGTGACATAGTGACATAGTGACATAAGTATATGTAGTAAGGAACAAGGACTTTGCAGTTTAGTACTTCATTCTATCAGTTGTACTAATATGGTAGCCTGGCAATTGCCTGTACGTGTTAACTTAACAATGTGTGAAGGAGAGAAGGTAATCATGTTGAAGTACGTGAACTTCTTGCCCACGCTAAAAACCAAAGCATTTGAAAAGGACACTGTTGTTTAAAAGTGTTGTAAGTTGCTGCTATGGAATATGAAAATATGCCGCGGCTCAAAGCCGTCACAGCGATCTGTGGCGTGAGCACAAGCAAGATTGGTGATTACCTCATTTTCCTTTACATAAGAAAATCATGAAGATGGAGTGCCAGAAATACCAGTGTTGATTGGATACCAGTTTATGGTCTCATCTTTAATGCTGCTCAAACATCACATGCATGTGCAAACTCCTGTTACCTCACGACAGTCATGCAGGACTTTGACGGTGGCCGTCGCCTCCAGCATTACCTTCAGACTGTGAGTGTGCGTGTGTGCGTATGTGTGTTACCAACATGACGTTTTTTATCATGCACAAAACGGCTCCAAACTAGCTGTGCTGACACTAGCTAGACATGCACCCCTGCAGCAAATCACAAGCCCCACCTGTGCAGCAAATCAGTGCAACCAGCGGTGCCATGTGCAGTGGCAGCAGCCACAGGATCAATGAGGTAGACCGCGGCGTCAAAGCTCCTGGAGCTGTTGCTGGCTGCCACTGCTGGAGCCATGATCTGGACCAAGCACAGTTCCTGTTTGGACTGAGCAGAAGACCACTCGCAGTCAAGGGCCACCTCGGTGCATGCTGCAAAGCAAAAGGAGATATTTTTGTCTGTGCAACAAAAGAAGGTAGTTCAAGTAGGAAAGTGGATCAAGGATGTTTCGTCAGCTCTGTAGTGTTTCCTTGCATTGGTCATGGTTCCAACATACATTCAGCATCAGGCGTGAGACCTACATATGATCAGGTGGAAAAGCTCCGTTGTTTTGAGCTTCAACGCTCAAGGTCAGTCAGCTGGAATGTCTGTTGGTGGGGAAACTGATCAATTTTCTACCTGAAAGGTGGCGCAGCATTGCTGCATGTTCGATGGAGCCAGACTTGGTGATGGTCAGAATGGGCAAAGGGGAGGTACTGCCTGCTGCTGAGGAAGGTGCAGAGGGGGGCGGTATAAGTGGGGATTGAGGGGTCAGGAGGGAGGGATGAGGTGTAGGAATAGTGGTCGAGGAGGTCGAAGCATCAGCAGGGCGGCTTGTTGAAGTGTAGGAGGTGAATTGCGGCTGCTGCTGTTTTTGTTGCTGCTGCTGCAGCTGCTTTCCTTTTGTTGCAGCCTTGGGAACGAATAAGGGTGGGGGAGGAGGAGGAGGAGGGGGAGGAGTGATTTGCTGAGGTGTACTCTGCTGCTGCTGCTGTTGCTGTTGCTGGAGCCTGCCCTTGAAGGCAGCTTTCCTTTCTGCTTTTGTCGGCTTGGTTGGTGCTGCTGTGGGTAGAGGAGGTTGGAGAGAGGAAAGGGAGCCCTTGGAGGCAGCTTTCCTTTCTGCTTTTGTCGGCTTGGTTGGTGCTGCTGTGGGTAGAGGTTGGAGTAAGGAAGGGAAAGGAGGAGGGGAAGGAAGACTCTGGCTGCTGCTGAACTCTAAGCGTTGCTGAGCTGTAGCATGGCTGCCCTGCTGATGGCAGGTTTGCATAGAGGCAACAAGCAGGTTGCAAAATTTTGGCTTAAGACGAATGTGCATCTGATCTACCCCCTTTCGGCCTGCTCCCTGCTGGAGCGAGTAGGATACCTCAAACTCCTCATCGTCGTGGAAGATGGTCGACAGCTTGCCATACTTCTTGAGACTGATATTTTCACCAAGGATGGTGCCAGTGAGTCCATCCAATACTGGGGTCTTGCTACACCCCTGTACAGGTTATAAGGAAGATTCCCTGCTCGTAATTATGTACATACATTGCGTACATATGCCAATCCTGCAGGTGAGCCTATAATATGGAACATGAGATGGATGAGGGGGTTTCACAAGATAGCCGCAATAAAGTCCATGTTGTCAGTACTAAAACCATTGCAGGCCAGATGGCGCACCTTGTAACTCCCGAAAAGCAGCCGCACCGCTAACCTCTTCACGTCTGCAGCAGATTGTTCTCGCCAAAAACCAGCCAAGACACGTTGCAGGTTGGCATCCTGGCGGAAGGCATGGAGTCATTTCTTTAATGCAAGAAGCTTGCGTCTACGCCTGAAAGATGCATGCACTCTCAAAGCAACAATTGCTTTTTAATTCTGCTGCAATTGCTAAGCCGTATGGTAACGTGCGTGCGTGCGTG
>Ga0307960_1002937_pt1 | contig 10301 bp, 15 predicted proteins | sample OrgLakmetagen542_FD_201832 | JGI IMG/M metagenome (GOLD analysis project Ga0307960, IMG submission 201832) | Saline water microbial communities from Organic Lake, Antarctica - #542 | ecosystem: Environmental > Aquatic > Non-marine Saline and Alkaline > Saline | place: Antarctica: Organic Lake... | reverse complement strand
CCCCAACCTCAAACATTTAGGAATTGGAAGTTTTTATATTGACTCGGGGCTTGCGTGCTGAATGGGCATAGTGTGAGTTGTGCATGGGCATAGTGTGAGTTGTGCATGGGCATAGTGTGATAGAATGGGCATAGTGTGAGTTGAGAATGGGCATAGTGTGAGTTGAGAATGGGCATAGTGTGAGTTGAGAATGGGCATAGTGTGAGTTGAGAATGGGCATAGTGTGAGTTGTGTTGCAATCCCCAGGCTCAACGCAGCGTAGGGTTGTATCTTCATCGATATCTACCTTATATCGAGTCAGATGTCTGCGCAAATATAACATGTCATTGCCCCTGGTTACTTAGTGTTTTAAAGATGTCGTACTTTGTGAGACTCAAATAGCTTGAAACGCCTCGGGCGTGAGTTTCATGTCCAGGTGCTTGCTGCGTAGCAACCAACACCTCCTCACTCTCTTTCCTGCTGAATTGCAAATGTAGGCTTGGACAGCTTTGCTGCACTGACAGTCATGAGGTGGGTCAGTCAAACATACAGGGGATGAGGGCACCATTGTTTACTTGTTACTAGAATATACTTAAAGGCAGGGTGAGACGCAAAATCTTCGTTTGCACCTACATTTTTGATGAGGAGGGTCAGTCAAACATACAGGGGATGAGGGCACCATTACTTACTTGTTACTAGACTTACTTTAAAGCAGGGTGAGATGCACCAATCTTCGTTTGCACCTACGTATTTGATGAAATGGGCACACCATGCGCACAAAGCTGAAGACAAGTATGCATAATACCTTGCCTCTGCAGGTTTATGCGCTTCATGTCCACCGAGGCTGGCCATGTGATCATTGCTTCCATTCATCAGCCGCGATCTGCCATTTGGAACATGTTTGACGCGGTGCGTTCATGTTTGACGTGTTTGACATGTTTGATGCGGTTTGTTCTTGACATCCCTATTCCTTTGTCACCTTGCATGATTGGTGGTTCGTAATTAGAGTTGCTCCTTGCGTAATCAGAGTTGCTCCTTGCATAATTGAAGTGTGTGAGCAAAGCTGCTCCTTGCGTAGCCAGAGTTGCTCCTTGCGTAATCAGAGTTGCTCCTTGCGTAATCAGGGTTGTTCCTTGCATGATTGAGTTGCAATATCAAAGTTGCGCCTTGCGTAATCAGAGTTGCGTAATCAGAGTTGCTCCTTGCGTAATCAGGGTTGCTCCTTGATTGATTGGAGTGCGTAATCATAGTTGCGTGATCATAGTTGCCCCTTGCGTAGTTAGAGTTTCATCTGCTTGACATAGCTATCATGCTTATCACAGCTTTTTTCAAGTTACGGCAAGGATACCTGATTTCTGTTTTTTCAAGAATTATGGACTTCAGCGCTTGCCGCATATCTTGTGTGCACTTGATAGATGAATCCACTGCACCTTCTCCCATCAATAAGTACAAGGAAAACGTTTGTCCTGCTGAAGTGTGTAGCATAGCGCTTTCCTGTTTGTCTGCACAGCCTTGCAATGAAATCACGTCTCCAGCCGTAGCGTCATCATGTAGATGCGTGCCCTCCTGTCCTGTACTGCTACCTCCTTAACGTTTCTGACTGTGCAAGTGCCTGTCATAAGTAGGGTTGGCCAGAACCATATGTACACAGTGTATATACGATATTTTTGGCAAGGAATAAAATTTGCGGTTATAAACAGTGTTTATATACGGTCCTGGCCAACCGTAGTCTTAAGCCGTGGCAACCTTTTATACTGTACTGCTATTCACACAACATAGCAAAAGAATATAACTACACAGGCAGTGAAAACCACTTCCCACATTAATTAAGGAAAAGTAGCCACCCACGCAACAAAACACAACAACTGCTCAGGCGCCTGTCTTGAGCCGTTGCGTGCTAAATGTGTATGTAGCACTGTACTGCTGCCCACACAACACAACACAACAACTGCACAGGTGACCGTCTTGAGCCGCGGCATGCTCATGTACTCAGGGCCACGCATTGCTATGGTACCATGGTTCACTCGCATGCTGGCAGGTCACCTCGACAGCATCATGGACCATAGGTGGGGATCGTGTGTGTGTGTGTGTGTCTGTTGTATGTCTGTGTGTGGGAGGGATCCGTGTATTATGAGAGGGGCGCTACGAATAGGGTGGAAAGTGTGTGTGAGAGTGTGTGTGAAACGGGATGGGACATATTGAGCGGCCTTGGGCAAAAGTAGGTGACAAATAGTGCACAGGTGGAGAGTGTGTATGCGATGAATGCATGTGTGTGCACGCGGGTGGGACAGTGCATAGGTGGAGAGTGTTTATGTGTGTATGCATGTGTGTGCGCGCGAGGGTGGGACAGTGCACAGGTGGAGAGTGTGTATGTGTGTATGCATGTGTGTGCGCGCGAGGGTGGGAAATTTCACAGGTGGAAAGTGTGTATGTATGTATGTATGTGTGTGCGCGACAGTGCCTACAGCTGCTGGTGGTAACAGACGTCTCGAATGCTGATGTGTGTGCTCAAATCACACGGCACGTATCTGGTGCAAAACATGCCTGGTAAATAAACATGCAAATAAACTTTGTGAGTGGTGCCAAACATGGCTCGCAGGTGCCACACTCGAGATCACTGTCTCACGCTTGTTTGTATAAAAAAGTTGTAGGATGCACATCACCCACCCTCAACGTGATCTACTTATGTGCTTTAATGAACGCGATCTGCAAATGTGTTTTAATAAAGTTGTAGGATGCACATCACCCACCCTCAACGTGATCTACTTATGTGCTTTAATGAACGTGATCTGCAAATGTGCATTAATGAAGCGGTAGGATGCACATCACCCACACTCAACCTGATCTGCAAATGTGCTTTAATAAAGCGGTAGGATGCACATCACCCACACTCAACGTGATCTGCAAATGTGCTTTCCCTCTGTGTTGCAGGCACAAGCAGCAGAATGAGCACAGGGTGCAGGTGGAGGAGGAGGGCGAGGATGGCAAAGGCAATGGGAGCTTTGTATACAGCCCAGATCTGCATGGGTGTGTGTGTATGCAATTGTATTCTACCCTGAATTGCCTCCTATGGCGTGGAATGTGCTAATTTGCTGAACAGTGGTCAGCAGGATGCCATTGTGTGTGCGAGTGTGTGTGTATGTGTGTGTGAGTATGCGTACGCGTATGTGTATGTGTGTGTGCGTGTGTGTGCGTGTGTCTGGCGCTGCAGATACATTGAGTAAGAATAGTCCTGTGTATGTGTGTGTTTGCCTTGCTGTGTGTGTGTGTTTGGCATTGCAGATGCAGTGAGTAAGGGTAGTCTTGTGTGGCAGCTGGATGTAAGAGCCGGTGGCAGAGGCAGGATTTGCCAAATTAATGATCTTTGCGCAGAGAGAGACCCCTGCTGCGAGTTGATTTCTTTGGGAAAAGCTTTTTGCTTGTGTCTTCATACTTGTCTGCCTCCTAGTTTTCTGCATCTCTCTTGTGCTTGATTTAGCGGAAAGGTTTCAGTGAGCACTGACAGTGCTGAAAGAAGTGCTCAACCAGTTCTGCCCTTTATTCATCTCATTGGTTCGTACTTGTTTTTCAACGCTGCTTCCCCCCCCAAAAGTGGTAACCTGTTTGATTATTGTGTTTACCACTTTGGATATCACTCCAAGTGTGCGTGTGTCTTCTTCACATGTTTGCATTTACTCCTCTGGCCCATCTTGACCTCTCAAATTCGCAGTGTGGCCAGTGACTGGGTGATGGACCTTGTGTCAGTCGGCTTTAACAAAATGGAGGTGGGTGATATGAAGCTGCTTGCATCCAGATTCAACTGGGTGTCGTCAAATTTGGGTGATCTGCACAACTTGCCACAGAGGATAGAAAAAGACCAATGCCGTGCCTTCCCTGCCATTTCATGCGCATACAAAGAAAAAAACGCATCCACTGCCTTTGCTGCTTAACTAGGCCTCGTGCGCACTTGCAATTTGCCTGGATGGAGCTGAAGCAATGAAGTGCCTTTTCTACTTTCCTCACTGATTCTGCATGCAGGACGTAGCCTAGCAGTCGCACGTTTTGACTGATGGCTTTATCTGTAAACCCTGTAAACCCTGTAAACCCTGTGAACCCTGCAGGCAGGACGTACCCTGTGCAGCATGGAGGAGCTAGAGGTGAGGTTAATTCAAACAACGGCTGAAAGGAGGTCATAATTAAAACTGAACAAGATGGAAAGAAACTTGCTGTTTGGTTGCTTTTCCCAGAAACCAGAGTGTTTGCCATAGAATCTCTGGCAAGGCATGGCTAGCGCTCGCTCTTTACAACTGCCATTATCTAGATCGCTGACAGTTGATTTGCTGAGCTAGCTTGCACTTTGCTGTGACCATGGTTTGATCTGACAAGAAGCTTGTTAAACCATTTTATGCGCACGCCCAAGTTAGTGGGAAGAGATTACTATGGAAAAGGGCACTAATACACAATGGGAAACACCACGGAGCACAGACCCTCTGAGTGCATATTCTTATGTGCAGGCTGCCTCAGAGGCTTTCAAAGCCCATGGTTTGCACAGGTTTGACGAGCTGTGCTGCACCCCTGAAGGCCTGGCCCAGCTTGGCTTACCTGCAGGGGACGTTGACCCTGAGGCAGATTTTTCTGCGGCCGCTGCATCTTCTGCCCCTCCCCACAACGCACATCCCGCTACCACTGGATCTGCTGGCACAGCTCCCACTCTCCCAGGCCAGACCCAGCCAGCGGTCAGCTCAAACGGCCCCTACACAGCAGCTGCCTGCGGCACCACGGCAGCCCGACAGAACAGTGGAGCACAGGGGCAGCCTATGTCACGCAAAGTGTCACGCAAGGTTTCACGCAAGGAGAGCAGCTTCAAAGAGCTGGAGGAGGGTGTGGCTGTTATGCGCAGGGATACGTGGATGCGGGAGAATGAGTTCTGGCTTAGAGACAACAGATATGATGATCAAGGGGAGCACGAGGACAGCCTGGCACTTCGTATGGAGGCTACGTACGGGGATGGGGCATATTTAGGTACGAGGAGGTAGATAAGAGTGTGTGTTTGGGTGTGTCTGTGTGCATGTTTCGATTTGTGTACCACCGATATTGTCTTCGTTGTCGCTTGAATGAGGTACTCTTGGCATGCAAATCAAGGGAAAGATGAACAGCAGCCGATTGACGTGATAAGGAAATGATAACGCAAATCAAGCTCTCATCCAATCACACCACTTTTCCCAAGAAACTTTATACGTCATGTATGTCTTGATTTCTTTGTCTGCTTGACTGTGAATAGTAAAGCAGGGCAAATGCTGCAAACATAAAGTAGCTTTGAAGGGTTAACTTGTCTGAATCACTGAGTCTTCTCTACTCAGAGCAAAGCATGCGCAAAGTAAGCTCAGGACATCTGTGTCAGTCACAGAACAATAGTCTTGAATGAAGTGCTCCTTCAGACATCATTGGTGAGGACATCTGTGTCAGTCACTGAGCAATAGTCTTGAACGAAGTGCTCCTTCAAACATTATTGGTGAGGACATCTGTGTTAGTCACTGAACAATAGTCTTCAATGAAGTGCTCCTTCAAACATTATCGGTGAGGACATCTGTGTCAGTCACTGAACAACATTCTGTCTCAGTCACTGAACAACAGTCTTGAGTTAAGTGCTTCTTCAAACATTTCTGGTGCACACCTAGCCCCTAACCTGTAACGGTTTAGCCCTGACTGACCCCACCATCCACAACACCCGGTCCAGTGGCAGGTGCAGGGTTAATTCGTTTGGATAATCCTTCCTCCTCACATGATCTAACCCTGACTGACCCCAAGAAATGCATTGCTGCTGTACACACACACCTCACCCCCTGCAACAGCTTCCATGTGTCCCGGCGTCCCGGCACCTGCATACCACCCATGCCGCTGTCATCTCCATCCCTCACATGATCTACTAGCCTTGATTGACCCCAAGAAATGCATTGGTGCTGCACACAAACATGCACACACACAACACACACATACACACACACACAAACACAAACACACACACAGATCCCACCCCTTACAACAGCCTCCATGTGTCCCGGCACTTCACCCATGCCGCTGCCATCACCATCCCAGCTCCACACCACACCCTACAAAAAACATCGTCACGATTGGACCAAGTGACAGAGCATCCTGCCCCTCAGATTCAGCAACAGCCCTGCTCCAGAGGCGTGCCTGACCAACACTCCTACCAGCTTCAGAAGCCTCTTGCTTGTAGGAGTGCCCCTGCCTTTGCTTCTGCCTCCCAGCATAATCCCAGGGCTGTCCAGGTAAGCACCTTTTAGGGGGATTGTGCATTATCGCGTGGTGTGACAGTGCCCGAACTGAAACACAAGGCATTGCACGATGTTGCATAATGTAAGATTGGTGGCGCTGTAGTGCTCCTACATCCCTGTGTGCCAATTATAGGGTTGGCCAGAACCGTATATATACACCGTATTTGACCGTATATTTCGTGATTTCCCTGCCAAACATGCCGTATGTACACCGTGTATATATGGTTCTGGCCAACCCTAGCCATTTCCCTGTGTTGAAAGCACACTTTCGCTTTAATGCTTTGTGGGGACACAGTGGTTTTGACTCATCTTATGCGTCAACAACTATCAGTGACAGAAGCAAGCCTTCACAATGATTTTGATCAAGGTTCTGTGAGGATCAGTTTATGCAGTTTTCCTGTAAGGCTGTCTATGCAACAGTCAACTCGGCGTTCTACATGAGTGATCTCAATAGCATGAGAAAGGTTGCATTGACTATGCAACAGTCAACTTGGCATTCTACATGAGTAATCTCAATAGCATGAGAAAGGTTGCATTGACTGTGCAACATTCAACTCGGCGTTCTACATGAGTGATCTCAAAGCATGAGAAATGTTGCATTGACTAGGGGAAATGCGTGACATGCCCACTGTTATATGCCTCCTGTGAATGTGCACTTGCATGTGCTCTTCTTATTGTTGCACCTGCATTGGATTGACGATTCCATACAGGTGGATGGAAGCTCTGCTGTGTACCAAGAGGAGCAGGGAGTGAAGGGCCCCTGTGAATTGAGTGTGCATCCAACCCTGCATCAAAGCCCAGGCAACCCAGCACAGATCAAGATGCCTTGTGCGCCAAGGTTTGTTGTGCTTTGTATGGTTGCTGCAGTACGCCGCTGTATGCTTTCTTTGTCATAACAGATCGATGACGAAATGTCCCTGTGAGCTGAGTTGAGCATGAGCGCCAGCCACGGCTGCACCAACAACACAGCTGGGACTGTTCGCACTGAACAGCTCACCCTTGCAAAAAGTGGGTCATATGTCAACCTTGTACAAATCGGAAAATGGCCTACACTTGCTGCAGGCGTAAGGCGCTTGCTGCCTCGACGCGCCATAAGCTGCTGGTACTATGTGTGCGCCCTTTGATCCACCTGCGTGCGCTGCTCACCCGGGAGTTCATCAGCATGACCCGGAACCCGGCGGATGTGGCAGGTGCTTTAATGCGATCAATCACTCCTTTGTCAAGCATACCTGGAGCTGGTTTGGACTTTGATCCACCTGTATGTGCGCACCCGAAAAGTGAATTTCAGGCTGCCATGGTGCTGTACATTTGTACGGGACTCTGGCCAACCCTGCATGCATCTCACGGCCTCGGTGCAACCTGTTTGACTGATTTGATGAAAGGCCTTGGTAGCCGGTGGATAATGCATGAAAGGCATGTGTGTTCCCAAACAAACATGTTGAAAGAATTCATGCTAGTGAATATCCAGTCTAGTGTCCACCACTGTGATCCAGCTATTGATCAGTCAGCTAGTGAGTGTCACTGTTCACAAAATGATCAAAGATGTGCCTGTGCAACACTCAGCAGCTTTAGCCACCTGCATATGTTAACATTACTTATGTACAAGGGAGGCCAGAGCTCTTCACGCACACCACACTGTATATGACCGTATCTATGGAATTCTCTGCTTAGAATACCATGATTTTGTACACGGTTCGCATGCATGTATGTATGATCTTGGCCAATCCTGCATATGGAAATACGTACAAGTGTAAACTACAACAAGGACGGGATTGAGGCACCACACATCTTACTTCCAAATGTGTAAAACCTCTGCCACACTACAACCTTTCCCAGGTCGCATGCTCACCTTCACCTGGATTGCCATCTTTGTGGTGAGTGAGGAGCTCTCTTTTGTGGTTACAAACAGAACAGAAAAACTACGCAGGCAGGCAGAAAGACACTCCCTGCATCAATTAAGGGAAGGTTATGCTTCAGCGCAGCACTTTTGTTGTTTCCTGCACATGGTCAATACTCAATTACACTTTGAATTACGCTTTGAATTACACTTTGAATTAAGGGAAGGTCATGCTTCAGCGCAGCACTTATTTTGTTGTTTCCTGCACATAGTCAATGCACTTTGATCGAAATCCCCCTCATGAGCATCCCACAGGCTGACACAAACACACACCTCTTTGTTCTTATCAGCTGTTTAAAGCTGGTATCAATGTACAAAACACTGCACATGCAGGGCCTCATCTACTTCTCCATCCCATCCACAGCAGAGAGCGCCCGACTGCGCTTGAATGTGCACTTTTCCAACACCGCATTTTTCCTGCTCATGTGAGTAAATGCGATCCAAATAATATACTTTGTGGTTGTTGCTTCCAGATGATGTTTATATCAGCAAAGGAAAGGCTAGCTTTAATCTCGACCAAATCAGATGCAAAATCTCACAAGCATAACACAGTATATTTCAGTAGGGCTGGCCAGAACCATATACATGCGGTGTATACACAGCATTGTTGGCAGGGAAAGCACCAATTGTACGGTCATGCACGGTGTACGTATATATATATATATATGGTTTTGGCCAAACCTACACATGTGCATGTGCAATGTGTAAGCGCGTGTATAGCCATGACAGTACGTATGTATTTGGGCGTGCCAAATGGAGTAGCAACGGCAACCCCTATATCATCTTCTCGTATACGCTTTGCCCTTCTTCTCCTCAACCTGGTTGCCCCCCCTACTTTCTTTTATCTCTTATAGCCTGCCTCTCTTGCTCCCTTTATATTATCAATTTTCAGTTTGTTTCAACCTCGTAGTAGGGAGTTTGCTATCGCTCCTTGACCTATGTAACACGCCAACCCTCTATACCATCCAAATGTACATACAGGAGTTACCTGGTGTTGTATTGGTGTTGCTTCCAGTGATGGTTTCAAAAGGCTTTCGCTTCCCCATTAGATGAACCCTTTGGTGCTTATACTGTACAGTGTCATTGTGCAGCATAGACTCGAGCACTTCACCTCGATATTTTGTATCTGAGCTTTAAGGACTGACGAATTTAACGCACAATGATTATAAACGCAGGCCCTACGTGTCCATGTCCCTCTACACAGCTGACAGGTGTGTGGAAGGTCCTTGTCATAGTAGAGGTATCCCTTGTTTGTGGAGGCAACATAACAATGTCTAGATGGTATGCATAATGCATATCTTTTCTCTATTCTATGTTATGCATAATGCATATATTTTCTCTATTCTAAGTGGTGGAGGAGTTTTACGGTACCCAGTAACAACGTGGCTCCTGTTCCTTGATTAATGGTTAACTAATGATCAATCAATGGGGGGATTGGTTCTTCGCTGCCTGTAGTTTGACCTTTTCCTTTTTCCGCCTTTCACTGCTGCATATATATACATTGTGTTGGATTTCAACATCATCACCGTTTGTTGCCTTTTCACACAATGAAGAGCCTAAGCAACAATCTCTGTTCATGTACCCTCATATATTGCGTGTTCTGCAGGCGCTTTTACTTGGCAGATGTATCTGCGTCTCTCTACCATCCATTTGTGTATTACGTGGCAAAGGTGTGTCCAAAATACAGCTTTTAATGATAAGTTCATACATTTGTAAGCTGGCAAAATTATCTTGCCCCTTTTCCACTGCAATCGAAGATGCAAATGCCTCTCAAAATTTCTGATCTGACTTCCCGTCTGCTGCTTCCTGGTTCTGCAGATCACCGCCACTCTTCCCTTTAATCTCCTCTCTGCTGTGGCATACTGCCTCATTGTACACGGCATGTCAGGCATGAATTCTGACCCAGTGTCTGTAGTGCGCGCCACCACTTTGGCCACCCTGCTGTCTCTGATTGCTTGTCAGGTGTGTGTTTGCGGGGGTGTGTGTGTTCAATAATTAGAGATAGGGAGAATGTGTGTGTGTGTCTATGTGTGCGCATTAATGAAAGATTGGGAGAAGGGAGAGGGAGAGGGAGAGGGAGAGGGAGAGGGAGAGGGAGAGGGAGAGGGAGAGGGAGAGGGAGAGGGAGAGGGAGAGGGAGAGTGAGAGAT
>Ga0307960_1002936_pt1 | contig 10302 bp, 8 predicted proteins | sample OrgLakmetagen542_FD_201832 | JGI IMG/M metagenome (GOLD analysis project Ga0307960, IMG submission 201832) | Saline water microbial communities from Organic Lake, Antarctica - #542 | ecosystem: Environmental > Aquatic > Non-marine Saline and Alkaline > Saline | place: Antarctica: Organic Lake... | reverse complement strand
GAGGGGTCAAGGTGTTTACCATGATGACATCTGCGTTAATGACTACGGAACCTTCCAGTGAGGTCGGGAGATCGACCCCGACAGTCCCAGAATCCCAGCGCCCTGCGCTTGGTGTGGACAAGGTTCTTGCCAGTGTAATGGCGTCACCGGGGCCCGTTCCGGTGTATTCCCAGCCCTGCAGTGCCTGGGTCAGGGGCACAATCAAATTGCCGCTTAGCCGGTTATCCACAATTTTTTTAAGCGGCCTGCCCATGTGTGCGAGGCATCCGAAACTTCCGGCGGATCTAAGTTCGGGAGTCAGCATCGCGGAAACAAAACGCGTGCTTTCCTGGGCGTATGCGAGCCCCTCTGTCTGGCGATAGGTAACGCTGCTGCTGAGATAGATCTGGGTTACACCCAGAGTAAGCAGTAAGCCCAGAACCATCGTAATGAGCAGCTCTATCACTGACAAACCTGACTCAAGAAAAACGTGACGAACCCCGTGAAGGCGATGAAACATTGGCTTTTGCACGGTCAGACCTCTGTTCTCACGACGATGGGGTTCATGGTCTGATCTTTCTGATTCCAGTCAATGGTGATCGTGACGGTCTTACCGACTACCTCTATGGTGCGCTGCGCAGCCGGAAGCAGGCAGACCAGATTATTCTCCCACGCCTCAACGTCATTTCCGGCAACTGTTGCGTTAGTAGGCACAAACGATGTGTCGCATGCTCCGTCGTCAGCGCCTACAGCGGCGCCCGCGACCAGGGCATAGTCCGCGGGATTACCGGAATTGGCTCGCACCCTCTCCAGTATGTCCTCTGCAAGCAACACCGCCTGACTCCGGCTTTGCGACTGAGACATCATCTGCAAAGAAACGACCTGGGTTGAGGCAACACCGAGTATGCCAATACCCAGAACCAAAACAGCGACCAGAATTTCGACCAGTCCGAGACCAGATTGCTGTTTGAGATTGAGTTGCTGGCGATTTCGACGTTCAGTTTTCACAAGAATTGGTTGTGTCATGTGCGGTCTCCGTTCACAAGATTGATACCGGATGCCAGGCTAGTGTTTTTTTCAAAATGCGCTGTCCTGCTGGTAAGCTCAAAATTGCTAAAGCGAAAAGGTCATTGACCTGTGCCGGGCAGGCGATCAACGAAAACGTAGCGTGAGCGGTGTGATTAAGTTCACGCTATCCGCTCGTTTATCGGGCCTTGGCTGTTTCGTCAGATCGTTGGTAAAGATGTCGGGCAGGTGAGAGTGACTCCCCACGGAAGCCTGATAGCGCCATCGCCGTCTTCATCATGCAGCCGTCGCAAACGGCCGCCCATGCTAAGCGCAAGATAACTCATGTCGACTGAACCGTCGCCGGAAGGTGAGCAAGCGACCAGGCTGCCCATAGTGCCATGGCTCATGCCGTTTGGAGACAGCTGAAAATAGCCTCTTCCGGCCGTTCGTGAATACAACTCTGAATGATTTTTTGCAAGATCGAAGACCCGGTGGATTCTGGCACCGTCCGGGCGTTTGTCGTTGTTTGTGTCAGGGAATACGGATACCGGGTTGTTCCAGTTGTCCGTACAGGTCTGTGAGTCAGACAATGGGCAGATCGTGGTAAGATTTTTTCTATTAATGGCGAAGGAGCGGGCCAGCGCAAACATTCTGTACGTGTCGTTAACGACACTGGTGTGACGGGTTGATGCAATAATAGAGATCCACGAGTTGCTCGCAAATGCCGCTAGAGTGCCAACAATTGCAAGTGTTAACGCAAGTTCTATAAGGGTGAAACCCTGGGGCATTTTTGGGGAAGGCATAGTTCAACATCCATGTTGATAAGTATAATTCTCAGCTTTTTTCACATCCTGTGAATAGAGCTTTCTTGAGCTTAGCCGCAAACTGCCTCAATCGCACACTTTAGGACTGTATTTTGCAATGGTGATCACTCCAGTCCCAGTTTCTTCAATTTATACCGCAACGCCCGAAAGCTGATCCCCAGTTTTTTCGCCGCCGCTGTTTTATTCCAACGGGTGACTTCGAGCGCCTGCTCAATAGCCTTGCGCTCTATGTTCTCTAGGTATTCCTCAAGGCCCAAGTCTGGCTCCGACAGTTCAATATCCGCCGTTGTCGTCATCTCAGCCGCTGGTGTCAGCAAAGGCGAATTAATATTGCTGTTGGGGCTTCCAAGCTGAAGGTCGACGCTGTCGATAGCGTCGCCGTCACACAGGGTAAACGCCCGCTCCAGTATGTTTTCCAGCTCACGCACATTACCGGGGAAATAATAGCCCTTTAAATAGTTAACGGCGGCATCGGTAAGGGCGATAGGTGCGCACTCGCATTCGCGAGCGATGCGCAGCAGGATGTGCCTGGCAAGCAGCGCTACGTCGCCACGGCGTTCGCGCAGAGGCGGCACGCGGATTTCAATCACGTTGATGCGATAGAACAAGTCCTGGCGGAACAGGCCATTTTGTACCAGCGCCGGAAGGTCTTTATGGGTTGCGCTAAGCACGCGAATATCGACCGGCACTTCGTGGCTGTCACCAACAGGGCGTACGGCTTTTTCCTGAATGGCCCGCAGAAGTTTTACCTGCATGGGCAGAGGCAAGTCAGCGATTTCATCGAGAAACAGGGTGCCGCCGTTGGCACTTTGAAACAGGCCTGCATTATTGTCTACGGCTTCGGTGAAGCTGCCTTTTTTGTGGCCGAAAAACTCGTTTTCCATCAACTCAGACGGAATAGCGCCACAGTTCACGGCGATGAACGGCCCATCACATCTAGGGCCCTGTTGGTGAATGGTGCGCGCAACCAGCTCTTTACCGCTGCCGGATTCGCCTTGAATAAAAATCGGCGCCTGGCTGCGAGCCAGTTTGCGGGCCTGATTGCGTAAGGTTTGAATCTGGGCGGAATTGCTCAGCAGCAAACCTGGGTCGTTGTTGTCTTCTGGCGCAGGCTCCGAGTTCTTGGCCAGCTTCAGGGCGGCGTTGATCAGCTCCCGCAGCTGAGGCAACTCAACGGGTTTTGAGACAAAATCAAAAGCACCTGCTTTCAAGGACTCAATGGCGATGTCCATACTGCCGTAGGCGGTTATAACGGCGACCGGCGTATTGGGCGAATGTTGCTGAATCCATTGCACCAGCTCGATGCCCTTGCCATCTGGCAGGTTCATGTCGGTCAGGCACACATTTGGCTTGTGCTTTTGTATGCCCGCGATGCCTTCTGCCAGAGTGCCGGCGGTGACCGTGTTCAGACCCATGCGGCTGAGGGTGATCTCTAGCAGGTCACGGATGTCGGGTTCGTCGTCTACGATCATCGCGGTCAGTTTGGTCATATTGCCCTTCAGATCACACGCCCGGGATGGGCAAACATAATGCGAAAGCAGCAACCTGAACGCTCGGTGTCAATCAACGACAGGTGAGCCTGATTCGCCTCACACAACTCTTTTGCCAGATAAAGACCCAGTCCAGTGCCATTTTTGTCGGTTGTAAAAAACGGTTCGAATACAGACGACGCGTCTTCTTTGGCAATTCCCGGGCCGTAATCCTTGACGTCAAGGTAGGCGCGGGCGCCGTCGGCGGCGATTCCGGTGACCATTTTTATTTTTGCCTCGCCAGAATGCAACTGACTGTAGCGTAAACTATTGTCGCATAAGTTGATCAGAATTTGTTCCAGCTGGCTAATGTCAAAACGCGCTTTGGGGCGAACGCCAGGCTGAACCTGAAGGCGGATAAACACGGGTTCGTATTGACTGTGGGTTTGCAGAAAATCATCACGGAACTGTTCTAACCAGGGCTGCAAATCGATCGGCTCGGCGGCTGGAGTTTCACGACGAGACACACCCAGTACATTCTCTATAATGACGTTTACACGTTTTGAGTGGCGGCGAATAATCGTCAGCATCTTTTGGTCGGCCGTATCCATATTCGGCGACTCGTTCAAAAGTTGCGCAGCGTGGCTGATGACCCCCAGCGGGTTGCGAATTTCATGGGCGATGCTGGCTGTCAATTGGCCCAATGAGGCGAGTTTCATTTGTTGCGCCTGCTGGGTTACGCGGCTGGTGTCTTCCAGAAACACCAACACCAGCTCGCCGGTATTTTGGTCCAGGTGCGCAAACGTGGTTTGTATGGGGAGCGACGAGCTTGTGGTCCGAAGCGGCGCGACGTCTTGTTGCGAATGCAGCAGCCAGCTTTTAAATTCGGCTAGCAGGCTTGCGGACAAAACCGGCGCGCCCGTTGTTGTTTCTGCTTGCTGCGTAGAAACCGAATACCCCGCCAGCATTTCGCCGGCAGCGGCGTTCATTAGGCGAATCTGGCCCTTGTGGTCTAACACCAGTATACCGGTGCGCATGCGCTGAATAATTTGTTGGTTAATCTGTTCAAGCTCGGCGAGGCTTCGGGCACGACTGTTGGCAAGTATTTCGCTGCGGCGTAGGCGGATGGCAATGTATTGCAAAGCGGCGGCGGTGACAAAATAAACAATGCCCAATGACCCGGCCCGCACTACCTCGTCGGCGCTTCTGCCCTGTTCCAACGTGGCCCAAAGTGCAATGGCCAGTGAACTGAGAGTGGCCAGGGCAGCGTAAAATATACCCATGCGCCCTGACGTCATGATATTGCCGGCGGCGACGGATACGATCACCAGGTTTGCCATGCTATTGGTGATGCCGGAACCGCTGACCAGTAAGCCGTGAATGATTAGTATATCCAACAAAATGGAGACGCTGATGTGGCGCTCACGGGGCTGGAAACCAATAATCATTAGCACCGCTATAAACGCATTTACGGCCAGATAGGCGATAACGCCCGCCTGAAAGTAGTCCAGTTGGCGGAAGCGAGCGTCAAAACTGGTGGTATCCACCAGCAGTAGCCCGATAATCAATACGCCCAGCACCAGACGATAGTAGTTATAGACCCGAAACAGCTCGCCGCGCTGGCGTGTGCTCAGCAAGTCGCCCGCCCTGGCTGCGGGCACCATTGTTGTGGAAAGTGTTGATGAATTGGAGAGCGTGGGCGGCGTGGAAGACGCTGTCATAATGAGTGCCATATACCCGGTGGAAGCAACCTTTAGCTGCCGGTGGTGGTAGTGCTAATGCTTGCGCCCACTAAAGACGTTGCCGCAGACTTGGTGCGGCCGCGTGTTTATAATAGCCCTTTTTAAGGCATCAGTAACAGGAGCCGACCTATGTCGTTAACAGCGGATCAGCCTCGATCCACACAAACACTGGGCGCTTTGCGCTTGGTGATGGTTCAACAGAACTTTTTGGTCGGTGACATACCCGGCAATGCCCAACGGATTGTTGCGGTGGCAAGGCAGGCCGATGAACAGTGCCAGGCTGACATCGTGGTGTTTCCCGAGTTGGCGCTGACCGGCTATCCGCCGGAGGATTTGCTGCTGCGGCCAAGCCTGGACATTCGCGTACAAGCGGCAATCGATGAAATCTGCGGGGCAGGGTTGGCACCAATTGTGGTGTTTGGTGCGCCTGTGCGCGCAAACGGCAAACTCTATAATGCTGCGCTGGTGATGGAAAACGGTAAGATTCGCCATCGTTATTTCAAACAGTGCCCGCCTAACTATCAGGTTTTCGACGAAAAACGTTATTTCGCCAGTGGCTCTGAGCCATTGGTGGCGAGTTTGCGCGGCGTCGACGTTGGTATTACGGTGTGTGAAGATTTGTGGGCGGAGGGTCCGGTTGAGACGGCCGCCGCAGCCGGCGCAAAACTGGTGCTGAATCTGAATGCGTCGCCGTATTCCCAGGGCAAACAACTGCGGCGTAAAGCACTGGTTCAACGCAAAGCAAAAGCCGCTGGCGTGCCCATTGTGTACGTCAACCTGGTGGGCGCTCAGGACGAGTTGGTGTTTGATGGTGGTTCGCTGGTGGTCGATGGCAAAGGCGACATTGCTGCCGAAGCGCCGCAGTTTGAACAGGGCTTGTTCGTTGTCGACTTTGACTGTGGAGAAACCTGCCAGCCGCTTGCTCAACCATTACCACCGCCGCTGTCTGCAAGCGCGGCGGTGTATCAAGCGTTGGTGATGGGTGTTCGGGACTATGTGGGTAAAAATGGCTTCAAGTCTGTGGTGCTGGGCTTGTCAGGAGGTATCGACTCGGCGCTGACGCTGGCCATAGCGGTGGATGCGCTGGGCAAGGAGCAGGTGCGGGCGGTGATGATGCCGTTTCGCTACACTGCGGATATCAGCCTAGAGGACGCAGAGGCCCAGGCCAGTACCATGGGCGTGCACTACGACGTGTTTTCAATCGAGCCCATGTACGATGCTTTTATGGCAACCTTGGCTGAGCCCTTCACCGGCACCACTGTGGACACTACCGAGGAGAATCTTCAGTCTCGCCTGCGGGGTGTTTTGTTGATGTCGCTGTCGAACAAATTCGGCTCTTTGGTGCTGACCACGGGCAACAAAAGTGAGATGGCGGTCGGCTACTCGACTCTTTATGGCGACATGGCCGGCGGCTTTGATGTGCTTAAAGATGTGGCCAAAACCCAAGTCTTTGAGCTATCGCGTTATCGCAATACGGTGGCCCTGGTTATACCTGAACGGGTGATTACACGGCCACCCTCGGCTGAGCTGGCGCCAGACCAGAAAGACGAAGACAACCTGCCGGGTTATGACGTTCTGGACGCTATCTTGCATCGCTACGTCGAGCAGGATGAAAGCGCCGAGGTGATCGTTGCTGCAGGCTTTAACCGCGCAGACGTAGAGCGGGTGATTCGCCTGGTGGACATCAACGAATACAAACGCCGGCAGGCGCCAATCGGTGTGCGGGTTTCAGAACGGGGCTTCGGCAAAGACCGCCGTTATCCCATTACCAACGCTTGGAAAAGCGGCGTATAAAAAATCGGGGGTCGTTTATGGCTCCCGACTCAGCAACTCGCGGACAGCGGCGCTACTCGTTGCTCATCAAACCAAAAGTGATCACGTTGGCAAGGGAGCGGTTTTCTTTGCGCAGAATATCGGGCTCAAATCCTCCATTTTGGTTAAACGCTACGCTGTTCGGAAAATTTGTCCGTAGCAGAGCAATGGCGTCTTGGCTGCCTTTCCTTATGTCCAAAAAGCGAAATGTTTCCGCAACAATAATGATGGCTTCTTCCACCACGGGTGAGCTCGGGTAATTCATTACCACATAGCGAGCGCGGTTATTGGCTGCAATGTAGGCTTCCCGCGTGATGTAATAACGCGCCGCGTGAAGTTCCAACTCGGCCATGCGGTTGCGCACTGCTATCATTCGCTGGCGGGCATCGGCGGCGTACAAGCTGTCAGGATAGCGGTTGAGCAACTTGGAAAAGTCGCGGAACGCCTGCAACTGTTCGCCTGGTGCACGGGCGTTGGCCTCTATCGGGAAGTAGCGTGCAGCAAGCCCAATGTCTAGGTTGTAAGAGGCCAGGCCACGCATGAACAGGGCATAGTCGCCGTGCTCGCTTTGCGGGTTCAGTCGCAGAAAGCGATCCGCCGCGGCGCGGGCGCCTTCCAGATCAAGATTCTGATAGCGTGCAAAAATCAGGTCAAGCTGGGCTTGCTCGGCGTAGCGGCCAAACGGATAGTAGGTTTCCAGAGCATCCAGTTGGGTTTCCGCATCGTTGAAATTGCCAGAATTCATGGCGCTGCGGGCGTTCTCGTAATAGGTTTGCTCGGGTAATACCTGTTCCTGCTTATTTGTGGCGCAGGCGCTAAGTAGCACAACTATTAAGGATACTACCCATAAACGGACAACTGATCTCATGCCGGAATCCCGTATAATATCGAAAAGTTCAAAGAGCCTTCATTGTAACGGGGAAGGCACCGGATGTGCAGCAGAAGCCCGGCTGTTTGTCATAGTGTAAGCTAAACGTAACACAACCAGGCCCTGGGGGCTTAATGTCAGCTGAAAATCGAATTATCGCCAGTTTTGTAATACCGCCCAAACTGAGCGACAAACGCCTTGATCAAGCCGCCGCAGAGCTCATGCCCGAGCACTCACGCTCGCGCCTGCAATCCTGGGTAAAAAGCGGCGCCCTGACTGTGAACGGCGGTCAGTGTAAACCCCGTGACAAAGTGATGCTGGGTGACAGTCTTAAGCTGAACGCCGAACCGGAAGCGCAGGTGACCTGGCAGGCAGAAGCGATCACCCTGGACATTGTTTATGAAGACGAGCACATACTGATCATCAACAAGCGAGCCGGTTTGGTGGTGCACCCGGCGGCCGGCCACGCCGACGGTACTTTGGTGAACGCGATACTGAATATAGCGCCGGAAGTAGAAAACTTGCCGCGCGCTGGCATTGTGCACCGCCTGGACAAAGACACCTCCGGCGTAATGGTGGTGGCGCGCAGCCTGATTGCCCACACTTCGTTGGTAAACCAGCTGCAAACCCGCACCATGGGCCGTGAATACGAAGCCGTTGTAGTGGGCACCCTGACCGGCGGCGCTACTGTCGATGCCCCAATCGGGCGCCATCCCACCGAGCGTAAGAAGATGGCGGTGGTGAAAGCCGGCAAGCCGGCCGTTACCCACTACCGCGTGGCCGAGCGCTTTGTGGCCCACACTCATGTGCGCTGTAAACTGGAGAGCGGACGTACCCACCAGATTCGTGTTCATCTGACCCACGTAAAACACCCGCTGGTGGGCGATCCTGTTTACGGCGGGCGCCTGCGGTTGCCCAAAGGCACCACCGAAGAATTGCGCGACGTACTGTCTGGCTTTCACCGCCAGGCCCTACACGCGCGCCAGCTGACCCTGGAGCACCCGCAAACCGGCAAAACCATGAGCTGGGATGTGCCCTTGCCAGAGGATTTCCAGCTGCTGCTGGCAGCGTTGCGTAAGCACGTAAAAGATATGGAAAGCGATGAATTCTGATCTGCCGTTAATAGCGCCTGCCTGGCCAGCTCCGGCCAGCGTGCAGGCGTTCAGCAGCACCCGCCAGGGTGGCGTTAGCGCGACGCCCTGGGATCAACTGAATCTGGGCGATCACGTTAACGACCGCCCTCAGCACGTCGCCGCTAACCGTCAACGACTGGCGGATTATATTGGCTTGCCAGCACCGCGCTTTGCTTGGTTAAATCAGGTGCACGGAACCGTTGTTGTTGAAGCAACAGCCCAGAACCTGGGCCAACTTTTACCCGCCGACGCCAGCTACACTCGCGAACCCAGCGTGGTGTGCGCCATTCTTACCGCCGACTGCCTGCCGGTCGTACTCTGCAACTACCAGGGAACCATAGTCGGCGCAGCCCACGCTGGTTGGCGCAGCCTGTGCGGTGGCGTGTTAGAAAACCTGATAACAGCAATGGCCGAACCCGTCGAAAACCTGATGGCCTGGCTCGGACCCGCCATCGGCCCCGACCAGTTCGAAGTAGGGCCAGAAGTACGCCAAGCGTTTATCAACCACGGTCCGCAAGCGGTCACCGCGTTCACCAGCCAGGGCTCACGCTCAGGTCACTATATGGCCGACATCTACCAACTGGCAAAGCAGCGTTTGCAGCAAGCGGGCGTAAGCTCGATAGATGGCGGCGGCTTGTGCACCGTTAGCGATAGCCAGCGCTTTTACTCCTACCGTCGCGACGGCCAAACCGGTCGAATGGCCACGCTGATAGCGTTTCATTAAAGCAGCAGCTGTTTTAAGCGCTGGCCGTAACTGACCCTCGTCAATCTTCTGACAATGCAATCGATTACTCACTTGAAGTCCGCCTATTAGCCCTTACATTAAGTAACAAAGCAGATTCAACAGGCTGATATCGGTCTATTGCACAAAGAATCGGAGCGCTCCTCATGAGAATCGACAAGCTGACCAGTCGCCTGCAAAGCGCTCTGGCCGACGCGCAATCCCTCGCGGTTGGTAAAGACCACAATTTTATAGAGCCGTTGCACCTGATGCAGGCCCTGTTAGACCAAAATGCCAGCTTCATTAAACCGCTGCTGAAACAGGCTGGCGGCGAGTACACCCGAATTCGCCAAGCGGTCATTAAAGCAATTGAGAGCCTGCCTGAAGTAAAAGGCAGCGCTGGCGATGTTGCCATGTCCAACGACATGGGCCGCCTGTTCAACATTGCCGACAAACTCGCGCAAAAGCGTAAAGATCAGTTTGTCTCTAGCGAACTGATGTTGCTGGCAGCATTGGAAGACCGCGGCAGCTTGGGGCGGGTGCTGCGTGAACAAGGCGTGGACAAGGTTGCGCTGGAAAACGCCATCGAAAACGCTCGCGGTGGCGACTCCGTCGACGACGCGGGCGCTGAAGAAAACCGCCAGGCATTGGATAAATACACCATCGACCTGACCGAAATGGCCGAGTCGGGCAAGCTTGATCCGGTGATTGGCCGCGACGACGAGATCCGCCGCACTATCCAGGTA
>Ga0307960_1002933_pt1 | contig 10307 bp, 7 predicted proteins | sample OrgLakmetagen542_FD_201832 | JGI IMG/M metagenome (GOLD analysis project Ga0307960, IMG submission 201832) | Saline water microbial communities from Organic Lake, Antarctica - #542 | ecosystem: Environmental > Aquatic > Non-marine Saline and Alkaline > Saline | place: Antarctica: Organic Lake... | reverse complement strand
GAGAGAGAGAGAGAGAGAGAGAAAGAGAGAGAGAGAGAGAGAGAGGGAGAGAGAGAGAGAGAGAGAGAGAGGGGGAGAGAGAGAGAGAGAGAGAGGGGGGGAGAGAGAGAGGGAGGGAGAGCAGGATGGGTGTGAGGGCATTATTGAGTAGGTAGGTCCGTCTGGTAGGGGCAGCTGTCTAGGGATCAGAAACAGGCATAAAACAGCATGAAGTGCATCTAGGTTGCCAAAGTGCTGGATTGAGCGTGGACTGGTGTCACCAGCAGCAAGTAACGAAAAGAGATAAAATTACGCCGCTTCTCACATTAACTAAGGAAAAAGGAGTAAAAAAGGCTGAGGCAGGGTGCGTGCCCAGGCAGACAGCGCTGGTGTGCAACTGGCACTGGCTTAATTTTTTCAGACGAGTTACACCAAGAACTTGGCGTAACAAGACTCTGGTTAGTACCTGTCAATGCCTTGGCCTAGCTTGTGAAGCTCATCCTCCAACGCAAGGTGGCCGCCTGTGCTAATGCCAGCAGCAGTCGGCAAACCAGAGCCCTGAGCACATGAGCTATGACCAAATGCATTGCTAGGAGCACCTGCATCAAAGGAGGGTGACCCTGTAGGCGTCAGAGCAGCAGCAGCAGCAGCAGTTAGCTGCAACGGGCAGCATCAAGCAGCAGCAGGGCAGCAACAGCACACCAAAACGAGTCAGGTTAAATGTGTTGCCATGCGCGAATAGCTGCAGACCAGTATCTCACACGACGGAACATGACAAGTGAGAAGCTGGTAGGCGTTTCACTTACGTAGGTGCTGTAATTGCAGCAACAACACACTTTGTCGAGCATGTTACCCAGGTCTTGCTGTGCAAGCAAATACCTCCAAGACAAGGCTGTGCTGAGATTTCACGACATTGAGCTGTATACCAATGCACGCCTAAGCACAGCAAGCCAGTTCACCAGCTCTAGGTTGTAGAAGCTTGCAAAGCGTGCAAAGCTGTTAAAAAACAAGTATGCAATAATTATTACGCCATCCGCCTGAATCATCACCCACCAGGCAAAACAAGTGTCAAGCTTTTCCACGACAACCCTACAAGATTCGCCTGTAAGCCAATACTTTATTATACGCAATTTGCACACCTGAGCTACCACCTGGGCACAGCAGGCAGTGGTGCTGCAGCCACACCGTTTGCTCTGCACCACTGCTTGCATACACGGCACCACAGCCGCCGCGGCAAGGAAACTGCGCACGCATAACAGGCAGGTGTGGCATGAGGGTAGGCACTGTGAGAAATGCGGCAAGGAAATGCGGCAAGGAATGCGGCAAGGAAACTGCGCACGCATAACAGGCAGGTGTGGCATGAGGGTAGGCACTGTGCGAAATGCAGCAAGGAAATGCGGCAAGGAATGCGGCAAGGAATGCGGCAAGGAAACTGCGCACGCATAACAGGCAGGTGTGGCATGAGGGTAGGCACTGTGAGAAATGCCCTCAATGGCATACAGGTACACATTGTAGGAGAAATGCCCTCAATGAGCTCGCTATGATAACATACAGGCACGTTTCGAGAGCAAACTCAGGTTTGTTGCCTTGGCTGTTGCTACAGAATAGCAGTTTCCATGCAAAACAAAAGTGGTGTATGAACCAGTGTAGCTGAGACGTATAGGGTTGGCCAGAACGTATATATATTTACCATATATGACCGTATAATTGGTGATGTCCCTATTAAAAATACCGTAAATACACCGTATATATATGGTTCTGGCCAACTCTGCTCGTGTAATAGTATGCAGGTCTCTGTGTGAGCATGCGTGTATGCAGTGTACCCCTCAACTGCGGAGCAACTTTCAGAAACAAAACGAGATAGGTGGATATCAACGTTTTCAAAGGACGCGTGAAGACGTTGAAGGACAGTCTAAAACAATATACAACGAGAATCTGTGTCATCAACCAATGAATGAAGCAGTGATCCAAAGTACCTACAAAACACCTGGACGCGGGAGCTGTCACGTTTCTGGTATTGATGGAAGGGAGTGTCCCTAGGACTCCCTTCTGGATTAAATCCTATAAAGTCAAAAGTTTTCCTCACAGGAGCAGGCAGTGGTATCTTGTCACTCAGGGGTAGCCTGATCTCCCCAGCCTGGAGACCCTGAATGTCCTCAGTCTTTACATGCTGGTTGATCTGCAAGGGGCAGGAGGCGTTGGAAAGGGTAAGCTACTGCCTGTCAAGGTTTTAAAATGGCAGTGTTCTGCGTATAGGCAAGGTCAGGTGGTGCTGGGGGAGGAATGATATGGAGGTTGCAACCAGCTTGAAGCTACGTAGGCAAGGAGTACAAGAGCTACGTAACAAAAAGCTGCGGGGCAGGTGCTAAGATACAAGACTTGTGTGCATGTACCTAATGGTGAGGCTACCATGCCTTGATTGTCCGTCATTGGAATCCATGCTGACGCATAGACGCATAAACGCAGAAGCGGACCACAAAGAATGCGCAACACAATTCACGTGCGCATGCACAATGCTACTGCGTTAGCTGATGGATCAGAGTTGTGTCCTCGGTCACTGGCGGCTGCACAGGCAACATGCTCAGGCCGCAGGGCTGTGCCGGCACTTTAAAAACTTACACCTCACGCGCACCCCACATGCTGTTGCTGCAAGCAAGTAGGGAGCAGCCATGTCTAAGGCTTGCCCCCTACAAGGTCAACAGCGATGTACATACACACACGCAAGCGGCCATGCACACACATATGAACAACGTATACACGCTGAGAGCAGCGGTGCCGCGTGCACCTGTGGTGTAGAGCCACTTGTGCGTGGGGGGAGGCCGGCTGCACATGCGCAAGCGCATGCGAAAAACTAGCCCCTGTCCCTGCCTGTGCTATAGGGGATGTGTATAGGGCTCACATCACCCCCCCAGGGTAGGCAGGTTGCGCAGGGTGCGTGGAGGGAAAGGCTGGCACAGCTACCCGTGTTCCTGTGCATGCTGCCTGCTTATGAGCAGCCTCAGACCTTTTACTTAGCCATCACTTCCATCAGGCTACATGCGCATGCTTCATGCTATGCTGGGCTGGGACAGGGTGGTTCGGGGTCCTTGTTTGGTTACGCGGGTGGGAGGAGGCTGAAGCAGAAGGAGAGGACAAGGTGACCCATCATTGAGCACGTTCTTAAGTGGAGAAGTGGCCTTTTCTATAAAGCAATCGAACGCATCATTCCATGTGGTGACTTTTCCAGATTGCAACAAGGCCACCGTACATGATTCACGTGAAACAGACACAAGCTGAAAGTCCCACCAGACCCATGCGCTGCTGCAGCTCTAGTAATTCCTCATCTTCGCAGTTGTCGCTACCCTCCGCTGCATTTGAGCCCGTGGTCGGTGCTGAGGGTCCTCCGTTAGGGCCTGAGCAGGTAGGTGGATGGAGTAAACAACAAGTGGTGTTTCTTGTTGCCCTTCAGACGATTATTTATGTATGAAATTATCCCATGTAACTTCCATGACCCATAGCACCAAACGCTGTCTGAAAGACAGATGTAGATAAGTGTTGGTGGAGTTACAGCGTATCTTTCCAATTTCAAAAACACCAACACTGCAAACATGATCCACTATGGCAAACTCCTTCCCTTCCACAGCGCATGCAGCACAACTTCACTGACCTTCTGTCAGGGCTGCTGCACTGTCTATCACGTTCACAAGCAGCTTTGAGATTTGATGCTCCACAGTCCCTGAAGGAGGAAATTTAGTGTGACATGTTTTTAAGTGTAGTTAGCCATGTCTCTGCGCTACGGTATGAAAATCAAGGTGAGCATGCACGTCGTAGAAACGTCTCAACCGAATATGACGGTAGTGCATCATACGATTCCAGTGTGTTTGCATCGTGTCCGTGCATATATATATATATATGTGTGTGTACAGAGTGTACTACACTGCGAAAGCGCGCACCTACAAAAGCGCGGCTGTGTGCACAGATGGTGGCCTCCTGGCTGCTTGACGTGTGCTGCATGCCGACCAAAGGGGCCTCCCTAAAAATGACATCCCCTTGAGCAAAATCCTTGGTAGCAAAAATGCCTGTGATCGTTGGGGAACTGACTGTTCGCGTTGGACCCGTGCAGGCATCCGCCAACAGTAAACAAGCAGTATGCGCTCTCACCCTTTCCTTTCCCGTCCCCTGCATCCAGCACCTGGACATGGCCCCCTGAGGTGCGCTGAGCAACCTGCGTCCGTTATGTACGAGCAGTAGCGTTCATGTCCGTTATGTACGAGCAAAAGTTACAACTGTTTACACATCTCACCACATACCTCAGACAGGTAGGCGCTGCTCAGCTGGAGGGGTGGTATCTGAAGCATGACGGATGGGAGTGGCATGATGGGGAGCTTGGTCTCGAGTGGGAGCTGCACGGCGGCCGTACTTGGATGCCTTATGTCTAATGCCCTGCCTCTTGTCAAGTGTCCTCTAGTCTAGATACATGAAATGAGTGCCAAAGCTTATTGACAAAGCCTGCTCGCGGCAGGGAAGGGGCACAATGAGGAGGGTTAAAACAAACAGCAGCTTTGTGTTTTGAATCTTTTCATCAATTTTCTGGCATAACTTTTCAAGTAATAAGTTTCAGAATCACAATCCGAAAGCAGATTTGGATGTAGAATCTTAACAACAAAAAAATTGGGTTGAAAAATAGCCAAGGACCTAACCACACCACCGTGTGACCGGGGCCTAATAAATGTTTTTGCGGCTCCCATCGACCTGATTTAAATATCAATAATATAGTAAAATACTATATTATTGATCATATCCGAGAAATGACTGTGTGCCGATTACTGTGCAGATCTTATCTCGGCGTGTAATGCGAAATGTCAGCAGGACCCGCACAAGTGGCTTGCAAGCAAGCTTTAATTGAAGGCAGTCGTATGGCCAGTGCACTGTGAAGATAGAGACCGGACGTGTCCAGAACGGGGGAGCACGCTCTTTTATATTGCCACGGTTTAAGCTGAAATTATTCGGGAGCTGATAAGCCGTGTTTGGGGGAGGGACAAAATATGTACGCGCTGCTGAGCATACATTTGTTTTGCAGGGTGAAGTGAGTGCGGGTGGGGCCACCCTAGGGCAATAAGCAAATAAGCAAGATATTATGATGTTTATAATGCTGCTGATCATTTTTAGGCAGGCCTGCCACCCTAGGGTGAAGGGGGGATGGGGGGGGCAGGGCAAGCGGTCCAGCCTATTATGCTTTAAAGCTTCATTATTACGTCCTCCACGCGTCAACGGTGAATTGCGGCTCGCACGCTACATGTTGGGTTCCCGCGCCGTGGAGACGTACTTCTGATGAATTAAGGATTCTGACACGGGCCGGTTCGTGTCTCCCTTAAGGAGCGGATCTGAGATGAGCTGATGAGGAACCCAGGAAAACTAGTTGTTCCGCCGGACCTGGCTTAACGATGTGCTGAACACGATGCTGAATTCAGATTTATCATCCAGAAAAGCATTTCAAACATGAACGTGCAGTCCAGCCCAGGTCTTGATCCGTTGTCTACTTCTTTCATAAAGCATGCAGAGAAAACGGTTCAGGATGATCGTGGTAAGAGACACACTGAAAACGTTCTGCTTCCCCTTCTTACTGACTTGTTCCATCTATTTCTGTCAGCAGACGGTGTCACCCCACATCTTTGGAACAAAGTCAAAATTACGCCTCTGCACAAAAAAGGTCCAACTACGTCCCCCAGAAAAATATCGTTTGCTGGCTATCAATGGTTGCATCTATAGATTTTTTGCAAACGTGGTCAGGGACTTGCTGACGGACTGGGCTCTTGCTGAACATCAATTACAAGAAAATTTGGTTTCTGCCTCATAAGGAACACCAACCAAACCCTCTTTTATTCTTCGCCACATTCTCGCGACTGCTAAAAGGAAAAAATCAAGGTGTACACTGCTCTCCTGGACCTCTTTGCTGCCTACGACAGTGTTCCAAGAGGGAAGCTTTGGAGACACTTGCAAGAAATTACGACTCCGCAGTATTTGAGAGATCATTCAAACAAACCATGTACACAGGATGCCTATACCTTCTCATTGATGGCGACAAAATTTTTGAAGAGGTTGCGCCCAACAGAGGCTTGAAACAGGGCTGCCCTCTGAGTCCCCTGCTGTACTCCCTCTAAACTAATGACATAGACAGATTCTTGGTTGTACAGGGAGGTGCTGCCACTGCCCTGGATTCAGTTGAAATCCCTCACTGTGGTTATGCTGATGACATTGCTCTCACTTTAAACACGGCTGAAAATCTGCAACTCCAACTGAACAAATACTATGACTATACAGGTTTCAAAGGGCTCAAGCTGAATACTGACAAAACAAAAGTCATGGTCTTCTTTAGCAGCAGTACTTTTACAATTTCCTGTCACGCCCAATTGTTGGCAGTGACGATTCGTGTGATTTGGTTAGTTGGTTTTTCTTTGAAATTGTTTTGCCTAGTCTCGTTCAATAAGCTGGAGAAGCCAGTTTATTGAAGATAGCATTTTCTGGTTTTTATATTGCGGTATTCAGCTCAGTAAACTACACAATGCTCAGCCAGATGGTTGAGTAAACTTCCCAGCCCTGGGGAAGAGAGGCGCGGCAGCCGACTAGAGTGTGTGTGGTATAGCATATGTCAGTGTGTCAAGCAAGTTGGATTTGAGAAACAGCAGAGAAAGAGAAAGAGAATCAAGAGAATTGCAGTCTGTAGTGCAGTTCCCAGCCTTTGCTCGAGAGAGACTCGACCCTGGCGTTAAACCATTCTTAGATTGATGTGCTGAATCTTATACTTTGCAGTGACAGTGATTTGCTACGACATCCCACCTTCACGTACGACGGCACAACTCTGGAAGTTCTCACTCAATTCAAATACCTTTGAATCACTCTTGCTCGTGATGGAAGCATGAACACAGCTGCTGAGAAGATGGCAGACAACTTCAGGTCTGCCGTAGCCAGAGTAAACAGAACTGGTGACAGCAAGGGTATTAAACATAGAAAAATGTTTTACTGTGGCTTTTCCAGGTCTTTGCTTTGACAGCTGGTCTGTACGGTTGTCAAGTACGGGCCATTTCTTCTCTGACATATCATTCCTGAAAATTCACCCCTACACACGTCTTTCATCTTGGCTTTCTGAAAAGACTCCTGGGTGTCAAGAAAGGTACTGATACTCACTGCGTGCTCCGCAAAACAGGTCAGATGCCCATTTTTTTCTAGTGGTTCAGATGCATCATACGATTCTGGAACAGTTTACTCTTTTCAAACAATCCTCTTCCTGATAATATTGTGCGGGCTGACCTTCTTCTTGCAAACAGAAGCGATACATTAACTTATCAGGTTCTGTACGCACTCCAAGCAAGATTTTCCTGCGTCCCAGCAATTTCTGGATGCCATACGATCTCACGAGTCTATCAATCTAAAACAGTTCAAGTTCACTTTGCGCGAACGTATCATTGGGAGCTGGAGAGAGCTTGACAAATTGATACCACATGATAATCACCATTCCAGCAGAATTATGGATTATGAGGACTTATCACACACAATTTGATGTACCTTTGGGGATTGCTCCTGGCTGGTGGGACGACAGAAAAAGAAATCACAAGCCTGTGTTACCTATCTACCTTCGCTTGGATATTTCCAACATTCTCAGCCGTGCACTTTCTTGCCTTCGCCTTTCTGGCCATAACTTTCTGGTCCAAAGAATGCGTCATAACAGAAATAGAAGGCCTTATGAGCTCAGGATCTGTGACAAATGTGACTGGCACTCTGTTCAGGATGAGGAACACTTTCTTGCTTGTCATCACAGTATCACTGATCTTGGGATCAATGCATTCCTGAATCAAGACTCATACAGACTCCTCAGATTTGTGTCAGATTTAGTCTCAATTTTCGACACTGGTTGATTTTGTTTCACCAGCCAATTGCCATCAGCCAGAGTCTCGGGCTGTAGGCCATCCTTGTAACCCCTTGAACACATTGTGCTGAACTGTTCGCATGAACATCTTGTTAGCCTTCGCACACAGCACCGCCAGTTGGTCTTCCCACCTCAATATGAAGATAGCCCAACTCGTTTGAGGACTTTTTAACCATCCAGATATTCATGGTGTGGCCTCTTTTGTGGCTGAGTGCCTAGCCCTTTTCCCTTGATTTTTTCTAGTGCCTTTTGGTTTCAGTTTGGTTTCAGGCTTTTTCCAAGCTTCCGCTTAGATGCCCCAGGCCCCCAGAGGCATATATAGCAATGTAACCTTACCTCACCTTTATCATCGGAGAGGGTGGAAGCTGCGCGGAACCTGAATTGTGCGCCTCATTGTTGGGGTCCGACGCTGGTGACGCCCTGGCGGGCTTACGACCAGCGGCTAGTATATATAAATAAACCTTTTTGTTTGCGCCCTTTTTGGGGGATTTCTCGACGGTCCAACCTTATTTGCTGCATCAAGTTAATACCTTGTTCATGATTTCCTTTTTCATAAAGGTTTATTGGTACAGGAGCTTACGCATTCATTTGTGGCGGCTGATCGAGACCAGTCACCAGCTGATCGCCAAACAACCTGCTGGTCACCCTCTGTACAATATTCTTGATACGACGCCGTGCTGTAGTTCTTAAAAACAGCAAACAAGGTGAAGAAATCCTGGTTCCAAATCCTCTCTTTGTAAACCATATACCTAAAGACAGAAAGAGATAAAAACAATCTATTTCTTCTTTTTTTTCCCCTTTTCCGATTTTTTACCGTCGCCATTGCTCTCCCTTTCTGCAGCTGCACTCATATTTTCAACTGGGGTGTACTTGAGGTTGCTTGCCCTGTCGTTGTCCAAGATGTAGTACAGCTTCTGGCGACGGGCACGAATGTTGCCCACTACCTTGATACCCAGCAGATCTGCATACAGCAGGCAGGCAGGAAGAAAGAAGCACTCCGTGTGGCAGGAACAAAGAACGGGAAAAAGGGATTGGGAGGAAAGGGGTGTGACGCCTGCCACTAAGATTATGCCACAACCTTCTTCTTTGCCCTAGACACGTGCACAGCCGGCACATGAGCTAGTATCCTTGTATGAGCTACTCGTTTGGCAGCACAAACCGCAATGACCTCCCTCCTGCACCTCCAATCAGGACACCTACGTGTGAACTTAGTATGCAGGCACAGGGAGCAGGAACAAGCCTGAGCAACACACTTTGTGGCGTTTTAAGTGTGAAAGCATAGGCGTGTATGGACTTGCGCTAGTGATGCACAACTCCTAGACCTTATACAGCCGTTGGAGAATGAAATGGTTGTCACCACCAATCATATGTTGCACCATCCAATATATAATTAAATCAAACCATAGCAATTTAACGAACAGTTTTCCTACTCCAGACTTTCACCAACAAGTTGGAGATGCCCCCTGAGATCCTGTCATACAGTTTTTTGGATGAAATGAGCTTATATCGGCTCCCTACCTTTCCGGAAGAGACCAGGAAAGACAGCAAGTAGATAACTAAGGGCGACAGCGGCAGCAACAGACCTGGCATGTAAAGCGGCAAGTGTTGGACAAAGCCCCCTGACTCTGGCAAGTGGTTGTAGATCTTGAATGCACTGCGGATGCCCTTGTTGTAACGAGCGATGCAGACTCCTTTGTACAAGTACTCCTTGCGCCCAGCTTCTGGAACCACCATCCGCACCTCCAGCACGTCTCCTGCCTTAAATTCAGGCAAAGGCCTGCTTGCACAGATGGCTTGCACCTGCATATTTTCGGAAGATTAGTGCTTCAAAAAGGTTTTCTGAAGCAAAGTGATGAAGAGATTCTCTTCACATTTGAGATCTGAGGGTCATTTGTCGGCAGGATGAAATAATTTGACTAGCACTTGAGGCATCAGTGACGAATTAAGGCAAGGGGGCGCCAAATGCAAGAGCCCATTAGAATAGAAAAACAAACATACACCGCACACACACACAAAACACACACGTGCGCACATACACATGCACATATGCACATTTACAGAAACACACATTTCAAAGGTTTTGGTCCTAATTTGTGGAAAGGAAACAGTCAGGCAAACTGCACCTGCTCCTCTTCGAGGGTTTGCATGAGGAAGCCCATTCTGGTCTTGGCATGCCTGGGCCTGGTTATGGTTCTTGTGGGTTCCCATGGCGTATATTGTCTGAAGTAAGGGATGGTGCGAAAACGCTGAACCTTGATAAAATGATGGATAAATGTGTGCGTGTGTGTGAGTGTGTGTGTGTGCGTGTGTAGTGTGTGTGTGTGTGTGTGTGTGCGTGTGTACGTGTGTGTGTGTGTGTGTGTGTGTGTGTGTGTGTGTGTGTGTGTGTGTGTGTGTGTGTGTGTGTGTGTGTGTGTGTGGGTGT
>Ga0307960_1002931_pt1 | contig 10308 bp, 9 predicted proteins | sample OrgLakmetagen542_FD_201832 | JGI IMG/M metagenome (GOLD analysis project Ga0307960, IMG submission 201832) | Saline water microbial communities from Organic Lake, Antarctica - #542 | ecosystem: Environmental > Aquatic > Non-marine Saline and Alkaline > Saline | place: Antarctica: Organic Lake... | reverse complement strand
GCCGCCGCCACGGTGCTCGCCAACAACAGCCGTCTCTGGCCTCAAGGACTCATCGCTCTCAGGTGCGGTCCGTATATGCTTGTGTACACGTGTGTGTAGAGTGGCCATTGTCGATTGGAGGCGCTCCTTGCAGTCTTCATTCTGAAGGTTGAAGAACGAAGCGGGTGTGAGCAGATCCGTTTGTTGGTTTAGGCTCCTTTGTTTTGTGGCGACAGAGGCTCAACGAACTGCATGAAGGCTTGAAAAGCTTGTACAATGTCACAAACCGAAACTGAAGAACTCTGGGTGTGAGTGCGCAGGTTCATCCTAGTGTGTGATGAATTGCGTTTGACACGGTTGTGTGTTCAAGTGAGAATTTTGAAGGCTGGAGTGGGGAACGCTTTCATGTGAACAGCAATTGGACATTGAAGGTCTATTGATCCTAGTAGAACGAAGGGGGTGTGGTTTTTCATTCATTGACCCAGAAATGCATCTTCGTCATCAATCACGCAAGGACAAGTGTGAACCATGGCTGCAGTGTGCTACCTACGTCCTGTGTTGCTTATGAACTTGCTTATGCCTTGCTTGGCTGCAGCATCTCCCTACGTCCTGTGTTGCTTATGGACGCAACATCGTGAGTTGGATATTGCAGATGTGCAGAGGGTCGGCCAGAACCACACAAGCGCACCGCATATGACCTATGACACTACATTCAGAGACTTTCCTGCTAAGACTACTGTACATACCCCGTTGATACGTATGGGTCAGGCCAACCCTACAGATGCATGAACATGGTCCTGTCTGCTTGTGGCTCAAGATGGTGGTTCAGGGTACACAAAAATTGAGCGAGGTGCTCCGTCCGCCTTGTTCTCAAGGATGGCTCATTAAGTGGACTGTCAATAAATGTGCTGCTGTGATCATTTAGGGGTAAAGGGCTTTGCATGCCACAAGGGCATCCCAGAAGCTCTGTAGGCCTGTTCCAGTGAGTAGGGGCTGTTCCAGTGAGCAGGGACTGTTCCAGTGAGCAGTTCCAGTGAGAGAGTGTTCTAGTGAGAGAGAGTAGGGACTGTTCCAGTGAGTAGGAACTGTTCTAGTGAGCAGTGCCTTAACCAGGCCTGTGGCTCTGGCTCTGGGGCAAATGGTCAAAAGGTACCACACGAGATGTTTTGCACATTTTGATCGCTTTTGCGTGTATGTGGGTGCGGATAGGGCACGCGTGTGTCCACACACATTGGTGCTCACACACACGTACCTGCAGCGCCCACCCAGCCTTCACAAGCTGCTGCTGCGCTTGCCGCCTGCTTGGGCTTCCCCTTGGTTCCTTGTCCGGTCAACACTGCTGTTGTTTCCCAGCACTCAGGTGCGTGTACGTATATTCGTGTGGGTGTGCACGTGTACGCATGTGCGTGGACATGTACGCAGGTGTTCACTTCTCTCCACCACAGTTGATGACAATCGTAGATGCGTACCCTCCCACACCATATGTGTACGTACAATGCATGATGCATTGCGGGCTGTACTGAATGCACGTGTGTTGATCCTCACATGCTGCAGGTTACATTTCTCCCACTTTATTCTTTGCTGCCCTGTTTGTTTAGTAGTTTATTCAGGTTCTGCTTCGCGCGTGTTTGCTGCTATGAGTTCAGAAAAGAGTCAGTCAAATGTATAAATCCGTACAGGTCGACACACGTTAAATAAATTGTGCACCCTCGTTGTTTTTCCCCATGTGATTTTGGACCAGGGCTGTTGCTTAGCACGTGTTTGCTGCTACGAATTCAGAAGGGAGATGGGTCAAACGCATCATTTTGCGTTAGTTGATACGCGTCAGATGTACGCAGGCTGTGCGCGCGCTTGTGTGCGTGTGTGCCAAATTGTGAACACATGCACACACCCAACAGTTGTCGTGCACGCTAGAAGTGGAAGATGTGCCTGAAGCATACTTTTGGTGCAGGCTATGGGTGGGCTTATTTAGCACTGCCTTCATCTGCCATTGCAAGCCTGTTGCAGCCCCCAGCCAGTGTGCCTGTCTAACCCCGTAAACTCAGCGTCCATTCATGCGGTTACTTTTCGGCCAACGCTGAAATCTGGCAAGATCATGTATCGGCTATGGATACAAATATACGCAGAAATCACCGACTTAGCCAGAACTCGCAAGTCACTGTTGTTCCTGATGATGGGCTGCATTGCATATTAAAGAAAAAGTTCACGTCCTCCAAATGTTTTCGTGTACGTACACATGGACTGTGGAGGTGCGCGTCGCTGTGCGATGAGGCTGCCTGCCATGCCACGCCTTCACAATGCCGATAGTTACCACATTCAAGTCTGCAGTCTGCTCAAACCCCACTGCCTCACTCATTCCTCCAGGTGGAGGTGCGCTACGTGTGCTGGGCATCTGCCAGCAGCCGCAGCCTGCACAACAGCCTCCCCTACTGGGCCCTGCTCCTCTACAGCTGTATGTGTATGCAGCAGCTACTGCTGGACCTTGGGCCAGGCAATCACGGGGGGCAGGCCCTCAGCAATCATCGGCCTATGCTACCTCCTTACATGCTATCGGGGGGGGAACGTATTGAGCTGCAGGAGGGCGAGGCACCCCCACCCCAGACCGTGCTTGCCGCCGCTGCTGCTGCTGTTGCCAATGCTGGCAGTACAGCTGCCACTGCTGCAGTGGGGTTGGGAGGCTTGCAAGGGGGGTCTGTGGGGGGGGTGTTGGCACCGTATGTGCTGTTGCTGCTGTCCATGGTGCCCTGGGTGCTGGTGCTGCTGCTGGTCAGAGCTCTGCCGCCCTCAAAGGCGTACGCACTGGTGTGGAGCGAGCCCACGGGTGTAGCCATAATGGTGAGAGGAGCAGGATGGGTGTACACTACAGTGGGGGTGCGTCTGTGTGTGTATGTGCCTGCATGTTTGTGTGTGTTTTGTGTTTGCAAATTTTCTCACGCATCTAATAGTGCGCATAACATTGGCTTTTCTCTTTTCTCCCTGCTTGCCCCACACGTAAACTTAAGCATGATAACGTACAATAAAGCATACGAGCAGGTAACCCGTTACTACCAGGCGCCCTGCATCCTCTTCCGTTACTACCAGGCGCCCTGCATCCTCTTCCTCTGTTTACCCTGCAGATCTGGTATGCAGCTGTGCGGGCAGTCATGGCCTCAGGGATGCTACTGCAGCAATCAGACAGTGCCTCCTCCTTCCGGCTGACTCATGGCTGTGGCCTACTGATGCTTCTGGAAGACTGCACACAAGCAATGCTTCCGGTAGGCAAAGACTTCACGGCTAAAGTTGCGTGCTTAGGGCTGGTATGTTGGTTTATAAGTGGCAGGTTTGTCATGACATGGCAAGTCGCTGATGTTCTTCTCCTGGCGGCTACAAATGAGACTTGTTGGCGAGCCGCCAAAATGCCTCGTCGTGTAGAATGGTTCCTATTTCTATACCATCTTCCTGGTGTCCCAACACCAAGAGTATCAGACACGGCAAGCGCTTCTGTTGCTGTGTATGTGAGCCTTTGTTCCCAGACATTTGTGCACTTTTGCAGCGAGCCAGACCTATCTCAGACCTGACAAACGCCACACCACCGCCCCGCCACAGGTCCGTCTACCTCACGCAGTGCTACCCTGCTGCCTGAATGCCCTTTCCACGGCTGCCTTGTACATCCGCCAAGACAGCTTCTCTGGCCCTGGCCCTGCTTTCATGCATGCCATAACCTGGGGCTTCTGTTGCCTGTTGCTGTTCTTCCTGCTTGACTTGAGGAGCCGGTGGGCTTACTGCACTGCCTGCCGGCGTGCAAGCTCCGCTTCTCGTCTTCATTCCGCCAATAAATAGGTCAATATATTTCAGCAAATTTAACAAGCCTTTAAAAAAGCCCCTTTTCCTTCGATGATATAAACCTTAGCTTTCCACCCCAAAAAGTAGAATGAAGGCTCGCCAAGATGTAGCACTCTGCAATTATGTGTTATTGGCAGCTCCAGCGTCTGCCATTCTAATTCCTTTTATTCCTGAGGCTCGCCATTTTTGTTCCCCTGTTAAATCATCCATTCTTTTTTAACAGCTTGAACTTTGAACCCACATTGTTTGACACAGATGCACTAGCTTTGCAGTTGCTATTCGTAGCCATGCGATTCATAATTAGTTGTAACAATAGCCAAGATTCCAGAGCCTTGAGTACCTCGGAACTTTCATCTTTACTGACTTCATATGTTTGTGTGCGCTTAATCAATGCCTGATTTGCATGCAACATGCTTCTCCTGTGATCTCATTGACATAATATCCCCTCGCTATTTAGTGTGCCTCTCAAAAGATTGATATTTATGGTTACGCTTTATTTTATGATGCAGCAACATGTGGCTGTGGCAGAAGAATATTATTATGCAGAAGTGGATATTTTTATTCCTGATGTGGGACATTGTGAAGTTGTTTGTTTGGTTTTATTTTTCTCGATTAGGTGCAATTATGATAAGGCTTATAGGAGTTGTAGATCATTGGGCACAAGGCTTGGGCATTAAAAGGACCCACATATCTTGAGGCCGTTGCAGACCACAACCTAGTACAAGATGATCAACTTTATTTCTAGATACGCCACGGCATATGGAAAAAAGTGAGTACTAGTAAGCAGGCAGTTAGCTTGCTCTTGACACTTTCTTAATTGTGTGCTTGCGGTATGTGACTTGCTCAGCATAGCTCATCAGCATGCTAGACAACAACAGTCTTCAAGCTCTGCAAAGAAAAGACGCGGCAGCGTCTTTAGGAGGAGTTAGGAAGTCTTAGATCAACATGGGGGCTGATTGGCCTTTGACTGGTCCTCGCCAGTTATCAAGACATCCATAAGCTCAGACACAAAAAAAAGAATTGGAACCCTAGTACATAAGGTACCTAAATCGGAACCGTAGTCAGTTAAAGACTGGACAAGGTCCTTACTGAGTGATTTGGGTCACATGCCGTATGACATCCTTCGACATGTGCCTTAGACAGGAAGCCCTCTCTGTTTACATCACCTATATTGGAACCCTAGTACCTGCTAGGGTACCTATAGAGGGACGTAAATGACAAGTGTGTATTCTTCGCTTAGAAATTGAGGTACTCCATAGAAGTAGCAAGACTCTCTGTTGTAACCAGACAGGACACATGAAATGGAGCTGGAACACTTAACTCGTGATGAGCAGGAAGTTAATACAACATCGCTGGAGCACATTCCGGCCACTTGTTCACAGTGATGACGTGTGCTCGGTGCAAGCGATGTCCGGGGTTGAGAATGGCAGGTTTCAGGAAGTTCCAACAGACATCTTGCATCACCCATAAAGTCTTAAAAGCTGTGGATGTTTGCACACCTGCCATGCCTTTTCTCACAAGACTTGCTGAGTTGCACGACCTAGGTCCCCAAGCGCAGCGCCACTATTTGTTTTGCTTGTTGCAAGAGGAAATTAAGGAGGTTTCTGAAAAATTCGATAATATACTGAACAGGGAAGCAAAACTTTCTCCTCAGAGCATAAACGTCTGCGTCTCTTAACATCAAGCAAAAGTGCAGCATGCACTTCGTCAAGGCATCATACGCCCTTCTGAAGAGACACAGATAGGAATGATTCAACCTGGCTCTTACCTTCCAATCTCAACACACAACAGCGGCGAAAACTTAGCAAGCCAGATGCAAACATCCACTCCAGCAACCACGCCCTGAACAAAAACCAACAAACACGTATCAAACTAGGTCTACCAATAAGGCAAGAAGAGTTGCCCGTGATAATCTAGCAGATGGCACTGCCAATCCATACCTCCTGGCTATGAAACCAAGAGACATACAACCAAACAAACACGACGACACATATTAGTACTGTGAAAACACTTCCCCTAGGCCTACTTAACAGGCAGGAAAGACACGCAAAACCCCTACTCAGCAAGCAGGAAAGGCACGAGAACAACATAAGCTGCTAATGCCTCGCTTACTCCCTCGGACACCGTAAAATCCTTCACACCATCCTGCTAGGAGCAACAGGCACCAACTACAGCAGCCACACAAGGAACCCACTCCACAGCCTCGGAGTTACTGCTGGTGGTCTACATGCCACAGCACCCTCTTTCGCAACAAAAATCATACAGGTGAAGACATTGAATACAAGCCCCACAAATATCTGAGCAATACTCCTAGTGGTGTGCCCAATCACTGAAACACTCCTCTTGGTTTTATTCCCCAGGTGGGTTGTTGTGTGTCTCTGCATCCAATGGGCAGGTGGTGCAGAACACAAAACTTCCTCTCCTAATCCATGCCGGTAGTATTACACTATCTGCGGACTTTTTTCTTTTGAATCTGCTCACAAGCCAGCACAATGGCTACACAAAGCAGAGTTTTCGTGCCCAAGATGCTACTAGTACTATAGTGGCACTCCCAAAAGGATGTTGTGGAGGATAACAAAGGCTCCTTGAAAGATGGTGCAGAGGCCTTTGTGCTGTTCCTGCACGGGTAGGAGAAGTGTATATCAAGTACTTAATATCAATCAGGTGTATATCGCGTTTGTTTAGTTATGCTTTCCTTGGTTTCATAGCCAGGGGGCATGATGGAAATGCAGAGCTATCTGCTAGGTTAAGGCTCTCCTTGCAATTGTGGCGGATCTAGATTGGTATGTATCAGTTGGTTTTCAATTGCTGGAGCCTCGTCATTGCTGGGTTGGGGTAGCTATGGTTGCATCTGGCTATGACTGCATCTGGTGGGGGAGACTCACGGCACTCTGGGCCAATGTCTCTTTTTCCTGAATTGATGCGGGGAGTGTTTTGCTGCCTGCGTAGTTTTTCTTCTCTTTTTTTTGGCTTGCTCAATCTCTGTCGAAATGAGACGGAAGGCAAGAGCCAGGCTTGATTCATCCCTACCTGTGTTTCAGCAGACGTATGCAAATCATATGGCACCTTGTTGTCCCATTGTCGAACCTACGCCTGCGTCTTCATGTGCTAGAATACAAGCGCCGCCCTAGACACCTTCTGTTGAATTGCTTTTAACATCATTGTCAAGCAAGCATGTAATGCCTTTAAAAAACCATCTTATCAAGAATAATGGGATGGCAGCAGCCTAATAACAGCATACGGTAGGCATCGGATGGGGCAGATTGCTTGGTGGGCCTTTTATTAGACCATGGTACCAATGAGTAGCACGCTCTTGGTTGTATATCAGATCCGCAAAGCATGACTGAAAGGTCTTTCTGTCAGGTGATGCATGTCGCCCTACATTGTCCAACCGAGTTACTTGGCGTCAGTGCAGGTTTTGTAAAAGGCGTTGGTGCTGCCTGTTTTCTAATACCCAGTTTCTTGGGAGCATGTCAGATCAAATCACCGTCACTACTGCAAAGTATAAGACCGGCACATCCAGCTTGTTCACACTCACGTCAAATCCTCATCCCCTCGCAGCATACACTACTGTCCAAACCTTACTAGGCACTGTTTTTGCCTTAGGAATCGCATATGTGAGACAAGCGTGGTAAGTTTGCTTCACCCAACAAAATTGCTACAAACAACAAGGGTGCAAAACCGGCGGTGGACCACTTGCCCCCACTCCAACTACCAGTTCCTTCCCACGCTATTAGACCTATAACACGGCTCTGATTATTCTCGGGCTGCTTGCTTAGTTCCTCAGTGGGGGGCATTGCACACACTAGGCAGAAGGTGAACGGCACAGGTTTGGTTGTGCCACCTGCGGTGACGATTGAGAGAACCTATACCCTCTTTTGTTAGTGGGAGATGGGAACGCTATCCTTTTCTCGGGGTTGGAACCTTAAGAAACCAATGCGTGCCGTCGACAGAGCTTAACACAGGAGATAGGTAGACACAAGTATACAGGAACTCAGTAAAACAGCATAATATCAAGCAGCAACTATGTTACAAAACCTGAGCGCGGTGCTACATAACCCAGGTCAAAACATTGGGGTATCTTGCTTGCCTTATTCAGTGTGGACCACCACCTTCCCCTGTTTTGTTGGTATTGTACGAAATAGTTATTGATCACCGTTTCTTTGTTTAGCTAGCCGACCTAAGTGCCTGTTGCTGCTGCACATGCTCTTGCACACCCGTCCCCCCAAGGCCTCCCTCTGCCTGGTGCACAGGTAAAACCTCATGCTGCTCTGTTCCCTGCCGCACGTGCTGCTGCTCTCCCACCCCTTGAACCACGCCAGCTTGCAGCTGCTGCACATGTCCCTCTTCTTGGTGTATGTGCTGATTCCTTAATTCCTCCTGCCCAACTCCCGTACTCCCATTTCCAAACCCCTGATCGAGTTGCCGCTGCTCATGTTCCTGCTGCTCCTGATGTTGCTGCTGCTGCTGCTGCTGCTGCTGCTGCTGAGCATGCAACGGTTCCAGCACTTTCATCCCAGCCTCCTCCTGCTGCTGCTGCTGCTGCTGCTGCTGCTGCTGCTCAGCCTTCACTTCTGGCTGCAGCGCTTCCTGCGCCTGGATGGCTGAAGCCGCAGCCGCCGCTGCTGCTGCAACAATGCCCTCTGATCCTTGCTCAACCCCTTGCACACACACACCACCTCCTCCACTTTCCATCACACCCTCAATCCCTCCTGCTGCAGCACCACCTGAGCCACTCGCTGTAACCATGGCCCCCTGCTGCTTCCCTGCCCCCTCCCCTTCTGTACACCCACATCCTGGCCCCTGCTGCTCCCCACCCACACAACCTGGCTGCCCTTGGGTGTACACTTCCCCTGCAGGAAAGCCCGGAGTGATCCAAGGAATGCTGAATCCCGGGACAGGCGCTCCTTGGAGCCCTTGTAGAGGGAAAGAGTTCAAAGAGTGCTGCTGTGGGTCACCAAACATACCACCCGCCGTCAAGGACGCCATCACCTCTTGGCACTTGGCCAGGGCCTCCTGACTCATCTCTAGGCCTTCCATACCCTCCAGGCCTGAAATCCCACCTGAGGCAGAGGCAAAGGGTGAGTGAGGCACAGGCACGTTCAGCAGGCCACACGTGTACTCAACATCATTACTATAATTTTTACAGGATGAGGTTTTGTTTTAACTGTGATTTCCTGGGCCTTCATTGCCTCCAAGCCTGGAAACCCACCTGAGACAGAGGGTGAGGCACAGGCTGTATTGTTTGTTCATTTACAAGGCCCTCAGATGCTCCTGCCGTCCATAATTACGGCCCCATACTTAGAACTTAGAACACTTGATATTCTGTCTGCTTGATATTCTAAGTGTCTGCTAAGAAATCACGCGGTGGCATCATTCCCATGTCAGTCGAGGAAACAGGAGTCGGCATACATAAACAAGTGCAGGTGGGTGTCGACGGAAATTTAAGGGTTTAAAAATAATGGCTCTCATTGATGACCCATCTGAAGAAGGCAGCCGAGAGCAAGCACAGTACCAAGAAATAAGCTCACCTAAACCAGCACCCATGACGCCCTTCTCGCTTCCACCTCCCTCCATGTGCTCCTGAGCCTGAGGGGGAGATTAGAAAATGTGCACAGCTATAAACGCACAAGTTGCAAGCACCTTTTCTGTGTGTAACACAGCGTTCTTTCAAGAACTGTGCAACGACATGTGCATCATGTCGCAATTGCAGGCCACTTTGAGCCTCACACACAAAGGAGGGGAGAACTGTGCAACGACATGTGCATCATGTCGCAATTGCAGGCCACTTTGCAGCTTCAGTGTACTGATTGAGAGCCAAGAGGATGTTATCACACAAAGCAGGTACGTAGGCTCAGCTTGCTCAACCCTTTTTGCAGCATGTAATCAAGCAACAGTCCCTGAATCAAAGCTAGATGCACAATACGTTCCGTTCCAGTTCCTTACTGCTCCCGCCTGATAGTTCACTGCTCTGTGTGACCGAAGACTAGCGATATAAACTCAAAACAGGGAATGAGAGATTAAGGCAACAGAACCAGGCATTTTGGCAAGGGATTTACCGAGGGCGAATTTGAGGGAAAGACGCATCGGGAAGCCTTGATCAGGATTAAAGGCATCAAAGCAGTCAAAAAAGGGTTAAGTATGACAGGAATGTTTTGGAGGGGATGGCTTGATTGAGGCACATGACCATGGCGCGCAGAGGCAACCCAAACCAGGCACGTAAGAAAGTGCCCAGTTGCGTTTGGGGTGTGGCATCACCTGGATCGTGCCTTTTGCGACACTCACCTGATGCGAAGGACGTGCCGAGCGCCCTGTCTCCTGTGCTCCGTTGGCCTGCACATAACACAGAGGAGTGTGCACAGAGAAAATTATGCATGGAGGGGTGTGCACAGAGGGGTGTGAATGGAGGAGTATGCACAGAGTATGCACGGAGGGGTGTGCACAGAGGAGTGTGAACGGAGGAGTATGCACAGAGGAGTATGCACGGAGGGGTGTGCACAGAGGGGT
>Ga0307960_1002928_pt1 | contig 10313 bp, 8 predicted proteins | sample OrgLakmetagen542_FD_201832 | JGI IMG/M metagenome (GOLD analysis project Ga0307960, IMG submission 201832) | Saline water microbial communities from Organic Lake, Antarctica - #542 | ecosystem: Environmental > Aquatic > Non-marine Saline and Alkaline > Saline | place: Antarctica: Organic Lake... | reverse complement strand
CACGCACACGCACACGCACACGCACACGCACACGCACACGCACACGCACACGCACACGCACACGCACACGCACACACGCACACGCACACACACACACACACACACACACACGCACACGCACACACACACACACACATACACACACACATACACACACACACACACACACACATACACACACACACACACACATACACACACACACACACACACACACAGAGAGTGACATTCATCGAGATCAAATATTGTGAGGACACTAGACCGCTAAACCAGCTGAGTGCCACGCAGGAACAGCATAAAGGCCTCTGTTCCATCCTTGAATTAGCCTCCGTTACCCTCCACACCATTCTTTTGGGAGTGGTGGCACTACCTACAACAATTACATGCTGGAGCCTTTTAAGGAGCTGGGCCTTGATTCTCAAAGAGTTAGGAAACTTGCTTCCAAGCTTCATGTTCATTCTGACAAATTACGCTGCCGAACTTGTCCTTACCAGACATGCCCTTTTTAACACTTATCAACTCTCATCAGTAGACAGTTTCAGGAAAAAATTTTGGGTTGACAACTTCATGTAAACCAGACCAACGACAGGGTCCAAATGCTGAGAGCTAAAAGGCTCCCTTTCAAGCTCTTGTACATCAATTCATCTCACAGGCGTCAAATCACAAACAAAATCGCACACAGACTGCAGTAAGAAAGAAAAAGGCGCACACATGACTACAGACAAATGAATGCTGGTTTAGTCTTTGGATCGCATTGCTCTGTAAAAACTGACTTTATCACGTCCCAAATGGTGAAACAAAAAACAGGGATCGCGCCCCTAGTTGCCATTGTTCAGGAGTCCACCATTTGAGTCGTTGCCCAGCAATTTTTGGATCTGTTTCACGTAGTCGGTATTTCACGTAGTCGGTATCCAGGTCCGGGAGGAACCTGTTCGCGGATTGCACTCGTTTGATCACCTGCAAGGGGGAGGATGATGTGCAAAGGGAGTGAAACAAAGCAGAATCAAATTCTGGGGGACTCAAGGAAACATGCACAGATGGAACAATGTGTACACCATTCAAGGCCTGCCTGAATATTCGCCAATCTGCTTGCTGATCGAGTCTACTCAATCAGTCTGTTAACAAAAAAGAGTCTTCCTTTCGCTTGACACAAACAAGGCTCTTTGCATATTAAGCAATCTGAGTTCCGTCTTCTTCTTTGCATTCCTTTTATTTCTTTGCATTCCTTTTACACTGGAAAAGGGGGGAGCTATTCCAGAGAGGAGGCACTGAGGTCAACACTGGGCTTTCTTAAGGTGGGATGTCGTCACCTGATTAGCAAACTTTCAGGCTCAGCCCTGTTATACAGGACGAATTCATTGGAGTTTGATGCGTCCTCACAAGAAATAAATATCATTGCAAAATATGGAAGGGAGAAGACTCAGTGGTTGGCAAACACAGATCCTGCCAACGTGTAAGCAGGCACCTTGTCTGGATCTGAGTAAACGCTCGGTTAGCTTGTAGTGTCCGCTTTAGTTTGAAGCTAAATTGATACAGATTTAATTAAGTTGCGTGCAAGTTGCCTGACTGTATGCATTAAACAGCCATTTTGGAAGTTGACCAAGAGTTCCCCTTTGAAAAGTACCTCCGCGACAAATCCCTGAAATCCTCTTCCAAGAGACCTTCCTAGCCTGTGCTGCACAGTCTGGACGTGATGGACTGCGAAAAATGACGGGTCACAGAGAAGGGAGGTCTCGGTTGTGAAAGCTAGCAAGCAAGGTTATGAATACTATTTTGAGTTACAAGCGCTTTGCAACTTAAATCCAGAGCACACTGGGTAGGAGTAGATATGAGGAGTCATTTTAAGGAGTCAGCATGCCAGTGGCCCAAGTTCAAGGGGAATCTATGCAATTGTTGTTAGTAGCTTATATGGGAAGAAAACAGGGGTGATTCTTTCTTCACTGTGTTCAAAAGTTGTGTGTGGACCGCCACCTGCGTGTTTAAAAACAAAGGAACCGTTTGGAATGTAGACAAAAACTACCTGCTCAAGTTTGAGGACGACACTTACCTAAAACATGTTTTCTTGGCCTTCAGGTGCGGCTGTCGAGAACAGGCTGGACAAGAATTCGCCAACCGGACTTTCCAGCCCACCAGCACCATCAATGGCCTATATTTTTAGGTAAATTAGGTTGAACAACGATCATCTGAAAAATTTTAAGTGGGCGGAGGGTAAAGGAGCGAGTTATAAGTGCCCGGTAGTGGCTCCTTTTCCTCAATTATTTTGCGAAGTGTTTTTTCACCGCCTGCATAATTCCTTTTTTTCTTTTTCTCAAGTAAACTACGCCAAAGTGACAAGAACTTCATAAATGGGAGGAGCCTACATATTATTATGCGACCTAGTCATGAAATGCCTTGACAGGGTGCAAGGCATTCAATTCAGCAAGCAGTTAACTAGACAGTAGTACCACCCCACAGATAGCACCCACGGTAAGGATGGTCAGATTCTGACCATCGTAGTCCGTTGGCCTGATGGTCAAAATTTGACCATCTACGATGGTCAGAATATGACCATCCTTACCGTGGGTGCTATCTGAACATTTCGAACGTATTAAAAGATATACGAGCCCCTAAATTAACCTCGTTCTTACAAACATATTTCGAGCATTACCACGTACAAAAATTTGAAATATTTTTAATAAAAGGATGGATGCATTTGCCTTGTCGGTACCCTGTGGGTACCTTTTTCTTGACTGTGATTTTTGTGATTACTGCCATATTTCTTCATTAATCCTAAATATAAAATACGCGTCTCCCGGAGCCGGAGTGGAGCCAGCTTCAAATCCGGCTCCAGGCTTCCACGGTTTATCAATATTCGACGAGAGCCCATGCGCTAAGCACACTGGTTTAAACCTTTTTATTTTAGAATAACCATTTACGAAACATTTTAGCAGTACAAATGGATGCAGGTCTGTGAAATGCAGTGCTGTAGCAAGCCTTTGCAGTGCATAATTGGCGTTTCTTTATCTAAACCCGTCTACAGGGAGCTAGTGAACCCGTGTAAACAAAGTATAGACTCGCTTCCTTCGGCAATTCAGATCACTTGAGATGTGCTCAGAATTGTTAGAGGAGCCGGACAGAGCGGAGCGGACAGAGCGGAGTGGACAGAGCCGGAGCTGGAGCGGAGCTGGAGCGGAACGTGCAACCCTGTATGTCATATACGCTGCCTTGCTTTAGCGGCAGAGCCAGAGCCGGAGCCTCTGAAAGTTTTGAATTCAAGTCAGCATTTCCCTACCTATTTCAACGTACAATATGAAAAGCATGCCAGATAGAGGGGAGCGGGGCGAGAGTTGGCTGGGTTCATCATGAGCCCAAGTTTGGGTAGGGGCGGGGGTTGGGCCTCTCTCGGCACCACATAATGAATTCAGATACCCTATGATTTTCGCGAAGAGTGTATCGTGATCACCGCCTCAAAATTATAATTTGTTTGGTGGGGGCGGTGAAGTAAAGGTGGTTTGAAGGGGGCGATGGGCGACAGCGGAAATAAAGTTTTTGAGCAGTGCAACCTGGTCAGGAAGCCTCTTAGCACTCCCTGGACCCCCAGCCCCAGGTCCGCCTGCCCCTGCATCCCCAGCCCCAGCTTTGCCTGCAACCATTGCACCCGTCGGGAAGTTACAGCGGAAAGCACTCCGTTTTTTCAAGCCAGCAGTGACAGCTGAGCAGAAAGCAGCGCTTCAGCAGCAAAGGGAGCAGCAGCAAAGCAGCCCGTACCCAGGCAGCAAGTGCTAGTACAGGCAAGGCAGCAGCAGCAGCAGCAGCAGCAGGGGCAAGGAAAAGCAAGGCAGCAGGTAATCCAGAGGGGCAGGGGCAAGCACAAGCAAGGCAGCAGCAGCACGCACAAGCAGCAGCAGCAGCGACAGTGACAGCAGCAGCAAGGGCAGTAGAAAAGGCAATGAGAGTGGCAATGAGAGTGGCAGCAGGAGCAACAACGGCAGCAGTGACGCTGATAGTGGCTAGGGGGAGGCGCGCAGTAAAAGGGGGGAGACTTTAGTTAAAGTTTACAGAAATGAACAGCTTTGATGGTCCTCGACTGGTGACTCAGAGCTTTGCCATTCACTTTTGGCTCGAAATTGTAATCTTCTTTCTTGTAAACCTTCCTTATGTTTGTGAAAGGTTAACAGGTGGCCATATTGCAGCCCTTGAGGCTCCTTCCGGGCCTTGGAAGGGGGGGGGTGGGGTTGCAGTACAAAACTGTGACTTACTTATTGTTAGGGGGGCAGATGCACATTTTACCTATAAATTTTCTATCTTTTTCAGGGGGGTGGTGGATCCATGGACATACACAGAATCCACCTGCACCTCTATGGAATAATTTGGCACAAAAGACAAGAGGCAGGTGCTGAATTTGGCTATATAATTTGACTAACAGTGCAAGGGCACATGGGGCAGTTTGCATTGGGAGAGAAGCCGTACCGGTAGGCGTGTTTTGATTTAGATTTGTACCAGTGCGGTACCTCATAACATTATGCTTTTCGTAGAATTTGAGATTGCTATTGTTCCAGAAAGCATTTGTGGCTTGCTTATTGACCAAAGGCCTAAGGTCCTTCCAGTAGTTGTAATACCCTGTGTCTGTTTTGGCACTCCCCAGTTTGTGTGATTTGCACATTTCTGTTTTCAGCTTGGCCTTTGAATCAGAGAGTGCACGAAGCCTAGGTGTAATTGCCCCTCTTCCGCTGGGATCCTCATCGGTGTCTTAACCGCAAGCCAGTAAAATTGTGTGTAAGCATTACCGTCTGGAGCTGGAGGCTGGAAGTGCTTGTCATGACCTCCGTCAGGTAAGGCAGAGTGTTTAGCAATTGCATCTGCACATTCATTTCTGGCAATGCCACTATGGGCTTTTCCTTTATAGAAGTAGATAGGTTCTGGTGAAGCATAAATCATAGATACAATTTGTTCTAGCAGATTTGAGTGTATATGGGCTCGTTGCATTTCAGGGAAGAGTAGCTGTTTTCTTGTTTGGCTTAGGGAGCATGCACTGTCTGCTGCAATCTTGGTATACTTATTGGTAAGCGCTGCTGCAATCCCTGTGAGCTCAGCTCTATTGATGGTGTTTGTCATTCCCACGCCTACTGAGTTCACATATATTTCAGGTTTGAGGGCAGTATACCCCTGCCTGCGCCTGTAAAGTTTTCGGCCTTGCCTATGCAGTTTCTGTCAGTGTAGGTTCATAATTTCCAATTGGGGCACTTCAAACTGCTTATCGTCCCATGGTTGGAGGTGGACGTTCATGTTTAGTGTTTTGGCCTCTTTCCTGGCCAGTGACATCCTTTCTTTTTGATTTGAAGTACTGTGGGCAAACATGGTTGGTGATGTGGTCTGTTTTCTATCTTGCGAGATACTGATATTTTTCCAAACTGCTTCTGGGATACTCCTTTACAGTGTTTGCAGTCAATTTTGTGAGGCATCAGTTAAACGCTATATTGCTATATTGCTTCTTTGTTCCAGACATCAATAATATCCATGCTCAAGGTGTGGTTGGAGGAACTACATTGTACAACCTTCCACGAGGTTGGCATTGCATATGTGAGTTTTGTCTTGGGGTTGAACCAAGCGTGGTGCAATATTTTAGGTCATCTCGCACCAATGCTCTGTAGGCATTGATGCTCTTGTTTTCCCAGTTACGTAGAAATAAGAAAGTGGCGGTTGTGGTGGAGGTATCCACAACGTCAGAGTAATTATTTTGGATTTTCTAGCAAGAGCGTCAGCATAATCATTGCCTATAATACCTGCGTGGGATATGACTTTGTAGATATGAGCAAATGGACGATGGTGACTGGTGAATTGCTTTGGCAATGGATTGGAAAACATCTCCCTGGATGTGGTGACGGTGGAGGTTTGGGTGTGAGAGCTGCTTTTTACTTTGGTGCGTTGAGATTAGGCTATTTGTGGCTATATGGGACTAGCTGTAAATGATTGTGGCTGCTATACCTGCTAGATCTGCACGTGAGATGGTATTGGTTATACCTACGCCTCTTGGGCTTACGTAATGGATACGTTCAAGCAAGGGTGGTACACACTTGATCCTGTGTCTTGCCCATCTTCGCATAATTTTAAGACATGTCCCTTGAGTGAGTGCCTCCCACTCGCCGGCATTCCCAGTACTCCTGCCCCAAATTCAACATCGCAGCATTGTTATATAGCATTTATAATGCTTATATCCTGAAGCAAAGGTCGATCAGGGCAGCTTACGAAATGCACCTTTTCCTTGCTAAAGTGGGCGCAAACTACGCACAGAACCCCCCAGAATGCCAAATTTTAGCAAATGTCAATGGTTTAGACATAAAAGCAAGTATCTTGCAGTCAGATGAGGTATAGGGGGCTTTAAATTGGGTGGAGAGGTAAGTGAGACTGGTTGGGGGGATTTTTTCATGGGGACAGCCGATTGGCAAATGCAAAAGGCTCACCGGAACGAATGAAGTGTTAGCGTGTCCTTATACAATGATTTTATTTGTTAAGCTGCGTCCTTAGCATATCTTCATTACGTGTTTTGCAATACTGGTCTGCGTAGCGTAAGAGGCCTGTCACCTTTGTCTTTTTTGCTTAGGCGATGATGAGGGCAGCACAGTCTGAGTAGGAGGTGAATAATTTTGCTTGTGTGTGGATATCGTCTATTTTAGTGCTAAGGCAGATAAGAACATTGAGCAAAGGCTCCGCGGCTAATTTTATTACCTGGGCACTCTAGGTCTGTCTGGAACGAATTATCTTTTGTACAGCCATGCTCGTTTCTTCTTCAACCTACATGGAGCTTCTAGGTAGAAGTGGCTCCATAAAAATTAGGAAAGATTGTCTCCTTGTATGGTTCCCCTTTCGACCGGGATGGATTCCGTGTTCTTTCCTGAGGGTCGTTGGATTTCTGTGTGGGCCGTGTAGATATCTATCACTACGTTGATGGCATCTGTTGGGAACCCAAGGCCATACCAAATCCATTGTATGTCACGGTCTGTTGTGTTAAATGTCGATGTGAAGTCTACTAAGAGCGCATACATGTCTTGCTTGAAGGGTTTTGGCATCTTCCAGGGCCATAATCACGTTTTGTATTTGGTGAATACATTCTATTGTTTCTGAATCCTGATTGTGTAATGCTTCAAAATTTATTGCACACTTGGCATAATTACACAAAGTGTGTGTGTTCGTTTCTGGTCCTTTGTTTTAGTCAATGAGCACTGTGAAACTTATTCCCCAATATTTGGGTTTGATTCCTGTTCTCACATCACGATGAACAACATGTTGATGGTATTGCGCATTTAGCATGTTAAGGACCTCAAATACTGTGGCATCTGGTCCCGCATAGTTGTAGTTTTTTGGGAGCTTGAACACTCTTAAAATCCACATTTGTTTAGAACTGCGTCACGGAGCCATGCGCGTTTCTTCAGGCCTCAATTTTCTGCTTTGGTCAAAAATTTCTTTAATTTAAATTTAATCTATCTATGCTGCTTCTTTGATCCCATGGGTAGTGCCGTGGTGCTTCTGAGGGCAGGTACCTGCCTTTTTTGGGGCTGAAAGCTGATTGCGTTGAGGTCGTGTCGTTGTTGATAATTCTCGCCACCTTTGTGGGATCCGTTTCTACAACATCTGTGACGGGGTCTTCAAAGATTTGGAGTCCAGATCTCTCGGAATTTGTTTTTTCAAAGATCTCAGCATGTGTGCGCTTTGGCTGTTTGCTGATAAGTGTTTGCTGTCTTTTTCATGCTTTTTGTTTCATTTCTTCAATATGGTTGAAATATAAAGGCATGGGTTTGTTTAGTCAGGGTTACTTTTAAAGTAAGGAGCTGTTCTATAAGTTTCCCTTTATTAGTCAGAAGTGACTCAATGTCAATTGGTATTTTATAGAGATTTGGGTGGGCTTGGTTTTGAGCAACTAAATCATCTATATTGTTGGCACTACCAATAACTGGATTCTCTAATTGTAGGATGATGCATGTGGAAGTTTCTAGATGTTTTCTTCAATTACCAGTCTATAGTACCAGTCTTATTAATTTTAAGAACTCCTTCAGACCAGGAAAGGTCCCCAAGGTGGAAAAGAAGCAGAAGAGTGATAACATCTTTTTATCGCTGTGGTCCCTAATACTCCTTCCAGATTTCTTTGTTCTATGCTGTGCGCTCTCTGCTCACACGTGTGCGTGTCTATTTCTGCCAGTGCTATTCATCTTTGGTTGGCTGGTTGGCTGCCACACCGCTGGAGCTGGGACCGTTTACATAGACATTTTCGGTCTCACTGTGTTACATGTTAATATGACAAGGCAAACAAATAAAACCAGAGACCTCACGCCACAAGGTCTCTTGAGGATCCCCTTTAATGGCATCTTTTATAATGCTCAAATTGTTTGCCAAAACTATCAAGGCCGGAAGATAAGGTTATCAATAAGACTGGCACATCAAGCTTATTGAACAAGACACACAGAACCTCTCAACTGTCAACCAACTAACTGCTTGTTACAAGATTCGTGATTGGGCGTGACAGAGATGATCAGTTAGTAAGTTAAAAGTTGAGGGTCTGGCTTCACTGACAAGTAAAAGGAAAAAGAAATTCAGAGCTCCCTTACCCCTTTTTACCAAATCAAAGTGAACGAATGTTTAGCAGCTGCCAGCCCATTTTTTCGAAACTGGTGTTTGGTGGACATGTCGAAGATAATTTTTGATGAGTTGCAGCTAGGTGGAGTGTAACACATGAGTAGCAAAAGGTAAAAGGCCTGCTAAAGATTTTCCTCCCAAACGCACTCCCCTCCAGACCGATCAAGGATGCCTCCTTTTGATTGGCCAAAACCCAAGCAATTGTCTGGTTTACAGCCTGTGGTGTGTCATCAACAGCTATAAAATGGCGAAAGTTCTGTAACATGGGTTCAAACCATTCTTGATGCGCTCTACTTCTTCTGTTTTCCTTCCTTAACCGTATGACGACACTTTCTGTGAGGAGAGCTTCTTTGAATACTGAAGAATACGAATTCCCATCCATGGCAATTAGCATTTGGTTTTGAGAAAACTCGGACATGGTAACCTTGTTGAACCCAAGAAAGGTACGAGGGAGTTGAGAAATTCTATTCACCAGCCTCTGTCTGTAAGCTTTTGCATTGCTTCTTCCTCTCCAGAACGCTTGCAGCTTTTTCTCCAAGAAAGGCAATGTATTATGTACATCAGAACTGTTAAAAATGCGTTGTAGAAAGGCATCGGATTGGTATGATGTATCAATGGGAAGGATCACAGAAACTTTGGGTTGCTTGGTTGGTAGTGATGCGTGAACGCCATACAGGGGGGGCTCCAAACTTGAACTTCCTTCGTCGGTTGTGGTTATACCAAACGAAAATGACCCACCAAAAGATCCGTGTAATCTATTCAACAGTCGATTCAAACCAATCACGTATTTGAAATGCCCACGAGGCTTTGCAGGATCCTGAGAAGAAAGCACCGAAGAAGGGTGTTCCCAAACCTGGCCAGACTCAATACCCAACGTGTATTTGCTGCCGTTTTGGTAAGGATGGCACCCTGCATCAATAATTTCTGCTTCTTGATTGAAGCCTCTCCATGCCATCATTGCGGCCTCAAAAGCAGCTGGAGAGCAAGCACATTTTTCAAGAATGTCATCATGATGAAAAGGATAACCAGGTTCCAGAGTCGCGGCAGTATGTAGGAGGTAGAGGGTCAGCAAGACAATACAGGACATACTTGTTTATTAATTCTCAGTACTTTAGAAGCGTTTATTCAGGCGCCCGGGTCAATCCAAGTAATGTTTTACAACTCTTGGTGCCTCGTCGGGACAAACCCGGTTTCACTGTTAAAAGATGATTTATTATTAATAATTTTCCATGGAAGAGCGCGTTTAAGTGTACGAGGTCGTAGACGGGCCTCGGCTAAATTACGACTCCGTTAATCGAGCAACATACAGCAATATGCTTGGGTAACTTTTATTTTGCTTTCCCTTGTAGTGCAGTTACTTTGATGTTCAGTTCTGGTCTTTCTCTTCTACTCTGCCCTTCTCTGCCCTTCGCTGCCCTTCTTTGCGGGCAGACGTGGGCGCCAACGGCCCAGCTGCCTGCCTGTTTCCCTTTCCCTTTCTTTTTTTTTGGTGGGGGTTGTTACACGGTCCTCAGCAAGGGCCTGACAGAATGAAGGAAAAACCTATAAGACTGGGAAAAGGAAACTCCTGTCTAAACAGAAAACCCTCCTTGAAAAACCACAGTCTGAGAAATTGGCCCACGCTCGCAAGAGCACAAGCTAAGAGTGTGTCTGAAGAACAGACAGAAAAAGGCCTAACCTTAGAAGTTGGAGTCAGAGAGAAGGCA
>Ga0307960_1002925_pt1 | contig 10314 bp, 12 predicted proteins | sample OrgLakmetagen542_FD_201832 | JGI IMG/M metagenome (GOLD analysis project Ga0307960, IMG submission 201832) | Saline water microbial communities from Organic Lake, Antarctica - #542 | ecosystem: Environmental > Aquatic > Non-marine Saline and Alkaline > Saline | place: Antarctica: Organic Lake... | reverse complement strand
CTCCCACCCGCCTTCCTCTTGTGCTCAGTGTGTGCTGTGTACATTGTGTGCACTATACCCACCAGCGATGGGGCCCGCCGTGGCTCCCAGGTCCCGCCGTTCTCCAGCCAAGTGTGCGGTAATCGTGTGAACAGTGTGCTCTTGGCCTAGGAACTTTACAGCCGTGCTTCTACATAATTACTTATGGCGAAAGCGTGCTCACAGTCCCGCCAATGTGTGAAAAGTTCCGCGCGGGCCTGACGCCAAACCCAATAGCAACTTTACAGCCGTGACAAAGACTCATTACAAATGCATTCCATCCGATTCTTACGTGCTCAGAAACTCTTGACCCCACTCCATCAACGCCAATCGTAATAGCAATCACACAGAGCCATAGGAGACTGAATCAAATGTCATTCTGTCCAGTCACAACGTGCGGAGGAACCGGTGCACTCTCCTCTCCGGGCACTCCTCCACGAGCGCCAAATGCAATAAAGATTACGCAGACCGAAAGAAGAATAATTACTCATTCATTCTGCCGCACCCAAAACACGGACTCGCAACTCTTTCCGCGATCTGATCTAACGCTGGTCCATAGAAAAAAACATTTAGTGGGTACTTTGGTCGCCAAAAACTCTGCTTCTGTTTGCTCTAATTTTTACACTTCGGGGTGACCTGCGACAGAAACTGGGTCCGGACTTCCGACTTCCCCAATTCCGACTCGGCCATTAATTCTGGAGCCCCCTCGAACCCTTAAGTACCCCTTGTAGCGCGTTTCCACACCCTGTCCAATTCCCCAACCAGAAGAACCAGAGTCCTTCGGACGATGGTTCAATATCTCATTAAGCACCGTTTCTAGGTCCAAGGGCAGGCCTGCATCTTTGACATGCCGGCATTGTTATGCATACCTAAAATGTTATGCAGGCATGTTTTTACATGCAACCACACGCATTACCCTCTCACTGCGGCGAAAAGCTGCGATTGCACCCTGACTTTCAGTGCATCCACACTTGGAACGCATGCTCACACTCCCTGAACAACACATGTACACACACAGAGATGAGCTCCAACGGCACCCTAGCCTCCGGTGCATACACAGACTCCGTAGCACAGGCTGCCCAGCAGCATCAAGACTTTGTGATGGGTTTCATCAGTGTAAACCCGGCAGGATGGAGCTCAGGCCCAGCACCTCCAGGTGTGTGTGTGTGTATTTGTGAGCGTATGCGTGCGTGGGTGGGTGAGTGTAGAATATGTACAAAGCAACATGAGTCTTAAAGAAATTTCGTTGGTGTTTCATGTACCGCATTCAACATCAAGAATAAAATGTTATCTGTATGGCTTGCTTAAAGCATAGAGCAGGGATGTATGCAGATGTGGAGATTTGTAGTACATTCATGGGATGCTCTTTGCCAACTGTTGCTTCATTCACTCCGTCCAAACTTTTTTCCAAGTTCCATAACTGCATTTGGCTACAGGCTTCTTGAGCTACGTGTTAGTTCCATTCACCTTCCACCCAATTGGCTGTTCCATACAATGCTTTCCTCTGCCTTTCCCCGCCTTTTCCTGCCTTGCTTATAGATCCACTTGTGGCTGGCCGAGACAAGTTAGCAGTTGAACTGTACCTGGCCCAAGGTCTCCCCCTAGTGTGTTGTAATTAACGTAACTGTTTTTCCTGCCTTCACATTGCACCCAAATCCTTGAGACGCAACAGCTGAACTTTTATGCAGCTTACTGAACACCCTTTAACCTTCAGATCTGCCCAAGTGGCAGTCACAAAACTTGAAAAGAAGGGGAAAGGTCTGTGATGAAGCTTATTTAATCAACACGCAGGTCTCATCCACATGACTCCTGGAGTGCAGCTTGCTGCCGGTGGAGATGCCCTTGGCCAACAGGTGAGCATGGTTGTGTTATACAGTGGGTGGAAGCGCTCTCTCTATTGCGTGCAGGGACATATTAGGTTTAGGGTTTAATTTAATAACCCCCTACAATTTACAAGGTACTGGCCACAGGTAGAACTCCTTCACCGCAAAGGCAAAGGTCGTGTGGGTACCAGGCAGGTCATGACCTGAAAAATACTGTACTCTTAAAAAGGCAATTTTGGTGTGAGCAAGCTTAGCTAAGGTCCTAAAGTGCACTTGTAACGCTAAACCCCAACTTCAGGAACGTAATCAGAGATCACAATGTCCCATATTTTTAGGATTATCCAGAACCCCGTATTAACACACCGTATGTGACTGTACACATGGGAGTTTTCTGCTATTAAGTACCGCACAGATGCCCTCCAGAGGCAAATATAGCAATGTAAGATGTAACCTTACCTTAAGTACCGCACAGACACTAAGGTACACACATATGTATGATTCTGGCCTACCCTACATACTTGGCACGCAACATTGTTGCAAGCATTCGACTTCTCTCCTTGAATGATATGCTGGTAGCAACTGCGCTTTCTGGGCAACACCTTCCCCTTGCAGTGCAACACACTGGCTGGGCCCAGAAAAGAAGCCTACAGTTACCTCACAAAGACCACAGTTTAGTTCCTTTTATCAAAGGAACACTCTGCGAAGCCCGGGCAGGCTTCGCACGGCCGCTTTTTAGGAAAACTTAGTTTGGTATTCTAACAAAATGCACAGAGCCTACACGTGACTGCGGTTGCCCTTTTGCAAACCCTTTATGATCCCTTTCTTTAATTGCAGTACAACACACCTGCGGATGTCATTGGAGCACGTGGTAGCGATGTCATAATTGTGGGCCGTGGCATCTTCAAGGCCGCCGACCCTGCCGCTGCAGCTGCAGAGTACCGAAAGGCTGGATGGGATGCTTACGCAGCTGCTTTGAAAGCCTGATGAGGAGAGCAGCTTGAGCTTGTAGCCTACAAATGAGACCGCTTGGTGGTTGGGTCACCCAACTTTTTTTGAGTGTTCCTGCCTGAATTGTCAAAGGCTTTAGAAGGGTTGGAGGGCCTGGCTTGAAGTTAGCAAGCGAGGTGGCCTTCATTGGCTTGGCTAAAATTATAGGTTTATTTGTGGCTGGCTGAGGTCGGGCAGCAGCCGATCCACCAAACTGATTGAAGGTCATTCCCCATCCATTGTGATTGTTGGCTGTGGCTGATATTTGGTGATCTCTTTGCTTGTTTTGATAAAGACAATGATCAATGAGCTAGTTTAATTACGAAGGGGTTACAAAGGGGGTAACTGGGTGGCCATACCTATTTATTAAGCTGACGGGCTTTTGTGCTGCTCTCAGCCAGCACTAATATATGCTGAAATTAATGTTTCACCGTTGTTGGTGAGTGCTAAAGGACTTGCTGAATTAAGGTGGAAATAGAAGGCAGTAGGACTGCTCCCCACGCCATACAATACACAGGAAAACCTGAAACTGCTTTGCCCAAAAATCAGTCATATTTCATTTGTATTCCAAGATTGCAGAGGGGGGACACTGAGGCCCAAACTGGGTTTACTTTTTGCATGCTCCTAGGGCAGGTGGCCATAACTGGCAGTTTTAAAGCTCAGCTCTGCTATGTAGATTTCGATGCAGCTGAGCTTGAAACATGCCAGTTATGGCCAACTGCCTCAGCAGCCGTGGTGTGAACCCTACTTTTTGAGCAGCCATATGCTGTATCTGAGCAGCCAGCGCACCAAACTGAGTGATTTTAGTGTTTTGAAGTTCTTAGAAAAAGATAAAGACCATTGCAAAAAAACAATGGAGCAAAGGGAGCAAGTGGTTGGCGAGATATGCAAATTAATGTGCCATTCCCCCTGGAAAGCACCCATCTAGGGTACAGGTGCACGACGTGTGCTACTAGTCCTGTCATTCTGTACGCTGGGCGACTGTCTAAACCTGAGCACGTGCTCGGGTTGCTATAAAGTCAGCATCAGTTTGAAGCTAGGTTGGGTCCAATTCGATGAAGTGACGCGTGAGTAGTTGCATCTTTCATGCAAAAAGGAGCATTTTTTGGCTTTTGCCCAGTGTCCCCCCTCTGCCAAGATTGCCTGTGCTTCGATTGAGCATGCTATTGCATTGTTTCTAGTGACACGGCATGAAATGGCACAAACGCACAAGATTGTTTGAGACCATCGTACACACGCGCAGCAATCTAAAGGCACAATCTATCTCTGAGGTTTTAGCTCATGCTGGCATTCAACAGTTGGGGAGTACGCGCAGTGTAGAGCAAAGCCATGCAGAATGCTCTGAAAAGGTAAAAAGCACCGTATTCCAATCAATCAATCATTACGCCGATTCCCACAACTGTCTTATGGCTGGCGTAGGCAGACGGCCCCCTGCCCGCCTACAGAAAAATACCGATTGAAAAACTCATTACCAATTAAGCACTTGCTCTCCATATTTCAAGTGTTTAAGTGGTGCTCATTACTGAAACGATAATTTCAGTAGTCTCACACTTGTGTTCAAACTCCATTTGTCCCTGCGTTTTCAACTTGTCTAACTTATTTGTGTGTGTGCACTGTGCGTGGGTTTTGCCCTTATGAAAGGTCTTAACAATGTTCATAATGCGTCTACTTTGGTGAACCGACGTCTACACTTAAGCATATCAATGTTTATGCCTACTTCTTCTAGTGTCTTGAAGGTTGGCATTTTCCAGTTGCGTCACAGCCCTTTTTTTACTTGGTTTGTTTTGAGGTTTACCTCGTTCTCATAGGTTGAGCAGCCATTCCAGGTTGAATGCCTTTGTAATCCAAACTAAACTAAACTAAACGACAACCAAGTGGAGGTTGTCAGTTGTTTGGCAATGATGTCGTGCTGACTGGGCTCTCTTCTTCTGAGCTGATGATTATGCCTTACATCTTTGCGAATTTCCACCTAGTTGCTCAAAATCTGCATTGCGTGCGGCTAGTTAACTGGATTGAGCACTTTGCGCATGATAAAATTATCGAGGGCTTCAAACAAGGAAAGCGCTTTTCATAAGCTCATACTGCTGTAAACTATGGAAGCATCCAACATGACAAAGATTTGTTGGCAGGTTTCTCAAGTAAGTAAAAAAGGTCATGTCCTGCTATTTTATCCTACGCTGCCCACATTGTAGGCAGTTTGGTGTACATATGGGTTTGACCTTTTGACGTATTGCAAGGCTAGAAAGAGCAGGACCGTGACGCTTGCCAGGTGCTTGTGGCATTCTAAATATGGGTACCTCCTCTGAGTATCACATGCTGGCAACTTGAGATTATGAGAAACGCACTATGAGTGCAGGTGCCGGTCCGGCTGCATTTAAATCTTCCATATTATGTAATTTGCGCAATTACTTCAGCTTTGCTGTAAATTCGAGAATACTCAAAGTTTGGGTCGTTAACTCTTTTAAAGCACAAGCCACTAGTGGCTAGGCAGCGCAAGCGTGTAAATGCGTATATGTGAAAGCGCAATAAGAAGAGCTTAGTGCTTGGCAGTTGCATCTGCACATCACAGACAGAAAAGCCATAAGCTTAATACTCATGATCAATTTTAGTAGCGGATATGATTGGAACAAGCTTCTCAAATGGACGTGGCTCGTTGCATTCAAGGAAGGAGTAGCTTTTCTGGTTGGCTGTTCCTCTTTTTAGTAACATTCATAGTTATGGTCACGCAACCATGACATACATACAATTGCAGCAGGAAGGAATTTTGACAAGTATGCTGCAAAGAACAGAACTGTGGTAAGGGGTTGCAAAACCGTCTCAACTTGTTTTCAGCCTCGTAGTATGGAGTATGCTATCTCCCAGAATTAAAATTTGTTTTTGAAGTTGGCAAACAGTGCACGTGAGCCCTAAACCAGGAGAGCAACAGCTGTAAAAGGACAACAGCAAAAGTGCGCAGCACATATATTCAAGCTTAATTGTTTGGCTAGCATGCCTACGCCTGCCTTTTTGCAGGATTAATACAAAAAGCTGTATGTTAATTTGCTGCACTAGGGGCAAACAATGGGACACTTGCAAAAGTGGGGGGGCCAGGGAGTCCCCTCGCATTTCAAAATTGTTGCGTGTGCAATCCACTGTTATTTCAAATGATGCAGAACTCTTTTGACGCAGGTTTATACATATTTTCCGTACAAACTTTGGCAAATACACGGCATGAAGCGAAAGTTAGGACAACACCAAAGTTCTCCTAAGGAGAGAGAGAGGGAGAGAAACAGGGAGAGAGAAAGAGAGAGAGAGAGAGAGAGAGAGAGAGAGAGAGAGAGAGAGAGAGAGAAAGAGAGGGCTGCTGAGTTTTTATCGTCGTTGAGACAGGTGCGTGCTTTGATATCAACGATGATGTTAGAGAATTTGTAAAAGCTTTGAGCATCATCTTTGACAAAAAAAAGTAAATTAAAATAAAGTACGCCCCAAAATGTGAAAGCCACTCTTGTTTGAGAATTGTGCTGTGTTGTACGCAACTGCATTGAAAGAGACGACCATTCCGGAGATTGCATGTACAGACACACAACAACCAGCGCAACGTTTCACAGACCGTACGTGTACGCAGCATAAAAGACACCAGGAGTCTGAAAGAAGGTGCACGCATAGATGCCCATTCACTCTGGCAAAAAAAGTCACGCAACAAACGGGCAGCACGCTAGCAAAGCTGGTAAGGAACGAGAGGGCGTCACAGTGAAGCGCTCATTTCAGGGTTTGCGCCCTCAGGTAAAGGCAGGGGGCAACACTCTGTCAGAGCAGTAACAAGGGGAAACTGCTTTGCTTGCTAGTAGCCTTCATAACAGCACCATGCGTTCACACAGGGCTCTCCAAACGGCTGTTCCGCACTACTGTAGTACTTGCAGCAGCTAACACTAGGCATATGGACTGAAGTGCCCTCAACATCATTCTCAAACTTCATCCGCCATACCCCGAGTCAACTTGCGCAATGTCATAATACTACTCTGCCGTTATGCTGGGGCGCGCAATAAGAGAGCTTGTGCAGCACACACACGCTACCGGTGTCTTAGCACGTATTTGCTGCTGCGCATGTCCAGCATTTGCGTAGCATTTGCTACACATGAGATAAGAGCAGGCAGCAGCACGTTCAGCACGTTCGTGAGAGAAGGCTAAAGGCAGTGGTAATCTAGCTCCCTGCTGCAAACGTCGCGTAGCGCTTGCAGATCATTGAGATGTAGCCACCCAAGTTTCCGACCTGCGTACAGTTGTGGTGAGCTCGTTGTATCTCTGTCTTCGTAGCACCACCTGCTGCTGATGTTGCACACACATCAAGCAAGTAAACTACAGGTGGCGTGTGTGTCGCACACACCTGGCGTGCGTCGCACACACATCAAGCAAGTTCACCACAGGAGGCGTGCGTGTCGCACACACACACACCTGGTGTGCATGTCGCACACACCTGTTACACGCACGCTTTGCACCTATACAGCAATGCTAACCCCCTGCGGCAAGGTAGTGTTGCGCATAGCATGTATTGGGTTGGCCAGAACCGTACATACACACCAAATATGACCGTATGTATGGTGATTTCCCTGCTTAAAATACCATGTGTACACCATATGTACGTATACAGTATACATGTATGGTGCTGGCCAACCTTAAGCATGCACTGTGTACTTGCTCATAGCATGCACCTTTCTCACGCGCAGGTGGGTGCTGTGAAAACAACTCTATCATGCTTTCTGGCAGTGCTGCTGGATGCCCTGTACCTGACACGCGTACATGCCGCACTTGGGAACTGCAAATTGTTGGCCCTGTACACAGGCTGGAAGGTTGGTGAGAGCAAATGTAGAAATTCATACCTATGCCAAATAGGACAAGACTATTTTGTAAGCATTAATTCATATGACACAGACGATGGCGCACCTATGAGGAAAACACGGCACACAAGTGACAGTTTTAAAAGCAGAGCTGCGCCTGACTCAGGCATAAGACTTTGCAAAGTAAGAGTGGTACAGAGCTACTGTGGGGCGGGGCTTACGACAGCAGAGATATGTTTTTTTTACGACAGGAAAGCAGCATTGAGGAGCGTTGCGCATAGGTTGTGATGCTCTGGTGGTGAAGCTTTTGCAGGTTTGAGGGCAGCTTGAGCGCACAATGGAACGGCCCGATCACTCACCCCATGCACGCAACTCGTGCTGCTGCAAGTGCCGCACAAACGTGCTTGCACACTGTGCAGACACAGAAGGGATATGTGCAGCACCTTGCTGGAGGTCTGCTTTCTGATCGTGTGGAATGGCTTGTGCATACAAAATACACTGATCTCGCAGCGCATTGCAGTTTCAAGGAGCATGACACAGCACAACCAGCATGAATGCAGACGGGCAGACTTCAGCAGCAGCAAAGATGGTAGCACTGGCAGACATCAGCACAGGCTCAAGCCAGCAGAACTTGATAGCAGGACGGATGTCACCACGAGTGAATGAATGCAAAAATGTAGCTTTTGGCAGGGTGCGTGACTGATAGGAACACAGGCAGGTAGGAACACCGGCAGGTAGGAACTTTTGGCAGGGTGCGTGATTATAGGAACACAGGCAGGTAGGAGCTTTTGGCAGGGTGCGTGATTATATGAACACCGGCAGGTAGGAACACCGGCAGGTAAGAACACCGGCAGGTAGGAACTTTGGCAGGGTGCGTGACTGATAGGAACACAGGCAGGTAGGAAGTTTTGGCAGGTAGGAACTTTTGGCAGGGTGCGTGACTGATAGAAACACAGGCAGGTAGGAACACAGGCAGGTAGGAGCTTTTGGCAGGGTGCGTGATCATAGGAACACAGGCAGGTAGGAACACCGGCAGGTAGGAACACCGGCAGGTAGGAACTTTTGGCAGGGTGCGTGACTGATAGGAACACAGGCAGGTATTGGCAGCAGGCTCATGTCAGTAGAACATGATGGCTGGGTGGATGTCACCGTGTATGGATGGATGCAGGAAAGCAGACTTCAGCAGGGTGTGTGATGCGCGAAAGCACAGGAGCAGAAAACCCTAGTATAGGATTAGGATCCTAGCATAAAGATTAATAATACCTAGCACAAGACTAGTAATTCCTAGCATAAGAGAAGTAAGCCCCAGCACAGGAAAAGAAAACCCTAGCACAAGACTAGTAATTCCTAGCATAAGAGAAGTGAGCCCCAGCACAGGAAAAGAAAACCTAGCACAGACGTAGAAAAACTCTACCACAGGAGTAGAAACCCTAGCACAGGAGTTGTAAACCCTGCTAGCAGGTGTCAGCAGAGCTCAACAGCAGGATGGATGTCATCATGGATGGAGATAAAAGGCGTTTAGTCTCCGGTTGCCAACAGCAAAGGGGCAGGTACCCGCAGGGCATGGGTGAGTGCAGCACGGCAAAACGCTGCCGGTCAATTGTATGAGCACAAGGGACTGGTCAGTTCCCAGTTCAGCCGGCCTGTTGCAGCATACTGAAATGCTCTCTGGAAAAATAAGCCAGGTGTCTCCTGCAGTTGGGAGTGCTCAGATTCAAAAGCGTCCCAGCACGGAGTGCCATCAATCAAATATCAGGGGGGTGGCAGGGCGCAGGTGCGATGAGGTGCATGCAGCAGGGAAAACACAGTTTGATGCCTTCACACAGGCAGGGGCTTTCGTTTGTGTTTCTGCAGCTGCTGTAAGCACGCCAGCAGTGCAGTCGGTACCGACAAGAAGGACGTGAGGGTCACATACATACCGCCGCGATATTGTTGGTGGACGCAACGTCGTTTAGAACTTGCATCGCGTAGAACTCGGGCAGCTGCTGCAGGGCTCGCACAGCCTGTTCGTCAAAGTGGCTCTCATTTACGGTGTAGTTGGTGCTCATGAACACGGCCTGCGAGGGGGTGTGGCAGTGCAGTGCATTTACGGCTCGTCGCACAACTTGACAAGAATGATCTCAAGGGTGATCTGGTCGCACGGCTCGTGAAGAATGATCTCGTCAAGGGTGATCTGATCGCACGGCTTGTCAAGAATGATCTCGTCAAGGGATGACTCGTCCAGGGCGAAGTTTGTTGGTGCACATGAAGGCAGTGCTTGCGCAGCTTGCTTATCAAAAAGGCGACAAAAGTAGTCTCGTTTAGGGTGAATTTTGTTTGTGCACATGAAGGCAGTGCTTGCGCAGCTTGCTTATCAAAAAGGCAACAAAAGTTCAGGGTGCGGTTGGTGCACACGCCTTCACGTTGCCAGAAAGTGCTGTACAGCACAACACAAGTCCCTCCCCATCTGCACCCATTGTAATACACCAACCCCATGCACACGCAACACGCGACACACATTCCTGACTACACAACGGCACAGGATCTTCCCCACAGATGCAGCGACTCCCACACCTTTGCTCCCACAGTCACACATAAACACACACACACCTGTGCGCGTGCTTTTAAATTGGGAGGCAGTGCGTTGAACGGCAGGGCAGACATTCCTCCCCCTCCTCCCCCCATCCCCCCAC
>Ga0307960_1002923_pt1 | contig 10317 bp, 8 predicted proteins | sample OrgLakmetagen542_FD_201832 | JGI IMG/M metagenome (GOLD analysis project Ga0307960, IMG submission 201832) | Saline water microbial communities from Organic Lake, Antarctica - #542 | ecosystem: Environmental > Aquatic > Non-marine Saline and Alkaline > Saline | place: Antarctica: Organic Lake... | reverse complement strand
GTGTGTACACTGCAAGGGTGTGTGCACTGCAGGATACATAGCAAGGTCATCAATTACAATATAATGATCATGAAATGTGTGACAACAGAAGCGGTACAAAATGAATATTCAAGGACTATGGTATTAAACGGTTGCTGGCAAAGCCCAAGTGGCATGTGGGACATAGACATACACAGCAGCAAAGAGCAAGTGCGGCTATGGGTCTAGTTGGACAGCATGACTAAGAATCCACCACAATTTGATTTTAGGGTCGCACCTGTGGCACAGTCAGCATGAGAGCTGAGTCCAGGCCACGCCACAAGCTAGAAACACCCTCCTGCACCCAACAAAATCGGAGTAGGAAACAATGGGTGCGTGGTGCGAGTGGAGGTTTCCCCCCAGAGAGCACCCAGTCACATGAAATGGCGTTGCAAAACTTTAAAACATACGACAAAATGCAAATGGCTACTGCTGTGAGTCAATCAAGATCAAAGCAAGAACCCTAATGGGTACCACATGGCACATGATGCGTGATCCTCACTTCCAACCTCAGACAGACAGAGTGGCTAGCTATCCGAGCACTACCGCTTACCTGCTGCACCATGTGCTTGAAAGTCGCCATCATGCCAAGCTCCCTAAACGTCGGGGACCGGGCAGCACAGCCTTCCCTGGGGAACCGTGTCCTCACTGCTGCTTCGTCCTGCATCACTGCCTCAGCGCACGCACACCCAGAAAGGCCAGCCCCTGCAAGACGCAACTCCCACCAGGCAGCTGAGGGTTGAGGCACAGGACGCGAAAAGGAGCTAGATAGCCTGATGCGCTCGCCCAGGCTTTTGGTCAAGGCTTCCAGGCTGTTCGTGTTGGTTGAGGAGGTTGACTGGGCACGCACAGGCAACCTGTGAGGTCAAACAAGTAAGTTGCTAAGTAAGCACATTTTGCTTAAAGCAGTGGAGAGGCATATTCTCAGATGGTCGAGCTAAGACCGAATTCCAGCCACAAGAGATTCCTCACCGTGCATAGAAGTTGCAAGCGTGCCAGCTCCCAGGCATTTTCTGGGCAGCAGCTGAGGCTGCCTCAACCTGCATCCGCGTCTGCGTGGAGGGCAGGAACGCAGCAGCGCGTGTGGAGTTGGAGGTTTGGAGAGGGCAGGCTTTCACCCAAGGTGGAGATTGCTCACCTTCACAACATCAAGAGGGTTAGTAGCAAGTGCAGCCACCATGCCTGAGCCTATTGCAGACAGAGCGTCCCGCCTAAGGGTGGAATCCCCCCCCTTTTCTGCCCCATCCTGTTTCATCTTCTGCCTACCAGTAACATAAAACCATATATTCTGATCTTATTTTTTTTATTTTGTGTCTTTTAAACTAAGGATATTAAACTCATACACCCAGTAGCAGAGAAGTCTAGTGGGCCCAAGCATGAGGGGGGGGGCTGCTTTCCTCTTGTCTTCCCTTCGGCTTCACCCAAGCCTGTCCACCCACGCGTGCTCCACAGCAGCAGCAGCAGCAACACCTAATGCACTGCGTTACCTCGCCTCCCCAAGTTTTCAAGATAAGAAGAAGCGCGCTTTGATGGAGAGGGGGGGAGAGATCCAGACTGCAATGGAGAATGCACCATCCATTCAACCCTCTGAGACCAAGGCAACAGCAATTGAGGTCAGCGCACATGCTTGCGGAGCATACTTTATGTTATGTATTGAGACACAACACACACACACACACACACATCACATCACATACACACAAATTGCATACACACATGCACGCCAATGCGCTAGTACGCACACATGCAAATACACCTTGACTGCTTAAGACACAGGTGCAGCGGGCACTTACCTGCGCTAGCAGACACACATGCAAATGCACCTTGACTGCTTATGACACAGGTGCAGCGGGCGCTTAACCTGCACTCATACACACATGCAAATACACCTTGACTGCTTACGACACAGGTGGAGCGGGCGCTTAACCACAGTGCGCTTATCATCACACGGCCCATTGAATGGTACGCATAATAAGCACGACCTCTGCCGGCACATCTTGTTCCGACACAAAGTAGGAATCGGCAGCAGCATATCATCTTGGCGTCCAGACAAGTCTGTCCTGCTTGTTCTCTCTCAGGGGCACAGTTATTTTTGGTTACGAGCAGGCTAACCGATACCAGGTGTTTGATGAATCCGGAACCCCAGTTGCTCAAATTGCTGAGGTGAGAACTTAAGGGCTAACTGCAAGCATTTGGCGCATGTCACACCCTCACAGACGCACACATAGTTGCCTGCACACCAAGAACAGTGCATGGACGCCAGATGCCTTTCTTTTTCACTTGACCATGCAGCTTATAAACGCTCTCTCTCTTGGACTGACACGGTCAGCTTGTTGCCTTTGGAGCCTTTTTGAGGACAAAGATCTAGCCATGAACATCAAGCTCTCAAAGGTTTTTGACGCATCACACCATGACTCACTTCTGCAGGATTATCAGGGCGTTGGTAATGAAATTGGAAGGCAAATACTGCGTACACGTCGCAATTTCCGCTCCACTGTGTTCAGCGCCGACGGTACGTAAGTGTGCTTAGGTGAACTGTTTCCTGCCGCTTCTTATGAATGCTGCCTAAGTTATGAGGCTGGTTGATTATGAAATTCAATTTTGTGTCAGGCATAAACTATATGCGTCTTGCCCTGTGTACCTCGCCCTTGAAAATTGCATGTGACAAAGGTTGTGCTTTGGGTAGGGGTTGAGGGGAGAGCAGGACACCGTTTGCGAAGAAAGGTGGTTGCAGAGTCTTGCAGTAAATACGGCGCATCTACCTCTGGCCACCTTTTGGTTTCCAGACACTAACTACTGCATCTTCCCACCTGTCGTAATATCAATCTTTGACATTTTTGACATCACTGTACTATGCTTGCGGATCACCCCTCTGTATTGTCTCGTTGCTGCTGTGCAACCTGCTTGCTTGCTGGACTGCAGGTTCGCAAGTGATTTTCCGCCTGCGCCGCCCTGTGTACCTCATCAATAGCACTATGTACATAGAAGACGGAGAGGGGACTGTCTTAGGAGAAATCAAGCAGAGATGGCACCCCTTTAAGTAGGTTACCTAGGAGTTCAAAGAAGGGAGAAAGGCCATGTCTTAACGACTAGAACAGGATGGCGAATCATTGTTTCATAATTGTCACCTGGTTCACAAACTGTTCAAATGACATTTGTTTGTCCTGTGCCTTGTTCAAGCACAAGTTTGCACACTCGCACACACTGGAACCGACGCAAATCACAATTACCCGTTCACACAGGCGCAACTACGACATGTACCTAGGCAAGCAACAGTTTGCCAGCATCAGCGGCACGTTCCTGGCCTGGGAATTTGAGCTGAAGGATGCCCAAGGTGGCACACTGGCATTGATCGATAGGAACTTCCAGGTGAGGCTTGATGTAGTCTGATGATGGTAGACCGTGATGGTAGGATCAGATGCCCATTGCCAATGCCAGAGGGCAGGCACTCCAGGTTGTCGAGCATATATTAGACAAACACTGAGATAAGAGTATAGCCTTGATAAGAATTTGATAGTACAGAAACGCAGGTTGAGACCAAGCACCTTTTGTTACCAGTCACGATATCTTCCTCAATCTGGATTGCAGGGCTTTGGCCGTGAGCTGTTTACGGATGCTGGTAAATACGGTGAGTCGTGAAGTATAGCAGATCCTTTATGATCAAATGATGTCAATTCCAACGATGAAATGTGAATTCCAAACCTTAGCCTGTTTCCACCACGTATCCTCCTCTGACTTAGCCATTGAACACAAAGGGAGTCGTGTATGAAGTATACGAGTATGAGTGCCATGCAGAGTTTCAATGCCTGGCAACCATTGTGTCGGCTTGAAAAGTGGCATCTTGCAATGCCTGCTGGCCTGCTGCACAATGAACACATGTCAAACACATCATTCTAATGTATGTTGTTCATTGTGCAACGTGTGCAGCCATCCACTTTGGCCAGTCGCAGCAGCAAGTGCCTACACAGCCGCACCCAAGCCCTCCTGAGTCAGCTGCTCAGCTTGCTACCAACGCACCCACCACCTCCTCCAGCTCGCAGCTACCCTCTGCCACGAGCACTGGCAGTACCCCACCGCAGGAGCAGCAGCAGCAGCAGCAGCAGGCCAGCAGCAACTACCCTGTGACGCCCATGGCTATGGCCAGGACAGATGTGTCTGTGATACCCACTGTTTCAGGGAATGAGCTGGTGCGAGTGTGTGTTGTGTGTTTGTATATGTGTGTGTGTGTGTTTCTGTGCATGTGCTCGTGTGTTCATGAGTTGTGGAAACCTATTCACGGATTTGCTATGGACGCTTTCGTCCATAATATACAAGCTGGGTGTATCTCTAACATGTCTTGGTCCGTGGACAAGTGTAAGCTGCTCTCCTTGTGTGCAGGTTGTGGCCAGGCCTCTGCAACTAGAAGAGCGCATGGCTGTGCTTGCTGCTGCCATTTCCATTGACTACGATTATTTCTCGTGAGTTGTGGTGGCTGACTTGGTAATGCACTGTTCTTTGGCGCGTTTTGTTTAAATTACCCTGAAGGGATGGACATGCTTATTTGTGTACTTCGTATGCTCAACTGCTTGCGTGATCACTATAGTCCCTGCTATTCACTCAGTAAGTAAAACTTGTCGACTTCCCTTCAACCACTGTAGAAATGTGCTCAAGCTCCATCCACACATACACACGCGTCATACATACTTACGCACACGTATACCCACCCTTTCCCTTAATGTTCAGACACCACAGCAACCATAGTGGGGGCATGTTTGGCATGTGGCCCTTGTGGATGCCAGGGGGAGGAGGTTATCCACCAACAGGTATTCAATGCACATTACCCCCAGTTAATGGCAGGATATGTTTCTATCCCTTTGCACGTATGCTGTGACACTAGCACCTTTGCAAGTCTGTATATGCATGCTCACATGCACACACACTCTCGCACTATGATACACACACGCACATACACAGAAACTGGTGGGGATGGGGCACCTGCCGGTGAGGGGGCAGGTGCTGGTGGTGTAGGAGGAGCAGGAGGGGGCACGGGTGCTGGCACGGCAGCAGAAGTGGGAGGGGAGGCAGGAGGTAAGCTAGCTTGCAGTTTTATTAGGTCTCGGTGCTGAGAACCAGCTTGCTACATCCTCTGGCTTAAGATATGCAATGATCCACGTTGAAATCAACCAGCGCGCAACATCATGTGAAAGTAAAAGTAAAAGTATACGCTGGAAGTCACCAGCGTGCATTAGGAAAGGCTCTCAACTAGTGCTCACACTTGCCAGAGCCCATGTGCTCTTGCTGAAGGAGTTGCTGTATATGCACTCAAGCTGAAGCTTCACTGTGTTTACCTAAGTACTTTTTAGGTACTGGAATTATGTATGTTTCTTTGGTGTCCCTCAATTTTGTGCATCCTGTCAAAGGTTGCAATAAGTATTTAAGCCCGTTTTTTAAACTTGCTCACTCTCATGTGCTCACTCTCATGTGCTTTACGATGGAAACAGGTAGCAGATCAAGCCTTGAGTCTGAGCTTGGTAACGACGACGCTTTTCCTTCAGGGGAAGGGGGTGGAGGAGGGGGGGGATTTGGAGACGACTCGCAAGAAATGCAGTGGGATTTGCCGAAAGGAGATGAGGGAGGGGGTGAGGGAGGGGGCTCAGTTTTAGGAACATTGTGGGATATGCTAGGCGGTGGCGACTAATATTTGGAAGTAGGGAAGAGGAGAAGAGAGATTATAGACAACAGAGAGACCATACATGCTGATTAAAGAATAACAAGGAGACCATGCTGTTTAGCTAGCTTTTTACAAAGCGACTTTCGTTGCTTAATACTGATGGACGGAATCGGTGGATGACTTCACCTTATTTTTTAGTTTCAATACTTCCGTTTGTTGTCCAGTAAGGTAAGGTTACATTGCTATGTATGCCTCAGGGGACATCTTAGCGGAAGCTTGGAAAAAGCCTGTAACCACACCAAGCAAGCTGTCATGACCAGCAGCCGTATCAGTCAAAACCAAGCAAACATATGCCTCTGCCAAATTTAAGGTCAGGTAAGGTTACATCGCTATATATGCCTCTGGGGGGCATCTGAGCGCTAAACAGGTAAACAGGTAAGCAGACTTTCTCCTTAAAGCACAGTCGTCTGCGTCTCTACACATCAAAAGGGCATGCACTTCATCTTGGATCTCCTCACAAGCACAACGGTCACACAAAAGAGATTTTTTATGTTCCCAATTGTTTCCGCCTTGAGGGTGTGCGCCCTCAGCCTAATATGGCTCACATTTCGCGAGACGTCATGTTGAGACAGATCCAAATGCAAATGTCTCGAAAAACACAGAGGCACGCACATTGAGATCAAATAGCACTTCAAAAAGCGATTGATGTGTTGCCAACTTGCCATCTGGGTCCTGTGCACGTGAGTTCAATCCCTCAACATATCTCCACACTGTCCGCAATCTGTTCCTGGAACTCTTGAATAGAAATGGAAGTGTTCCTGTGTGTGTGTTTGTTCGTTCCTGTGTATGTGTTCTTGTGCGTACATGTGTGTTCCTGTGTGCGTGTGCGTGTATGCGTACGCTTGTGTGCCTGTGTGTATTCCTGTGTGTGTGTCTCTCTCTCTCTCTGTGTGTGTGTGTTCCTGTGTGTGTGTTCCTGTGTGTGTGCGTGTTCCTGTGCGTGTGTGTGTGTGTGTCGCGAGAAGACGTGCGGAATTTCAGCATGCACGCACAGCATTGATGTCCAGAGTGCCTGCCTTGCACAGCACCGGTGGACTTTTTGGACACATGCTGCCCTAACTGTTCGACCCTCAGGAATGTGTTTGTGGCGTCTGTTGCGCCTGGTCTCGCACCTGTGCTCCTGTGCACCTGTGACCCTGTGCATAAGGGTCGCACATTGCGTTGTCGGATGCGCTTGCAGGCAAACTCCTAAAATGTCCCATGCGGCATCTTCCAGTCACCCTACATCACGTTTTTGATTACCAGGAACACACACAAGGCGTCGGCTGTGCGTCATTCGTCCTGTGTGTGTGTTGACGATTTGGCTGATTTGCAGCACGCACGCACAGCATGATGCTCAGAATGGCATGCACAGATGCAATGGACGCGTAGCACACATTTTGCCCCATATTTTCGACCCTCAGGAGTACACCTGTGGTGTTCATTTAAGCCGGTTTCACTCTTGAGAAGTCATTTTTACACTTAGCTTGCACCCCAGCAGATCAAACCACCACTGCCGCCTAAATCAGCACAAATTCAGGAGCAGCAGGGTGCCCTTTGTTTTAAGTTTATAATCCCTGTTTTGCGCACATTGTAAAACGGAGCATGAGCACCTGTCCTATAGGCTTATAGGTTGCCACAACCTCCGACGTAGAACCGTACTTTCACTACAAGCACATGGCAAAAAGCATCTAAGACCAATCCAGCAGGAGGGGTCCCGTGATTGTATGCTCAGATCCGCTTTCAGCAACCTGCTTAACGTCTCACTGTTCGACTTGAGCATGCAATTATACATTACAAAACTTGACAGACCCGAACCAGTAAAACTGCAGTGGCTCATGTCCACACTCCATCAAGACAGCCCAATTCGTGGTGGTACGTCTAACACCCAGCGTGCCCTTCAAAAAACTGCTGAGTTCAGTGTGTAACACTTGAACTCCAGTTCTTGAAATGAAGCAAAGTGATAGCTCTCAAATCACTCTTGAAGCTTTTGATCTGTGTTCCTCTCCAGTTTCTTCATCTTTTTATTTACTTGGTCCTCACAACTGCTATTCCTTCTTAGTTTGGGTTTAATTCCCCCCCCTTATTATTACATATATAATTCCCCCTCATTCTAGGTATTTGTGAGAACCTAGTTTCTTAGCAGTTGTGACCAGACATGTAAATCATCCACCGCCATCTCACGGTGCAAACGTAATAGAACTCATGTGTTGCACTTGCAAATCACTTGTGAAGACCTTATCCTCTTTAATCAACTCAGTGCCCCACACCTGGCCAGCAGACATACCGGCTGGGAGCACATACGTCTTCCTAAGCCACAAAGATGCGTATGGTCTATTTACCAGTCAATTCACACGTACAAACTGACAAACCCGAAAAGCAGATGCCATAAAAGGACCAGCTGCGTGCTTAGAGGACTTAATCATGCTCATATTGTTATTTGCCTCCCTCATTCTTGGTGTCCTCAGTGTGACAGATCCAAATTTCTTACGTGCCCAAAATTCACAGATGATCCCCCTTCCTTAGTTTATTGCGGTCGGTTGGTCCTGGCAGATGCTTAGTTGTCAACTGATTTTAAAATTTTATTCAGTGCTGCAATGTCACAAACAGCGTTGTGCCTTTTTTCCCTTTCCAGGGATTTTTGTCTAGGTGCTACAAGTCTGGAACTACAACAACAATTACCGCAGTTTTTACACATTTTATTTACGCAGCCTAGAAGTCGCACGTTTTGACTGATGGCTTTACCTGTAAATCCTGTATTCATGCCCATGCCTTGTGAAACATCATACACAGATACTAATAAGAATCTTTGTGCGCAGAATCTTTGTGTACGGGAAGGCAACAAGGAAAACGAGAAAATGCTTTTGATTCGTGTCTGGATTTTTTTTGGATTTGTTAACCCTGGCAAAATTAAAATACCTGACAAAATTGAAACCTGCTTTAAAAAACTACAACTGGCGAGGTTATGTCCCTGGCCGACCAGCCGAACAGTCTGGCTGGCAAAAGGTATAGTTTACTAAATAGTCATCAAATCCTGCATAGACAGGAGTGCAAGGAAATTAAGCGATGAAGAGAGAAAGGGAGAGGACAGTATAAAAAAATAGATCCCGGGATTTAGTACTCCATTGTTTGGAAGCCCAGGATTTAGTAATCCATTGCCTGGAAGCCCGGAATTTGGTACTGCATTGCCTAGAAGCCAGGGATTTCGTAATCCATTGCCTGGAAGCCCTCGTTTCGTGTGAGCTTCTTATAGCTTTTGCGCAGGGCACGCAGCACATTGCTCCTGCTGCTTTCGTGCGTCAGATTCCCTGTACAACCATGAGATAGGGATAGTGGCATTATTTGTAGCTGAATATACGGTTGTATGTTCCTTAGTATTCTCAGTGTCACAGTCCATTTTTTCATTTGCCCAAAGCACAGAGACGTTTTACCCCCTTTGGTGGGTTAATGCGGTCGGTTAGACCTGACAGGTGCTTAAATGTTTTCACTGATTTTATCCAGTGCTGCATTGTCACAAACAGCTTTCCCCCTTTTTTCCCTTTCTCAGGGTTTTCCTGTAGGTATTATAAGTCGGGTGTTGCAACAATAATTTCCACAAATTACACTGTTTTACATACGCAGACTAGCAGTGGCACATCTTGACTGATGACTTGATCTGTGAACTCTGTGAACTCTATGTAAGATTGTTTATCTCAGTGTGTGGGCCAAGTATTTCCACACGTATTCAGTGTTCAGTGCCCCTCACAAACCCACAAAAGTCCATGCCAACACAGTCCTCATCACAGTCCTAATTGTTGGTAAATGAAAACGCAGGCAGCATCTTTATATTTTAATGATGAATACGCACCGTTGCGTTGAGGTTGTTCCTGACATTTGTTGCCTTGTAGGTGCTGTTCACCGCCTGAAGGCAGTTACTCAATTGGTCTTGAAAAGGCAACTCTGTGGAACGTGATGTTGAGAAGAAGGAGAATGGGGGACGCAAAGGGGTTGTGGGGTGCGCGCACACGAGTGCGGCCTGACAGGGCTGTGTATTTATTCGTGGCATTTTCCCTTCATTATTCTGGGTGTGTTCATCTTGCAGTTAAGCAGAAAGAGAGCAAGAAATGAGATCACAAAACTAACTCACCAGCTGTGACATCCTTGCCTTATCTCCTTCATAACATCGTGTTGCTTGGCTGCGCCTGTTTCTCCTGTGCGTGCTTGCCAAGGACGAAAGTTGTGGGTGTGACGCACAATTGGCATGCAGATGCACGCGAAGGTGGGCCTCCATCGCAACGCTCATTTGCAGCACTAAGAGACCCGCAGTGGAAACGCTGCTACTAGCAACGCAAGTCCAGAGCCCCCCCATTCAACAACCAGGGTGTTTCAAACTGCATTGCATCCTACTACTGTGCAGAGATGCAAAGCACTCACTGTAAGTCACATGTAAATATGTGGCCAGCATTGGTCAGGCCTGCTACTTGGCACGCCTTTGTGCCTCCGTCCCTCCTGCAGCGCCTGTACATGTATGTGCGCACAGAGGCAAGGGTGCGCGTGCTCAGTCAGCCATCTTGCAAGAGACCAACAGTGGAAATGTTGCTATTGGCAACACATGCCCAGAGCCCCCCCCC
>Ga0307960_1002907_pt1 | contig 10331 bp, 10 predicted proteins | sample OrgLakmetagen542_FD_201832 | JGI IMG/M metagenome (GOLD analysis project Ga0307960, IMG submission 201832) | Saline water microbial communities from Organic Lake, Antarctica - #542 | ecosystem: Environmental > Aquatic > Non-marine Saline and Alkaline > Saline | place: Antarctica: Organic Lake... | reverse complement strand
TGAAGGAGCACCTGCTGAACATCAAGATTTGTGGCTTCCTATCCTCTACAGCAGCAGCTGAGTGCCCAGCAGAAGAGGTGCAGAGCAAACTCAAGTCCCTGAGGCAGAGCATCAGCAGCACCACCCAACATCAGGGCAGATTTAAGGTTTAGGGTTTTGACTGAGGCTTTCAAAGTTTGGACCGTACCGTATTTTACCGTATATACGATCTAGAACCGTATAAATACGGCTGTACGCCGTACTTTCGTACCGTACCGTATAATCGTACACCATATCGTACACCGTAGTGGCACAGCCCTGTTTATTTTGAAACGATTTCTTCAAATATACGGTCATAAGTGGCGTATTTATACGGTTCTGGCCAATCCTAAGTCTGTGCTTTTCCCAGTTGTGCATTAATTAGACCGCACCTACACATTCCTGCGGTTGAAAAATTGCATGAGAGAACAGTTGTTATAGGTAATCGTGCTATGTTTCCACATAAAATACTCAGTGCATATCAGCATCACGCCTCTCCCAACTTTTCTACGGATTCCTCCCTTTGCAGGTAGATCCTCCAGTACACATGAGCATCAAACTCGTACACGTTACTTGTATACTATGCAGATACATCTTTGACTGCATATCGGCATCAATTCATGTGCTCCATGCAGTGGTTGGGCGAGTCCACCATGACGTGTGAGTTGTTTGGTGTTTTTGTGTTTATAAATGCCTGGGACAGAGCTCATAATTCCTGGTCAATTGGTGGTTTTCCGTGTGCGTCTGAATACCCTGGTATATGATGGAATAAATGAATGTGGAGGAAGGAGAGGGAAGACTCTCCCCTTGTTGTGTAAATAATGGAAACGTGACATATGTCCCCCACGTTAATGTAGAATAGAAAGGAGCCCGCTGTACGTGCAGTGTGCTTGAAAGCTGGAGCTGAAGCATCCGGCTTTTGGCACTGCTACAATCAATCGTCGTGCAGTTATAGTAACGCTTTTCATTGTCGTGTATCTTTGTTTAATGATCTTGCAGGAAAGCAGCCAACTTTGTGCGCTTCTTTGATGGAAGCTACAGACTGATAGATTTCGACAGCTCGCGCATGTGGGTGCGCTGTTGATACGTAGATTTGTGTTGAGGATGAGGAAAGTAATGCACAATCATGTAGCCGTTATTGTTTTAGGTAACCAAGTACATGCCTGTGCTGCACGGTCCTTGGTTGCCCCCCTGGTGAATCACTGTTGAGCTTACGTGAATGCGACACAGGTGTGAGCTAGAGGACATGGGAATGACCACACTGGAGATCTGTCCACCAGAGATGTAAGTGATGAGTAATGATATGTAATTCTGCACCGTTTCCAACCTCCTGGACCAACCTTTTCTTACCCCGGAATTCTTCTAATCACAAGTGCCGCTGATCTGACCCGGAGTTATTTTAGTCACAAGTGCCGTTGATTACTGTCAAGTGGAAGTGCGCTACAAACGTTAAGGTTTGGATTGTACACCCTGATCAGCAAGATCAATAAACTGGTCATCAACGCAAGGATCACAGCAATCCTATTCTTTATGTTGCTTGATACAGTAGGCTGTGGCGCATAGACAATAAGGGTACATCTGTTTTGGGCATACTGGACCATCTGCACACGGTGGCTGATTGTTCATCCAATCCTGCAAACATCCGTACATGTGCACGTCTCCTCAACTGCGCAGGGCAACTGCTTTCCTGAACAATTACTCGATAAAGAGCAAGTTCTCGGCAGACATGTGGGCCATTGGATGTCTGCTCTTTGAGTTGGTCACCCGCCAGCAATTTATCACCAAGTTCAAGAAGTGGGTCACCTGCACGTTCAAAATTAAAACTGCAAATTTAAAACTGCAAAATTGATACTGTTTTCTCTACGGCACATGCCAGCGAGCAACCTCACGCACATGCATACGCACATGCACCCGCAGTGCACACAATTGTCCACAAAATGTCAGTGTGCACAGACATCATGACGTCAGCAATTGCATTTTTGGTTGAGCTCTATTTGAAATTGGCAGTAGTTGGTTGGCTCCATTGTCAGCAAAGCCTTTCAGGTTGACCTCTCTCTTTTCTTACTGCATGCTGATTAGTGTTTGCAAGTACTTTCAGGTTGACCTCTCTCTTTTCTTACCGCATGCTGATCAGTGTCGGCAAATACTTTCAGAATGACCTCTTCTTTTCTTACTGCGTGCTGACTAGTGTCAGCAACGACTTTCAGCGGACTTTCAGGTTGAACTCCTAATTTTATGAATTTCCACGTGTGTATAGGGAGTGGGAGGGGAAGCGTACGGATAGCAGCATGCTGAAAGAGGGCCTGACAATCCTTTCACTCCTCAAACAAGAGCAGGTTGACGCAGTGATCGACAGCTTGCGTGAGCAGAAGAAAGGCCGGATGCTGGTACGTGCGCTGTGTGTGCAATGCACAATTCACATAGTTGTGTGTTGTGTGCTACGTGAAGGGCTGGCCAGAACCATATATATATATATATATATTTAGGGTTGGCCAGAATCGTACATAAAAAATATAAGCATATGTGTATATGGAAATCTCTGACCGTATTCGTATCCGTATCCGTATAAACGTACATGGGTTTTTGGCCAACCGTATATATACCCCGTGTGTACGGTCCAAACAGTTTAAACCGTATATACGCCACGCCGTATATGGACCGTATTTGCAGGTGGTGCATGGTTTGATTCCCAGCAGTATTCTTTGCTCTTTTTGGTCAATTTTCTTTTCTTGCGTCTCTTCTTACTCAGCTCTTCCTTTGCTTCCCTTTTCTATTGATGCATGTGTTTTGCAATAATAATTAGTTTCATTGATGTTATGGTAGTTGAACTCCCTTTTGCACTGAAAAAGGCCTCTACATGTCTTTTTTAATTGAAGCAGGCCTAGCTCCCTAACCATTCATTGGGGTATAAAAGACTGGGTCATGCGTACTCAGCTCTTCAAGAGCTGTAAATTGACCCCCTATGAATTAATACTGAGTGAATCCATTTCCCCTCATATACGGTATATACGGAAATATGGCGTATATACAGTACATGGAAATCCCATGTATGGTTTTGGCCAACCCTGTATATGTACGGTGTACAGGGTTGTTCAATTCGAGGTCCGGCCAAAAATTCGGGTTCGCGGACTTTCACGCATTTTAACAAATTTGCAAAGTTCCGTTCAGAGTTCGGTCAAAGTTTGACAAACTTTAAAGAGTCCGTCAAACTTTACAGCATGCGTCTGTCAAAATTGCAGGGGCAGCAGCCCCCCCCCAGTTCTGTCCCACTCTTTCCTTGCAGTAAAAGTAACATGTTCAATTTATATATGAAACATGATCAGTAATCTGCCAGGAAGTTTCCTTGGTCTAAAGGCCAAATTTGTCACACATTTCTGAACTGCTAAGGATTCATACTATGTGGCAATTGCACTGCACCTTAAGGTTCTCCTTTTTCTGCTTTACAATAATGACATTGTCCCGTTCCGCCCCCTTTTTTTTGCAAAGCCCCAGTCATGGGGCGAAGCCCCTAGGTTTGCCGCATTCCCAGTAAAGTTCACACCAGGGCGCGCAGGCCCGCCCAGCGCACCCCCCGCCCCCAAAACTTGCACAGTGACCCAGACTTACATATCAGGCAGCCCTGCAGTGTCAGGGGGAGGGGAGGGGCAGGGGGGGGTGCTGCTGGGCGCACCCCGGAACGAAATTTTGGAAAGTTGAGACTCAGGGCCTGGCCAGAGCCACGCAGTCAACGTCCAGGTCTGAAACTTGGCAGGCAGGCCAAGCAAACTCGTTTGTCGGGGCATACAAGTTATGGTGACCAGGGGTGCAGTGAGCAGTGCTGTGGAAAGAAGTGACTCAATGTTTGGTAGCTGGAGGAAGCTGCCCGACGGAGCTCAGCCCACGTCCCCGGAACAGTGTCTGATGGCACAGGCGTCATCAGATAACTTTCCTGAGTGTGGTTGCAAGGTCCAGGGCCGAAGGAAGACGTGGACGGAAAGTTTGCTGTTCCATGCAAGCACACGACTCATGCTTTCATTGACTTCGATTTCATTATAAATTAATTACATGTGTTTGAAATGCCATGGGTGTGCTGCGAAGCCGTGTCTGCTCTTCCTGGTGCGTTGGTTGGTAGACTGCTCCATGTGTGTGCCATGTGCACCTGGCATGTTGGTGGTGCAGGGTTTGCCCCCCCTTTCACAACACCCACAGCAAACGCAGTATGCAAAGTGTGTGGGAGGGAAGGCCACAGCGCACGCACCTGCCCACAGAGGGGCACAGCTATACAGCCAGTTAAGCAGAAACAATCACAGGGGTGACAGCAGGGATGTAGCATCTGTGGTGAGCCTGGCCACAACGCGCAAACGCACGCGCAGCATGCAACAGCAGCAGCAGCAGCAGCAACAACAGAGCGCACAGCAAGAGGGGAGTACGTGTGTGGGTACTGCCAGAGGGTAGTCAGTGGTAAAGAGTGTGCGTGTTGGCTTTGCCAACTTTTCAGCGTCGCTCGCGACGCTTCCCCCCCCTAGTCCCCCTGTAATTACTCATAAACTGATTGGGAAACTTTGAAGGTGGGGGAGGAGCCCAAGGGCCCGTTTCCCAAAATTGCACATCGAACCCTTGAAACAATTTGAGGGTTCTAGAATTTTTCAAACTTAATCAAACCCTTGCTCCCAAAAAAACGAATCGAACAACCCTGACGGTATATATACAGTATTTTTGGCAGGAAATCACCAAATGCACGGTCATATACGGTGTATGTGTACGGAACTGGCCAACCCTAGCTAAGCGTAATGCACAATTCACATAGTTGAAGTCACAACTCTCATAGTTAAAGCTGCAACTTACATAGCTGAGTAATTTGTCTCCAACAATTGAACCTCCAACAGTTGAGCCAATTTAGAGATGCATCTGCTTGAATAGATTTTCCATTTTGTACAAACCTCACGCTTTGTATCTTCTCCTTAAAGGATGGAGTTGTAGAGTGTGGTTGCTCAGTTGCTCATTGCACGTTACCTCCTACATTTCCACAGGTCGAGCTCACATCGGAACTGATGTACATGCTCCTCCAGGTAAGGGTTGCGTTGCGTATCGCTGCCAGTGTAAGGTTCCAAGCAATAGGGTTTTGGGTTTTGTTATAAGCACACAAGGTCCGTTCTCTGATCAGTCTATGGCAGTTTAACAGAGCTGTAGAAGTACCAGCACACGATAGGTATTCCCGGTATTACGCCTTATACACACCCGGTATTACACCGTATGTATGTACGTACCATGTGTATACAGATGTATCAATAATTATTTCCCGTATATATACGGTGTTGCGTTGCATATCGCTGCCAGTGTAAGGTTCCATTTGGTAGGGCTTCCAGTACACGGTGTACACACGGTGCAGCTGTGCCCCTGATCTCTGTTCAATTTGTGGCAGCTTAACAGAGCTGTACAAGCACATGCACGTACTGCCGTTAATTAGGAAAATGACACGATGCATTTGATGCAAGGAGGGCATTCACAATTGGCCAAGACTTCAACAGTTAAAAAATCATCCTACAATGTGACGGACACAGGTTGACCCTGAAATGCGATGTACCTCTGAAGATGTGGTCTCGCATGCCTTCCTAAAGGTATGTCTTAAGTTGCAACTGATGTGGTCACGCATGTGTGGTCACGCATGTGTGGTCACGCATGTGTGGTCTCGCATGCCTGTCTAAATGTATGTCTTAAGTTGCAACTGATGTGTGTTTTGCAAACATGCCAGATTCGGGAGTGTTTTTTTATAAACTTCTTTGGTGCCATTTGATGGTACGCTATGGCGTCTGAAAACAGCGATGTGTAATGTAGGTGGGCACAATGTATGGTATAGTAATATCTTGTTTGCCGGCTTTTATATAGAATTATAGAATTAAATGATACAAGTACCACTTAGTAGGCGGATCGTGTGTGTGTTACATAATCCATACATCTAGTGCATCACATATTCCAATCTGTTTGGCTGGCCTTGAATGCTTCTTTGCAGGGTGGCAACACAGTGTAATAGGAGGTACATGTTTTCTTGTTTCCAGTACTAGTTGATCTAGTCACAGCATTATAGAAGGACTGTGTGTTACATACACCTTACATCTAGTGCAGCATATTTTTCAGCCTGAAAGGTTTGGTCTTGAATGCTTCTTTGCAGGGTGGCAACTCAGCCACGATGGACGAAAAGGGGATTGCTGGCTTGCACAAGAAGGTGCGTCCAGAGTTTTGATGTTGCGTGATCAGCCGGTACGTGGAGGCTATTATAATATGTAAACATATGCTTGAATGCAAAATGGTTAGGGCTGGCCAGAACCATGCATATACGGTGTATTTCCGTTTTATTTGGCAGGGAGATCACCAAATATACGGTCATATACGGTGTACACATACGGTTCTGGCCAAGATATACGGTGCATGTGCGGTGTTTTTGGCAGGGAGATCACCAAATATCACGTCATGTACGGTGTATGTGAGTGTATATATGTATATGCAGTTCTGGCCAACTCTGAGAATGGCTTGACCAGAGCTGATACTAGCTATAGCATCTTTGTATTGCGCAACATGAGCGCCTGCCTTTCTTGCCTTTGCTTAGGGTCATTTGTAGGGTTGGCCAGCACCGTGTATATGCACCGTATATGATCGTATATTTTGTGATATCCCTGCCAAAAATACCGTATGTACACTGTATATATATGATTCTGGCCAACCTTAGTCATTTAAATATGACAGAGACGTTATATGGGCTGCAGGGAAGCGCAGCGCTCCAGTGTGTGTGGATAGCATGGAGCACACATCAGGTTTTAGTTCTTTTTGAATTAATATTACAATTCACGATTTCGTAGTTTGTCTCAACCGTCATTTACCTGGCTCACGTTAACTGGGCTGTTAAACCTTGATGGGTTTAGAAACACGCTCCAAAGTAGACGCTCCTCACAGTTGGGGTTGGGGCATATATAAACACCGTATATGAAAGTGTATTTGATGATTTCCCTGCCAAAATTACCGTACACATATCGTATATATGGGGTTATGGCCAACCCTATTATTGGTCTTTCCCACTTCAATCGTGTTCTTGAAGTGCTCCTAGGTTGCAAATATTTATAAGCCAGGTAGAATGCCATCCTTATATGTCTCTGAAGCACCCACCATGTTTCTTCGAACGTGTGGGTTGCGACAAAATGTCCAAACACGCATCAAATCTTCATGGCGGGACTGTTTGAAAGTATGATCTTACGTTTTCGCTCATCTCAGCACTCCAGCAGAGTGCAAGTCCAATATTTCCTTCCTCTGTGTGTGTATAGAAGAGGGGGATCGTGTGTGTGTGTGTGTGTGTGTTTGTGATGTGAAGGCTGTTTCCCCTTCTGTTATAGACCTTCTGTAAACAAAGGCACCTGTGGGTGAGTGAGGTACCAGTCTGGACATTCAGAGGGTATATGTATCATCAACTACCATTCTTGGACAGGTGGACAAAGTGATTTGCCTAGCCACCTCTATCGAGTCCCGGACGATGAACATCCAGGACTTGGGGCTTGAGACACGGCAGTACCTTGCACAGGGATTCAACGCTTGCCTGGGCAAGATGTCTGGCCTGCGTACATTGATCATGGAGGTGAGACTGTTAGCGATTTGACGCCTGCCTGGGCAATATGTATGGCCTGCACGTTGGATTTAACGCTTGCCTGGGCAGAATGAGTGGCCTGCGTACGTTGATCGTGGAGGTGAGACTGTTAGCGATTTGACGCCTGCCTGGGCAAAATGTGTGGCCTGCAAACGTTGGATTTAAAGCTTGCCTGGGCAGAATGAGTGGCCTGCAGACGTTGGATTTAACGCTTGCCTGGGCAGAATGAGTGGCCTGCGTACGTTGATCGTGGAGGTGAGACTGTTAGCGATTGAACGCTGCCTGGGCAATATGTATGGCCTGCAGACGTTGGATTTATCGCTTGCCTGGGCAGAATGAGTGGCCTGCGTACGCTGATCATGGAGGTGAGGACTGTTAGCGATTTAACGCTTGCCTGGGCAAAATGTGTGGCCTGCGCACGTTGGATTTACCGCTTGCCTGGGCAGAATGAGTGGCCTGCGTACGTTGATCGTGGAGGTGAGGACTGATAGCAATTTAAAGCTTGCCTGGGCAAGATGCGTGGCCTGCGAACGTTGATCGTGAAGGTGAGGACTGTTAGCTCTGTGCAGGATGCAGGGTGCGAATTGCAAAGTGTGTCAGTGCAGGGTTCAGAGTGCATGCGCAGATTGTACAGTGCATGTGCAGAGTGTAGAGTGCATGTGCAGATTGTAGAGTGCATGTGCAAAGTGCAGAGTGCATGTGCAGCGTGTAGGCCGCATGTGCTGAGTGTGAAGTGTGTGTGCAGAGTGTGGGGTGCATGTGCAAAGGGCAGAGATAAGCCCTGCTGTACAGAATACTCGCAGCCATGTGCTACGGTAAAATGTGACTATTATTTAAAAGCTTTAAGTAGAGGGCAGGGAGAAGAGGGCATTTTAATTCTAGCCATAATCTCAGCAGAGTGTGACGTGGCACTGTCAGTGACCTATGAAGAGTGTTACGTGGCACTGTCAATGACGTATGAAGAGTGTGACGTGGCACTGTCAATGACCTCAGCAATGTGTGACGTGGCACTGTGAATGTAAATGTGCCGCACAGTCACATTACGCAAATGACTTTTTGAACATTGACCATGCCACTCATAATGTAATTGTGTAGAGACTTTATGATTGCAGGCTCACACACACACACACATACACACACACACACACACACACACACACACACACACGCACTCACGCACGCACACACACCTCTACTTGACCACGTGCACTGTAAATCCGTGCGCGAACAGGCTGCAACACGGACGGAGTGCCCTAGCACCTTCTCAATCAGCCCCGACACACCGCCTTTAGAATTGATTAAGGCTTCTTCTGAAGTCTATGCTGGGCTGCACAAATGGCTTGACACAATGAAGCAGGTGGGTTCTACTTTTTAGTAGTTACATCTGTGTACAGCTATGTTTGAGTAGGCTCTCGTTAAACAACTTAACAAAAAAGTAGTAATTACACGAATGAAGCAAGTGGGCCTACTTCTTAGTAGTTACAAAGACAAGTATGTAAAAAAAACTTGCTATTTTTCTCAAGTCCTCCACTGCTTCATTGTTGCAAGGTCCCCATGCCCCATGCTGTGACCCTCACACACACATGCATGCGCACACACACACACACACACACACACACACACACATACACACACACACACACACACGCGCACACAGTTGAGCACTGGGAAAATGGCTGTTGGGGACATTGCTAAAATGCTGCTGGGCGTCACGCACCTCCGCCTGGTGCTTATCTGCGAGCAGTGCTTCCAGCCACAGGCCAGCTACAGGTAGGTATTTTTAGGGTTGGCAGAACAGTATGTTTACTACATACGATCGTATATCTAATGATTTCCCTGCCAAAAATACCGTACCTACACCGTATATTTTATATATATGCAAGGGTTTTGCCAGCCTCTAGTCAAGCCTCAACAAGGTCGAGCCTCGGCGAGCCTCGACGTCGCTGCTGCCAAAGCCTAAATGGCAACTAAGGTGTGCAATTTGGGGGGGAAATCAGGGGAAATTCCCTGGAAATTCCTAAAAATCGGGAAAATCGACCGCATTTGTGTATAATAAAGTAATTTTGTATAAAGTAATACGCGAAAATGGCACATCACGATGTCACAGTCTTGTTCAAGGAAGCGTCAGACTTTAATTTTTTGACGCCCCAAAATAAGCATACCGTATATTTAGTTTATGGTTCTGGCCAACCCTATGTATGCTGATTTCAGAGCCGTGTTTGCTCAGCAAATCTGCCAAAAAAATTGAAACCCACATTTTTCCCCCTTATGCCCTAGTGCCTCATGGGTAGTGCCACTTACATTTTCCTCCTTTGTTTTTCTGTGTGCACACATTCAAGTCTCCGAGGTCCAGCTCGCTTCATCTACGTCGTTTTCCATAAATTAGCAGCATATCTTATTATGCCTTTTTTCAAGACAGCTTATGGTGCAGTACAATCGTACTTCCACGCGGTTTCTGCTTTATTTCGTTTGTTGTTTGTGAGTTTATGATTTTGCAGGGATGGGTCATACGGACTTCTGAGACGTCCCATACGGTATAATACGCTATTAATACGCAATACGCGTATAATACGCAAACGCATTTATGCTATTTTGGGGGGCACCCTGGGCTTGCACCAACCACCCTCCAACCACCACGAATTGTCCCCCCAGCCTCCAGAACATTATAATGCCTCCTGGTAAAGACCCTGAGTGGCATCGTGTT
>Ga0307960_1002906_pt1 | contig 10331 bp, 8 predicted proteins | sample OrgLakmetagen542_FD_201832 | JGI IMG/M metagenome (GOLD analysis project Ga0307960, IMG submission 201832) | Saline water microbial communities from Organic Lake, Antarctica - #542 | ecosystem: Environmental > Aquatic > Non-marine Saline and Alkaline > Saline | place: Antarctica: Organic Lake... | reverse complement strand
TACGTGGATCTTTGAATTTTTGTACCCTGGCCACCTTGAATGCTGTTCATTTGGGTTGCAAGCAAACCACAAACACAAATGCATGCCTGATGGCTTCCCATTCAATTTAATAAGCTTGTGGTAATCAAGACCAAAATCTGCCTGCACAAGGGTTTGGCAGTACAGCCTTGTGATTAGCTACAACAACCCCGATAATACGTGAGCCACTGTACTGTGCTTTTGCATTTTTAAGCCAAGGATCGGGTGAAGACCAGGCCATTCAGTGTCTTTGCAAGATTTGATCAGATGCACCCCTATTCCTGATCAAATTGCCCATAGTCCAAATTTTAGGTAGATATCTGGGAAAAGTACAGCATCAAGATAAGGGAAGGCATTCAAAGCACTTAGTTATGTCAGAAGCAGCTATGATGGCAGTTTTCATCTGCAGTCTATTATCCCTGACACACACAGTGAAAGCAACTTGGTTGGCAATGATGTGCTGTTGCTGTGGTGAGGCGTGGGATTATCAGCATGGATGCCGTATTGTGGCGCTTTAAAACCATGACCCCAGATCTAATAAGCTAGCACTAGAGAGCTAGCAGCGCATGTATTTAAGGTCATGTGTAATGTGGAGCGGCACCAATGGGTGTGCTCCTGGCTTTGGTATAAACGTGTCAAGCATGATGTTTTGTAATCGTGCGTCGCCATGATAGCACTACAGATTGCTGCAATTCCAGAAAGCAGTGCCATTCGCTTGTTAGCACTCATCTTCAGCCTGTGTAAGTACCCTTTCTGCTTTCCTTTAAGCGGCCTCTTGAGATAAGAGCTCCGGCACAAGTGCCTGTTTAAATTTATTAAAACTCACCACCCCGGTCCAGCCAGGTTACCCTGCTGTTTATACGGTTCAAATCATCTTTGAGTTGTTCAAGTTGCATCTGCATCTCCTGCATCCGCTGTCGCTGCTCCTGCTTCTGCTCCTGCTGCCGCCGCTGCTGCTTTTGCCGCTGCTCCATCTGCTGCCGCTGCTGCTGCTGCTGCTCCTGCTGCTCTATCGCATCTATCCTTTTTTGGATGACTATTAAAGTGTGTATGATGAAACCAGTCCTATGACAGGAAGTAAGACAAGTTGAGAGTTGAGCTTGGAGGGTTTGTGCCACAGATACAATCATACACTGCTGTCTGTATGTTTCTTTCCCTTATTATTTTTGAACATGAGTGGTTTGAAATGCGGCGTGTCTGAGAGCAAACGCATGCAAGTTCTATAAAAGATCCCTGCGCCGATGTGAATGGCCCTTTGCTTGCTTTGCTGCTTAAATTTCGCAGGTTTAGAGGGTGAAACACAGGATGCAAAGGTTAAACCTTGTGCAAAACTTTCTACTGAAGGACATCACACTGTTTAGTATGTAGTCCAGTCCAGCAGCAAGCATGGCTAAGTGCGTGTCATAATGTAGCACCTTTTTGCATACCACCGAAAAGAATATAAGAATAGGGTTCGTTACCCGGAATTGTAGATTTTGCATGACCATAGATTTGCAAGCGTCCCTGCTGTAATTACCGCAAAGTCCAAGTTTGTTTTGGCATATACTTCACACAAGCAACCAAGCAAATAGTCATCAAGACGACCCAATAAAACTTGAGAAATACGCATGCTCAGACATGCACATGCATACCCACAGAGTCACACAATCAGACATGCACAGCACCAGACAGCATTAAAGAAGAGGGAGAAATAAAAGGCCTTCCATGGGGAGGGAAATTCCCTAGGGAGGGAAATTGCTGTGCCATTGCTACACTAGATTGACCAGCCATGCACTGAGGCCCGATTGACTGTAGATGGAACCATCCACCGAGGCCCTTGCATCCCACTACTCACCCTGCAGACAGATCCTCACTGGACAAGGCTTCTTCTAGCCGCCTTGTCAACTGCAGCAGCACATTGGGAGAAGAAGTTGGGGGCAGTTAGTTGCTGGGAGGAAACATTGGACCAGGGGGCCTGCCAAAATCAAGAGGGACTCACAATGCCAACTCTGTTTATGGCAATTACCTGCTCACTATCCCCAATTGCAGGGGGGTGAGTTGGGGGAGGAACAGGAGAGGGTGACTGCGTGTTGAGCTGGGTGGCCATCTTGAGTATGCTTCCGATCCAGAAGCTTTAAAAACGAATTTTATATAATGTGGGCGCGGCAGGAATTCCAAAGACCCTTGCCAGATTCATAAGGGCGCTTAACCTGCTTTTCGTTATGAAGCACAGAAATCGATTCAAGAATATACACCGGAATTTATGCGTATGAAATCACCGCAACTGGTGCTTGCTCAGAGATGCAAGCATCACGACAATAATGATGAAAAGGGTCGTGGGCTTCCTACCTTCACAGAGCTCTATTTAATTTCTATTGCGCTGTGTAATATGCACGTGTACTCTCGTCCAGGAAGATGTACTAATAAGTTTTTGGCGAAAACGTCATCTTTCCTCACGTTGTCCAGCAGTTCCGGACCTGCTCTGCGGCTTTTGCTCAATTAGACCAGTCCACGCAACTAATAGTTCCCTGCGAGCGCAAAACCAAGGGTACTTGAAATGTAATTGCCTGGCTACTGCTCTCTTATTCTCTTGCAAGACAATTGTAATTATTGCTTGGCTACAACAGTGGTGCAAGACCTTCCCTTCTTCAGTAACAGCAGTCGTTTATCTTCTGTCACGCCGATCGTGGGATTTGACGTTCCTACCGCCACACTAGGGGGAACGTACAGATCTGTACGTTCCCCCTCTAAGGCCTGTTTCTCCCCCAGCACTCCTTGCACGCTCCTGAAGGTGTGGAGGGTATAGTGGAGGCTCCCTGTGGAATAATGGTGCGCAGATCTTTATTTGTGCTGTTTCTGCGCAGCGCTCAGCTGATTTTGGAGTCTAGTGGTGTCCTCACGGTACATGACATCAATGAGGTGGATGCCATGTTGAAGTGTGTTGGGATCTTTGCTGGGTCGGTGCTGTCTACTGGGGAAGGCGGATCTGCTGATGGCTGGCGGTCAGGCGGTGCTGCTGAGGGGCTCCCAGTCACCTCCCTCAGTTGTCCCCTGCCACTCCGAAAAACTCCCAAAGAACCCAACCCCCTCCATTGTAAAGAAAAAGAAAAAACTACGCAGGCAGTGAAAACCACTCCCCACATTAATTAAGGAAAAGGAGCCACTTTGGTACTGAATACCGTAAAGCTCCTCCACCGCATAAAGGAAATGGAAAATCAATGGGGATCATGAGGGTTGCAGGCTTGGCCTGAAATCGGCTCCTGATGAGAGTTGATAATAGTATTGGAAAGGGCACGTCTGGTACGGACAAGTTTAGCAGCAAAGTTCATGAAGTGCACATGGAGCTTGGAGGCAAGCTTCTTTACTCTTAGAGAATTAAGACCCAGTTCCTTTAAAGGCTTCAGAGTGTGAGTTTGCCCTCCATTGTAAGTTTGCTGTTTCTTGCGGACTAGGAAGAAAAAAAAGTGGAGATGGGAACAAACTGTACAGCATCTGGACGGCTAAAGGTAAAACCCATTTTTGTCCAAAAGGCGAGAGTGAAAGAGCCACTTTGGCACCGCTCTAGTTTCAGCTGTTTTTGAAATGTTTTAGGGGTCGGATGGTTTTGCATTGCCGTTTGTTGCTACCTAGGCGACTGAGCACAAATCTGAGGATCAGCCTGTTTTGCTGATGGCTTTTATGATCATGCTGCAGCTATGTGGTGCCTCTGGATCTTTGGGCAGCTGCCCTGAAAACCACTGGCATGTGGTCATGCCAGACTTTTTGGGGTCACGGGTTTAAATCCGCCTGGTAGCGTGAGCACTTCCTGTCCAGCAGCTCTACACCCGTTCCTTAATCCATGCTCGTGGTGTTATCACCCTTTGCGTATAAAAGATTTTGTGCCTTCCAACAATCGTATATCTTAATTGTGTGTGTTGGCACCCGGAGAGAATGTGCGTGTAGGGCACCGTCTAAATGTGGGTAAAGGAGCGAGGCAGGTCAGACTCATTGACGCTTAAATCAAACCGCCATGCTGTTTTTTATGGTACAGGGTTCCTATCCTGTGTTGTATTATGATGCACTTGGTCTCAACATACATGTCAGCCATACAGTGTTCGGTAGACATTGCCAGCAGCTATAATAGCAGTGTTGTTCCTGATAAGGGTCTGGTAGTTATGGTAGCTTGCTACGGTATTGGCATTGCCAAGTTTGTGGATAGGATGCATGTGTGCTTGCAGGGCGTCGCAGGAGTTTGATAGGCATCAAAGCCTTGAGGTAGGCGACTGAGCTGTGTTTGGGTGATTTTGTGTTTGTATGATTTGAAAAAAAGAAAAACGCAGGCAGTGAGATCTACTCCCCACATAAATTAAGGAAAAGGAGCCACTGTATGATTTGATGATTTGTATTTTCGTTTTCAAGTGGTTACAGGTTTCCTTTTTCACGACATTGTTGTTATGTTTGCTAGACATAATAACTATACTGTATCTAAGAAAAGAAAACACTATGCAGGCAGTGAAAGCACTCGCCATACGAATGAAGGGCAAGGATTATAATCTGGTAGTACCGGCTATCGCAAATCTCCTTCACCATCATTGCAGGCAAAAAAACTAGAACTAAGTTTTTCACAACTCACCCCACAGTCGCTCAACTACAAAACCAAATGCGTCAAATTTTGTACAGCTGACAGCAGGCAGATTGAGGTAGACAGTCCTTGCATTTGGCAAGTGTGTTCATAATTATTATAAGTGCCACATGAAATGCAGGGGTATGACAACATGATGCAACTTAGAGCCAAACGTGGATCCAAAAATTAGCCCCTATTGTCCGCTTAGTTTTTGACCTGCTTTCTTGGGTTGATTTCGCAGGCGTTAACCTTGCTTGCAAAACGCAAGGAGCATAGGCTCTCCCCAGCAAATTCCTTAGAGGGCGCGATGTTCACAAACATGAGCGTTTTTGCATCGCCTCCCAGGCAGGGCTGCAAGAAGGAAGGCAGCAGCAGAATATTAAATAATCGAGCATCCATCATCAACGAGAAGACACCTCCTAGCGTTACAGCAGCCACTATTCAGCCCTGTTAAGCAATGCAGCATTGCAGCATAACTGTTCAATATGGTGAGCGTTTTTCAAGAACACTTATCCAATAGATGGCAGCTACCCAGGACATCAGTGATATCAATAGCAAAGTCGAGCAAGATATTAAAGCAGTCCTGTAAGCAATCATGGCACTTGTCACATCTAAGCCCCACCTGAAGCAAGTATGTGAGCTTTGAATTGCGGAAGGGTACGTGCTTGTCCTTGTTGCCGATGGCCACAATCACATCCCCCAACGCACTCAGGCTCTTGTTGATGTTTTGTGCTTCCTTCATGGCCTGGCCATGTGCCCCACTGTCTTTAACACGCTCGCTGCCTGCCAGATCGATCAGGTTCAGCACCCCACTAACGTGCTGCCCTGTGGAAATTGTGTGTGTGTGTGTAGGTGGGGAGGGGGGCGTGAGTGTGTGTGTGTGTGTGAGTGAGTGTGTTTACAATGTACATCAGGGCCAGCAGCGCACGTGTGATCTGTGTGGATGTACACCACAAGCTAGGTAGGTGTAATTCAGCAGCAAGCGTTGCTTTAAACACAAACACGGTCCAGGACCCGTTTGCATGTACCTTAGATGGTTGAAGCATCAAATAGACCTTTGGTACCTGGCTGCATTGGGGCTGGTCTTGCACCAAGGACCATTATTGTATTTCTAGGGTTGGCCAGGACCATATAGCCATATATATACGGTGTACATGCGGTATTTTTGGCAGGAAAATCACCAAATGTACGGTCATATACGGTGCACATATACTATATACGATATACGGTTCTGGCCAACCCTATGTAGTTCCTTTTCCCAGCCACACACCTGTTGAGCTGTTGGTGCCATCAATCTTGAGGGTGAACACCATGTGGGAGCGCGAGGACTGCTCGTTCAGTGCGGTGCATCCAACAGTGCGCTTGTCCATGGCGTTTGCCAAGAGAGCATCCACCTGGAAAGTGTGTTTCAGATTTGCGCGCTCATGGACATGAAGCAACCCCGTGCACTGCACATGGAAAAGCGGGCATAAAAGAGAGGACCGAAATACATTAAAAAGGCTAGATTGCTCAGGATTTACAGATTACACTTTGCTTCTTTCGTCCCCTTCCCTTCTGAAATAAAAAAACGCTTCTATGGCGCAGGCACACAAAATGGCACGTCGCAGATACACACACATACACACATGTACATGTATGCACGCAGACATTTAAAGCACACCTTTTCTGCTGTTGAAACATCGACGGTGGTGAGGTCTGTGACGGACGTGCTGCCATCTTGGTTGTGAATGACCTACACAGTCCAGAGCATGAGTACAAGAGGTGTAGAATCATTTCATCACCTGTGCAACAAGTAAGCTAGAATTTTGGCTCCTGAGGGGAAGAGGGCTCAAAAAGCTGTTCAAACTATGTTGCTATGTTGCTTAAGATTAAAACCCTTAGTACAGACGAGCAAGAGGAAGCCTGCCCCACCTGTTGCTTATACTGCCCCACCTGTTGCTTATACTGCCCCACCTGTTGCTTTTACTTTAGTATCAGTATGGATGAGCGAGAGGAAGCCTGCCCCACCTGTTGCTTCTACTGCCCCGCCTGTTGCTTTTACTTGAGTGTCAGTGTAGATGAGCGAGAGGAAGCCTGCCCCACCTGTTGCTTCTACTTCCCCGCCTGTTGCTTTTACTTGAGTGTCAGTATGGATGAGCGAGAGGAAGCCTGCCCCACCTGATGCTTCTACTGCCCCACCTGTTGCTTTTACTTTAGAGTCAGTATGGATGAGCGAGAGGAAACCTGCCCCACCTGTTGCTTCTACTGCCCCGCCTGTTGCTTTTACTTGAGTGTCAGTATGGATGAGCGAGAGGAAGCCTGCCCCACCTGGTGCTTCTTGTCGTCCTTGCGGGACTTGGTCAACAGATCCCTGTACTCCTCATTGTAGATCTCTAGCATGCTGGACTGCATGTTGAAGGACCAGCCCTGGCAGCCCAGCTTGCGGCTTGTGTCAAAGATCTGCGGATGAGTTCGGATTTGGGAATGGGAGGCCTTCTCATGGCTGTGCCCTTCAGGCTTGACCTGCATCCTACCTTAACAACATTCCAGGCAGTAGTAAGCGGTGCCTGCCTGATTCTTCCATTGCAGCGGCCTGCCTTCATAATGTTCAGACTGCACATTAATGCCTCACCATACTCGCACCCAAACGCGCCTTTCATGTTCTCATTGACAGCATGTAGTTTAGATTTTTGTGAAAGGGATAAGGTGTTGGTTTTTGATGCATAATCGCGTACCTGGTGCATGGCCAGAGGGATCATGCCTGGGTCGGTGTGTGTGCCCAGCATGGTATGGGTCTTGCCACTGCCTGTCTGGCCATAAGCAAAGATGCATACCTTGTGGCCATCCAGCGCACTCTGCATATGTACATTGTACACGTCAAGTGTACATGTATGTGTGTGTGTGAGAGTGTGTGTAGCTTGAAACTGAGATATACGGTGTACGTCTGCTTGTAAAAATGCACAACTAAATAGCCGTTATGGACAGGCAGTCCTGGCTTGAGGGAACCTGCAAGAAAAAGCCTTTTTATCATCGCGGATGAGACGACAGGTGCAACAAGGTACCAGCACATTCACGTATTTTTAGGGTTGGCCTGAAACGTATGCATATATGACTATATGACCGTATACTTGGTGATTTCCCTGCCAAAACACCGTATATTCACCGTATGCATATTGTTTTGGCCAACCCTACGTATGTCTTTTGCTCTACAATGCACAGTTTACCTGCACAAGCCCGTTGGTTATCTTCAAACAGTCATCAGCACATCCACGTATCTCTTGCTCTACAACGCACAGCGTACCTGCACAAGCTCGCTGATCTCTTCAAACACGCTATCTTGGGAAGAGGTTGGGCCAAACACCCTGTCAAACTGGAAATTCTGCTTGACAGGGCCACCGGGGACGTCCCCACGCGGTTGGGTCTGAGCGCGTAAAGGGACATTGTGTACTGTGGTCAGGCACCTTATTCAGCCGGAGTTTTGAAACCCAAGAAATATGGGCTCGGTGTGTGTGTGTCATTAGATGTGCTTGCTAGTATCAAAATTGCTCTTTTGCAGGGGGACGCCTGTGCTTAGGAGGGTATAGGCATATTTATCTTGGAAGAGGGAGGCCCAACAACATTGTTTGTCCTCAAGTTTTCAAGACACAAGGTCATTTCACAACACGACATCCAATCCAAAGGCTGGGCTGCAACATCGCGCTAACAGTGGCACAAGGAAGCCAAGCTCAAACTCACCTGCAGGGAGATGCCTGCGCTCAGGATGTCGGTGGATGCAGGGAACTCGACAGCTAAGGCCTGGTTTTCTCCCCCCTCCCCCCTGTCTACCCCAACGATGGGTCGCACACGGCAAAACACGCGGATGTTGCCTTTCAGTTCCTGCAACCACAAAGCAGGCGCATATGCTACTAGTTGCCAAGCTCAGTCAGCTATGACGGTCCCATCGTGGCAATGCGGTGTTGAAAAGCTGTGGCTTTGAAGGAGCACACCCAGGGAATTTTGTGTACAAGCGCATGTCACGAGGGTTTGTTGTCGCTTGAAGGGACTAGCCAAGCTGTTGACCCTGGTGTTTCGTGCACGCGCCTCCCAGGATCAAGTACCACAGTAGGGCACCAGCATGCATTGGATATAGGTTGGATCAAGTACCACGGTAAGGGCGCCAGCATGCTTCAACCATACAACTTGTTTATTTCAGTAACGCAGAAATTCGTGTGGGGGTGCTTGAGAGGTCTCGTCAACAAGCTCCACAAGGAAGCTTACCTGGATGATGTTGCACGATGCTTTGGAACCTTAGTACATATGCAAATCGATTCAGGAAGCGCACCTGGATGATGTTGTGCAACTTGCGCCGCACCATCTCTCCCTCCAGCACGCGCCTCTCTGCGTCTGTCAGCGCGTTCTGCAGCTGGCCCACCTGGCCTTGCAGCTCAGTGATCTGTAGTGTGTGTGTTGTGCATGTGAGTGTTGTGTGTGTGCATTTGTGTGTGAAAATAATGAGCTGTGACTCTGCACAAAAACTGAATGCCACAATGCTGATTGAATGCCACATTGTTTAAATACCACAATGTAACATCTGCACAAAAACTGAATGCCACAATGTAACATTGTCCGCCATGCTCTCAAGTCGCTGCCCTGCTTGCCTAGTGGAATTAATTCAATTACCAACGTTCAAATACATAAAATTGTTATATCGGAGTGGCTCCAGGTTGCTACTCTGCAACGTGGTGCACCTGCAGGCGTACTTCTATGTCTGGAATTGAAAGGGGGTAGGGTACGGCATCAGCGTAATGTCTGACCGCATGAAGTGGTGTAAAGGACGACTAAAAAATAAAGGCAGGCCTGCAGCGCTTGGCAACCCCTGCCCATGCCCCTCTAATTTTTTAGTCGTCCTTTCTTGCTGGTGCCCTTTGGGCTGAATGCTGATCCTCCACCACTTCATGCGGTCAGACATCACGCTGATGCCGTACCCTACCCCCTTTCAATTCCAGACATAGAAGTACGCCTGCAGGTGCACCACGTTGCAGAGCAGCAACCTGGAGCCACTTTGATGTTACAATTTTTTGTATTTGAACGTTTGTAATTAAATGGATTCCACTACCTGCCGCTGCAGGCCTGCCAATTGGTTGCAACCTCCAATACCAAGTAATGCTCAAGGACAAATTGTGGTAAGGACTGCTCGGATCTTTCCGTCTACCTTATTTAACGACCTTATAATGATCCAGGTATTAATATCCCTCGCCACCTAACTCCATCTACCTCACGACAAGACCACATGCATCAGGCATGCGCTGTTCTAGTGCTCAGACGTGTCACTGCACGCTCCTACAGGGCCATCCGTCATTATTGCTCTTCAAACAGACCTGACTGCTTCCATTTTCCGCTCACACTCACCTGCTTTCCCACAGCTTGCCGCTCACTCACAACCCGCCTGTACCAAGCAAAGAAGTTGGTTTCCACGAAAGGTTTCCCGAGCCGTTCTCCCTATTTGAACTCTTTCCTTTCCACACATTATCGACGCTAAAACGAGCGCTTGAACTTGTGCAGGAGGTACAGTATGATCAGGCACTGCTAGATGGTTAGCAAGCACCAAAGCTTGATGCACAGCATGCCACTGAAATGCATCAGCCATGCAAACCCGGACACACATGGCCCACCTGGGTGCTACGTGTCCCTGCAAAGTTAATTACCATTGCCTTGTGCTCTTTGGACAGCACGCACACACACGCACACACACATGGCCCACCTGGGTGCTACG
>Ga0307960_1002896_pt1 | contig 10352 bp, 9 predicted proteins | sample OrgLakmetagen542_FD_201832 | JGI IMG/M metagenome (GOLD analysis project Ga0307960, IMG submission 201832) | Saline water microbial communities from Organic Lake, Antarctica - #542 | ecosystem: Environmental > Aquatic > Non-marine Saline and Alkaline > Saline | place: Antarctica: Organic Lake... | reverse complement strand
CACACACGCACACACACACACACACACACACACACACACACACACACACACACACACACACACACACACACACCCGAACCAACACCAACACCCCCCCACACACACACACACACACACAAACACGCACACACATATATATACACACACAAACACGCACACACACAAACACACACATACACACATGCACACACACATACACACACACTCACACACACACTCACTCACACACTAACACAAACACACACACACACACACACACACACACACACACACACACGCACACGCAGACACACACACATACACACACACATGCACACACACACACACATGCACACACAATCACATCCATATTGTACTGTTGAGCATGAGGGTTTCAGCACACGCAAAGGTGAATGCTACTGGATGTCGACTGCTTAGGTTTTTATGTGCGTGAGTGCATTGCTTGTACTAGTATTGGCTGGGTCCATTGGTCTGTGAGGAGACCTGCTTGTTGCATCATGAGCCTGTAACGCCCATGCATACTAGTATTGGCTGGGTCCATTGGTCCATTGGTCTGTAGGACAAGGAGACCTGCTTGTTGCATCATGAGCCTGTAGCGCCCATGCAAGGAGTATGAAAATTGTGGACGCTGTGTAAGCATGGAACACGTGCACGTACAAGAGGACGAGTGGTGTGCTCATGCTTGCAAAGCACACCATGTAAAAGCAAGCACGCTGTGTAAGTGCACAGCACACTGTGTAAGTGCCACTTGGGAGGAAGCAAGATGCTTTGTGTAGTGTTTGATGAGCTTATGTTTTTGCCGTGCAAAAACCTAATCCTAGATCTGAGAGAGATTTGTTGCCCGTGTACAAAGAGTAAGTCATTTGAACACAGGCAGAGTGGGGCGACACAGGCCGACAATATGAAGACATGGATTTTAGCTTGAATAAGTTCTATGCATAAGGCGTATTTACACGTTTACACTGGACTACGTCCTACGCCCTACATTACAATGTTTACAATATACGCCCTACATTACGCATTCTTCTTGAAAAATAAAGCAGCACATGTATTGTTAACGCTACCGACATGGATAGGAACAATGTACCTTTGTGCCCTGCACCGCCCAATTAATGCAGTGCCACGGCAATTAATGCAGTGCCCAATTAATGCAGTGCCACAATTAATGCAGTGCCCAATTAATGCAGTGCCACAATGAATGCAGTGCCCAATTATTGCAGTGCCACAATGAATGCAGTGCCCAATTATTGCAGTGCCACAATGAATGCAGTGCCCAATTAATGCAGTGCCACAATGAATGCAGTGCCCAATTATTGCAGTGCCACAATGAATGCAGTGCCCAATTAATGCAGTGCCACAATGAATGCAGTGCCCAATTAATGCAGTGCCACAATTAATGCAGTGCCCAATTAATGCAGTGCCACAATGAATGCAGTGCCCAATTAATGCAGTGCCACAATGAATGCAGTGCCCAATTAATGCAGTGCCACAGCACCCCAGCTGGAGATCAAACAAGCGTTGACGTGGTCCCCCACAATAAGGTTGGGTGGTCGGTCAAATTGTGTGTACCGGTATGCTGGACAACCTCTGGTCATTTTCTTCTTAAGGAATACAGGAAACTCCAAGTGGTGATGATTGGAGTAGTGGGCACCATTTACGGGAAGAATGCACCGATGAACCTCTTTCAGACGACAAAAACACTGAAACCTAGCTCAGTGAATACACCTCCACAAAAGAAGAGGAAAGAGAAGGTAATGCTCGCAGTTAAAAAACATCCAGGGTGAAAATGGGAAGGAGCACTTTGGTGCCAGCACCTATGAATTTCTCACCGCCAAAATCCAGTATACAACCACGTGGGTTGTGTGCAGGAGCATTTTTGCCCACACCTTGTCTATGAACACTGGTCATTGACCAGTTTTGTTATGTAAAGCATATCTTTTTTAACATAGTAAGGAGGCATACTTGATAGAGTGTTTGATGTTGTGCGTTTTACACAGGTCGAGGGGAGACAGAAAGCTTTCTACTACGCGGCTGCAAAACCAAAACAGGTGGAATAAAAGGAGTGGCTGGCTGCAAAAAGAAGAAAGCAGGAGAAGCAAGCAGGAAATTGGAAATCAGATTATTCTCTAAGAAATACAAGGGATAGAAAGAGGGTCTGGCTGGGCTAGAAATAAAGGCAAGGGGGGTAACCAGTAAAAGCTGGTTCAAAGGATACATAGGGTACAAAAAGGCTAGAAAGACAGGGGCGAATAGGGGACCGTCCAAAAACAAAGGCCTGGGTAACTACCTTCTTCTGCGCTACGTAGTATACTAAGGGGGCACTCAGATGAAAGGCAAGAGAAGCCAGATGCCAGCCAGGATAAGGCAAGCAAAATAAGCCATACCTATGACTCGTGCGCCAAAATAGGCTCCAACACAACCCCCCCTAAAGAAAACGAAATCCCCCCTTAAGCGCAAATTTAAGCCTAGCCAAATATAACTCGTGGAAGACTCAACGAGGAGAACGTACAAAGGAACTCAAAAATAAAGAAACTTGCCTGGGTACAGAGAAGCGGTTTATGACCTATTGGAAACCCGAAATTGTAAGATCAACTGAGAAGTCAAAGCTATAACGAGCGACATGGGCAGGCAATAGGAAGCAGGCTATTCTACTGGGCTCTACCCTACTGGAAGCGGGCTACTCTACCCTACTATTCTACTACCCTACTGGAAGTGTGAGCAGGGGGGGAGCATGCCACGTGGCACCCTAGACCTAAAACAAGCTTATCTCAGACGGCAGGCACGCTAGAGTCTAGTTAGGAAGGGAACAGCAATGAGGCAGCCAAGGAGCGGTTTGACCTAATCAGCACAAAGGGGGGAGCTTGGCCAGAATAACTGTGGACACTCCCTCGGCAGGCAGCAGAGTCCTTCAAGGCTGCATGGCAGGGATCATCTGCTTAACAAAAGCTTCGACTCTTGTTGTCGTTGTTGCTACTGCTCGGGGGGGGCTTGCTGGCCCTGGGCAAGGGAGCTGGTGTTGCTGTTGTCATTTGGATGAGGGATGTTGTCATTTGGCCACGGGGGGATTGTGAACTTAGTAGGATTATTGGGTGAGGAGGGATAGTGTTGGGTGGTTAGGTGACAAGTGTGTGACAAGTGTGTGACAGGTGTGACAAGTGTGTGACAAGTGTGTGATAATTGTGTAACAAGTGTGTTACAAGTGTGTGACAAGGGTGTGACAAGGGTGTGACAAGGGTGTGACAAGGGTGTGACAAGGGGAGGGGGGTTTGGATGAGGAGGGGGGTCGGTGGGGTAGGAGGTAGGAGGAATGGCAAAAGCATTGTGGGGAGGCGGGCGTGTGGTTTTTGTGGGGTGGAGTGAACGGTAGGGGAGTGGGTAAAGTGTTCATTACGAGATCTGACGAAGCTTGTTCTTTAGTGCACCCAGCCCTAGAGCTGAGATAGGTTTGTTAATGGCTCCTTAATAGATGGCGCCCATGCCCATGCTACTCCAATCAATACCACTTGGAGTTTTAACTGTCTTGGATGTTTTTGCAACTCTTGGGTTCTATTAGGTGTACGTCCCACTAGTCCAAAAAAATACATATACATGACAAATAACCACAGACAAGCTGTGGGGATGGATGCTTTTGCACACATCCCACCTAATCCTCGTTAATTGGTCTCCAACTTAATTTTGGCGGTGAAGGTTTTTTGGTTACTGGCCCTTAAACGCGTGCTCCTTCCCTTGATCACTGTGTTGTCACTACCAGCGGGGCCTTTTTTTAATTCCTCTCAGCTGTTTTAACTGTCTGGATTTTTTGCATAGCCAGTCGTTACTGCTGCCTGTATCCATGGAAACAAAGCAGGGTCATGGGGAGCCTGTCTTACTAATGGCTCTTATGATCATGCTGCATGCTAAGTTGTGTCTTTGAGTTATGATATTTTCAACTGTGTGAGTTGGCATCCAGAAAAGATATGCAGAGCACTGGCTAGTTGAGGGTGGAGGGGGCAAGTTAGGCTAATTGAGTGCTTAAACCATACCGCATGCTTTTAGTTAAACAGGGTTCCTGTTCCGTTTTAGGATGCTTCATAATGATGCACTTGATTTTAGCAGGGACATAGGATGTAAGGTAGGCGATGCCAGCAGCTCCATTTGCAGTGCCATTTTCGATAAGGGTCTAGTACTGTAATACTACTAGTATTCATGGTACTTTGCTACGGTATTGGCATCTTCTAGTTTGTGGAGGGGGTGCATGTTTGCTTACAAGGCGTCGTCATGGTAATTGGATAGGTACCAAGTGAGACAGGTGACTGGGTTGTGTTTGGTTGATGATGTAAAAATTCATGTTCTCCGTACTCTTTTGCATGCCAGTAGATATTGTAGAAGGGATTTTCCTTAGGGCCAGTTGTTTTGATGGAGGTATCCGCAACGTCAAAGCAGGTTGTGACCGACTTCCTAGCAAGAGCGTCAATTTTAATGCCTATAATGCCTGTGTGGGATTTGACTTTATGGAAATGGATGGGCGATGGTGACTGGTGGATTGCTTTGGCAATGGATTGGAGGACATCTCCCTGGATATGGTGGCGGTGGGGGTTTGGGTGTGAGAGCTGCTTTTCAATTGGTGCATTGAGGTTAGGCTATCTGTGGCTATATGGGAGTAGCCATGAATGATTGCGGCTGCTGTAGCTGCTAGATCTGCGCGTGAGATGGTATTGGCCATACCTACGCCTCTTGCTTTCACGTAATGAGATACGTTTAAGCAAGGGTGGTATACACCTGACCCTGTGTCTTGCCCTTCTTCGTGCTTTTTAAGAGTGCCATCAGTGTAGGTTCAGTCCCACCATTCTTGTACTTTACGGATCAGGTTTGGGCTGGAGCTGTGATGGGTTGCTTTGTCAGAGCTCTGAGGTGGATCCAGGGTACTATTTATAACTTGAGGTTTGATGAAGGTAGTTGCTGGGTTATTTCTGTACTTTATCAAGGCCAGGAGTCTCTTTATTGCTAAGTGCAGAGGGGTAGGGGTCGTTATAAATGTAATTGATTTCCCACTTTGCCTCAGGAATTTCTTTGGCAAGATCTTTTAGTCAGTTTTTGTTGCAAGTACAGAGGCAATTTCTGCCTTTAGTGTTCCATATGGCAATGTCGTGCATTTCCCAAGTGTGTTTGGAAAGGGGTGTTTGTTTATTGTTCCAAAAGGGTACTTCTGCATATTGGAGTTGGTCTGATGGTATGGATCCCAAGAATTTGCTTCTGTGCGGGAATCTGTGGTAGAGCGATGCGTTGGGATTGGTGGTCATCCCTCTATTCTGTGCTAAGGGCAGCAGAGTGATTGCATGCCTTGTTGCTGAATATATGGTGTTTTCATGGTAAATGGGATGGCAAATAGAGAAACCAGTGAACCTGGAGGAGAAGGTGTTGCAGTTTACCTCAAAGGCCTTATATCTTGGGTGTTCACTCCAGTTTTGGGGGAACTTGGGGTCATAGTCAAGGGGGGAATGCCAATTTTTCTTTAGTGACTAGGGTCCAATTTTGTAGGGCGGTGATGTAGTGGTGGGGAAGCATCAGTGAGATCGAGTTTTAATCTTTTGGCTTGCATGTATGAAGGTAGCAATATCTTTGCGTGTGATGAGCGAGGCCTACGAGTTCTCATGCAAGGGCAGGCTCATGGGGGGCGGGTGAATGTTGTCATGTGAACCGCTGTATTTTGCCTTTTTAAAAGCCCTTTGTAGAATTTTGAGACGCTCAGGGGTAAGCATGCCTTAACATTTTCCGTCTGCATTGTAGATGCAAGCTGTTGTGGCAGTGTACACTTCTGGGAGTATAGGCTTGTCTGAGGGAATTTCGGTGTCGTTTCCTTGGTGCTTCATGAGACCAACGTCAGTGATCCAGTACTTGCAGCACCCAGTGGCTATGATGTCTGCTTCAGGGCTGGATGTCATAATTACTGTGTACCGAATTTTGATATCATAGGGCTGATAGGAGTTTCTTTCTTGGTAGGGAGAGAACTGCATAGTTTTTTGCTTGCATAAACACTCTTTGTAAAAGTTGAGGCTATGTCTAAAGCTTTTGCAAGTATCTAGCGGTCCTTCTGGCTCCCAGGATGGATTCCACAAAATTTTACCAACTCATTTTTAAAGGATATGGAATTTTAAAGCTTCTTTTCTTGTTCGTTTAGGTCAACACAGGCTGGTCAAGCCCATGTGTCATTGGTGTCAATAGCCTCTCGCTCATTGGCATTGGAGCAGTTGGTTGTTAGTAGGCACTGTCAGTGGTAAGTACGATTACAGACGTTGCATATGTACATGTCTTTAAGCAGATCCAGTGATTAAAATCCTAGATGGTATGAGCACACTTCGATAGGATGCACATGCAATATCAGTGCGGGCAGCAGCTTGAGATTTTTAGGGCACAACTCCACCTGCTTCGAAAGGAGTAGGGCCCATCTTTCTTAAAACATAGGGGCGTAGTGTGTGTGGTATTGCTTCTGTCATCCTGGAGGGCCAGTATCTCTACCCCTTTTGTTGCAAGTGTATATTATCCAATCATCTACGTGGTGGACGTCCAGATCATCATGATGAAGCGTGTAATTGCCTCAATGGGTATTATAGAGAAGGCCTTGTCTTTCTTGTACGTCCAGATATAGTTCTTGTTAGATGTGGGTGGTGCGCAATGGAGTTATTAGGCTTGGGCTAGGCAGACATTGAGATATATGACGAAGATCGTGATTGTCACCTTACTTTAGAGTCAGCAACTGGACGCTAACTTTGTTATGGCATTATATAACCACATTCTTGACCTTAGCGTGCTAGCAGCACAAGAGTGAGCAGCGTGATGTCTATTTACAGACATAATTGGCAATACTGGATCCCAGGAAGGTAACCGTGGATTTCAGTTCCTTGCAGGAGGTGTAGTGTCCATTATCTGTCCCAGTCCTCTTCAGCTTTTTTTTACAATTTATGCACCCTCTTGTCTTATGCATATCTTTGGGGTCAGAGAGAGCTCGAAGTTGCAGTGCTTGTGCTCCTGTCCTAGCGGTCTGTTCTAGCTGTTTTTTTAAGTCTGTTCTAGCTGTCTGCCTCCTCAATCAGCAAATGCTTGCAATACTAAAAAGATAATAAATTACAAACTGTGCTAAGAAATAAAGATCAGCGTGCAAAGAAAAGAAAGGCACTAAAGCAATACTCAAACAAGCCATAATAGCATCCAGGTTTAATATAATATATACGTAAAAGAGCATGGGATGTCCAGGCCCATCTAGCACAAATTAACAAACATGTCAGCACTAGCACCACGGCAATCTGGGTTAAGATGGTATATACCACCTTTGTTAGGAAAGTACGATTGACCAAAACAATGCCTCAGCTTAGTTTATTTGGTGCCCTGCAAACCCCAAAGTGAATGCCGGTAAACAATAAACGCAAATTAATAATACAAATTTATTTCTCATAGAATTACCTCTTAAGGGCAACATGCAGCAATTTGTTCAGAAATTAAGGACACAGCATTGCCCAATCTATGCAAAAGGCCGGTTGCAGCTTTGTTTGTGGTGGCAGCTCAATTATTTATCATTACCAAATGCTGCCGCAAACAAAACTGACACCGGCCACAATGACCCACGGAGAACCTGAAGTGCTCCTGCCCACAGTAGCAACCATTTTCAAATCCACCCACCACCCACCCATCATTCTTACCGACTTACTGAGGAAGAACCGAAGAGATAAACCCTGCCGAGAACTTACATCCGAGAAAGCTTTTCTTCCAAATCCCGCATCACCAAATCGGCGTGAGAGATGGGAAGCATCACCTTATAGCCTGCACGATTGCACACGTCGCGCATCACAGGCTCGCAGCCGAGGCGGTGCCAAGGACCACAGTCCAGATCGAAAAGGTACATCTGCACCTTCTGGCGCCTGTGTGACAATTTGTTATTCATATGTTGCTGGTTTCCCTGGAATTATTTGACAGCAATTTGACCGAGACACCGAGACTCAAGTTAACGTACAAGCCCTTGATTGATGCAGAGAGTGTTTTGCTGCCTGCGTACTTCTTCTTTTTCTTCTCTTTTCTTTCTAACGTACAAGTCATGATGAGTGGTCAACAGCACAGTCGTGCGATTGAAGGAGAAGAAAGGCAAACACATGCTGATACCAAATTTCCACTGCAACTGCCAAAAGAAAAACTTCATATCCAGAAGATGCCAGGTGTGACAACTTGTCGAGTGACTTAAAAAATATGCGAACAGGGTAAAACCAGCGCAGACACTTTGGCAGCTGGCTAGCAAATAACAGGGCACCTGGTGTATCAAAGCACCAGTAGGGTTGGCCAGACCCATATATACACGGTGTATATACGTTGGGATGGCCAGAATTGTATATATACACAATATATGACCGTGTATTTGGTGATTTCCCTACCAAGGACACCGTATAAACCGTAAATATAGGGTTCTGGCCAACCCTATATATACACTAATTTTTGGCAAGGAAATCAAATATACGGTCATACACGGTACATATATACGGTTCTGGCCAACCCTAAGCACCAGCCTTCAGTTACAAAAGCAGCATTTTGGGTGAAATTGATCAACAGCAAAACATGTACTATCTTGTCAGTGTTCACAATCAGGCTGTGTTCTTGAAAGTGTAAAGTATTACAGACACAGGTGCTCATCTTTGCTTTTAATCATTTGATTCCTATAAACATAACTCACTTTAAGGCGAACGAAAATAATTACCGTACCTCTCATCAGGCCCGCCTTCAAGTCGGCAATTCAACACACTCATCCACAGCTGGCAGGTATCTAAGAGACACGCTTTCCTCTCCTCCATGGCTGCTAGGCCTCCTGTTGCTGCTGCTGCTGCTGCTGCTGCCTGTGCTGTCAGTGCTGCTGCTCCTGTACTCCTTGCTGCAGCAATGCACTGCTCCATCTCAGCCAACATACGCACGGCGGAGTGCAGACAAAACCAGCTTCTCCGGGAGAAGGCACACAGACCAGAGACACTGGGTACGTCTGGGACAAGGCGTAAAGGGGGCGTAGAGGCACTCGTGCTGGGAAGGTCGGATATGAGGCTGAGGGTGAGGCTGTCAGGAGGGACTCCTAGCAGCCAGCGCACCACAGAATGGCGGTGGCCGTACCTGAACGCCCAGTGGTACGGTGTGCTGCTGGTGCGCTCTCTCTGCTGCAGCAGGCAAGGCCAGTCGCTCCCCATGTGGCTGCGCAAAGCACCCATGACCAGGACCTGTGTTGTGTGCAAAATAAAATCAAACTAAGTAGTGGGTCCTCAAATGCAACACGGCAAATACATGCTTGTCCGTGAAGCGGCTGCGCAGAGCACTCATGACTCATGACCAAGGTCTGTGAGCAACATACCCAAGACACTTACCAAATGCAACGCGGCAAAACAAATGCTTGTCCGTGAAGCGGCTGCGCAGAGCACTCATGACTCATGACCAAGGTCTGTGAGCAACATACCCAAGATTCTTACCAAATGCAACGCGGTAAAACAATGCTTGTCCGTGACCAGCTGGGCAAAACACCCATGACCAGGGTCTGTGAGCAGCTCTAAAATTTAGGAGATGATTTCCTCAAACGTTACAGACGTGGCGGTGGACATCTCTTGTCCTTAACGTAACTTACGCTTACTTGTACATACAGTGTAATTGTCCAAATAGAAAGCTCATACCAATTTTAGTACGCCACATCTAAACTCAACCAAAAACATGCCACACGCCTGCTATGAGGCAATACTGGCATTGCCACAGATCAGTGACCACGCTGGCCTTGGCCGTGTTTTTTCCTACTCAATAGAACACATGGTGCATGCACACCTGCCACTGCTGAGAAACCTTCTCAATAAGAAATAAGAAACATGCCGTGAGTCCTATTCAACTAAAACATGCTGCTGCGGGACCTACTCACTAACACACATGGTGCATGCGCAAATGCCACTGCTGAGAGACCGACTCAATAAAATACATGGTGCATGCACACCTGCCACTGCTGCGAGACCACGCTGGCCTCAGCCACCTCCTCTTCCGCAACGGCCAGGCCGAGCAGCACTGAAGCCGCACAAGGCGCAACCATCCAATGGCCCACGCCTGCATTGCACACACAATTGCACAGGCGTCTGTATCAAGTGCTAGTTGTGTTTGTGTGTGTGTGTGTGTGTTTACGCGCACATGTGTGCTGCACAAGGTGCAACCATCCAGTCGCCCACGCCTGCATTGCACACACAATGCACAGACGTCTGTATCAAGTGCTAGTTGTGTTTGTGTTTGTGTGTGTGTGTGTGTGTGTTTACGCGCATGTGTGTGCTGCACAAGGTGCAACCATCCAGTCGCCCACGCCTGCATTGCACACACAATACACA
>Ga0307960_1002888_pt1 | contig 10363 bp, 8 predicted proteins | sample OrgLakmetagen542_FD_201832 | JGI IMG/M metagenome (GOLD analysis project Ga0307960, IMG submission 201832) | Saline water microbial communities from Organic Lake, Antarctica - #542 | ecosystem: Environmental > Aquatic > Non-marine Saline and Alkaline > Saline | place: Antarctica: Organic Lake... | reverse complement strand
AAGAGCAAATGCAAGGTGTGTGTGTACGTGTGTGTGTGTGTGGTTGTGTGTGTGTGTGTGTGTGTGTGTTTGTTTGGGATGAGTGGGTACAAGTTCGCATCTCAGCAGACCTTTAATTGGCATTTTTCTTGTGCCCTTTTGGAAAGCAGACACAAGTTGTGACGTATCTCAGTGTGTACAAGTACGCGCATTTCCTGCAATATGTGCATTGTAGTATACCTCTCAAACCTACAAAAGAATACGTGGCGCGGTGTGTTTGATAGCAGCAAGTGGCGTGGTGTGTTTGATAGCAGCACGTGGCGTGGTGTGTTTGATAGCAGCAAGTGGTGTGGTGTGTTTGATAGCAGCAAGTGGCGTGGTGTGTTTGATAGCAGCAAGTGGCGTAGTGTGTTTGAGAGTAGCAAATGAATAAATCAAAGATGGATTTGAATGGATTTAGATAGGGTCTTAAAATGAATGACAGGGGAGTGTCTTGTACTACATACAGTGTTGTGCACATACGGCGTCATTCAAAAATGGCACCGTAAATAACGATCGTAAATAACGGCGTTACCATCACTAAACTCTGACGATTGACGGCGTAATTTACTATTTTCACCGTCAATTTGACAAATTACGCCGTCAGCGTCATTTACCACTGACGCCGTCAAGCGTCAGGTGCACAACACTGACTACATTGTAGTGAGCATGCGCGCGAAGAACATATTTTATTGCAGGCAGTAAGAAGCGTTCCCCTGTCACAATCATCAAGTGAGCACATGCCTAGGGTTGGCCAGAACAATATATACACGTTGTATATACAATATGTTTGGCAGGGAAATCACCAAAGAAAAAATGTACGGTCATTTACGGTGTGTATATACGGTCATTTAATATGTACGGTCATTTAATATGTACGGTCAATTATTGTGTAATTCATTTAATATGTACGTCATTTAATATGTACGGTCATTTAAATATGTACGGTCATTTACGGTGTGTATATACGGTTCTGGCCAACCCTACACATGCCGTGTGCGCTCGCTTGTTTGTCGTGCACAGTGTGGTGGTGTTGTGCCTCTCACCTCTTTGTACCGAGAGGTGTGGTGCCTCACCTCTTTGTACCGAGCGGTGTTGTGCCTCACACCTCATAGTACCAAGAGGAGGTGTCGTGCACAGTGTGGAGGAGTTGTGCTTCACACCTCTTTGTACCAACAAACGCAAGTGCAAGAGGCGGATCGCGGACAAGAGTACTTATGAGTTCAGTGTGAAACACCTGAACTCAGGTTCTTGAAGTGTAGCATAAAGTGAGATGTTCTCACTTTCTGCTTTCTTTTTATTCCTTGGTGATAATGACAGAGCCCTATGCATCTCACGATGCAAGCGAATTAAAACGATTGGCAACACAAACTGGTCACTAATCGAAGTTACTAAACTTCAGTCCCACATACAAAATCAGAAACTCATGAAGCAGTACTACAGATCCCTGTTTCAAGCTTGCACTGTAGCGCATCGGACTCCGTGGCAGGGCTGGCCACGGCCGCACAGTAACACTGTATTACTCATTGCAAAAGGAAAAAAAAGAAAAACTACGCAGGCAGTGAGAATCACTCCCCACATTAATTAAGGAAAAGGAGCAACTTTGGTACCGGGCACTGCATATCTAGGGTTGGCCAGAACCGTATATCTACACCGTATATGACTGTATATTTGATGATTATTCTACCAAAAATACACCGTATATATATGGCTCTGGCCAACCCTATGCATATCTCCTCCACCATAAAGCAAAGGGAAGATCAACGGGGATCAGGAGGGTTGCAGGCTTGACCTGAAACCAGCTCCTGATGAGAGTTGATAAAAGTACACGAGGGTACGCGCCTGGTGTGGACACATTGCAAAATAAATAATAATACACTGTAAACACACACCCACACACAAACATACACACCCACCCACACACACACACACACACTCATATATACACACACAATAACACTGTAAATACAACATAACGTTCAACATAAGAGCCATTCCTAGGGCTGGTCAGAACTGCGTATATGTATACCATATATGACCGTATGCATGGTGATTCCCCTGCCAAAAATACCGTACATATACCATATATACGTATGTATGTATGTATGTATGGTTTTCGCCAACCCTAGCCATTCCGCGTGATTAACATCGCACATGTATAGGGTTGGCCAGATCCATCCATTTATAGTTATATACGGTGTACATACGGTATTTTTAGAAAGAAAATCACCATACACACCGTCATATACGGTGTGTATACACAGTTCTGCCCAACTCTACTTATGACACCTCTCCAAAATAGTTAACTCACCATTTCAGCGGTATGCACCATCTTGCACATTACAAAGAGCAACACGCCTTTGATTTGAGGCATGCAATGTGTGTGCGTGTGTGTGTGTTTATGTGTTTGTGTGCCGGGTTACAAGAGTCTAGAAAGGCAAGGTCCGTTTTGTGAACATCTGAGTGACAACGTACGCAACATTTCAACCCTAAACACTATGTGCAACATTTAACCCTTTAACACGTCCTCTCATTTTCAGAGAGTATGCTGATCCCATGCCCTTACTTTAAGAAAATCTTACCATAAGAGTCTCACTGTAAGGGAATCTTACAAATAGAGAGTCTTTCTGTAAGAGAGTCTTACTGTAAGAGGATCTTACAAAAAGAGAGTCTTTCTATAAGAGAGCCTCACTGTAAGGGAATCTTACAAACATAGAGTCTTTCTATAAGAGAGTCTTACTGTAAGAGAATCTTACAATAAGAGAGTCTTTTATAAGAGAGCTTCACTACAAAAGGGCCTTACAATCCCATGCTCTAACTCAAAAAAAGCCCGCTGATCCCACGCTTAGACTTATAAACAGCCTGCTGATCCCAGACTCTCACTTGAAGAGGGCCTTGCAAATTTATGCTCTCACTTCTGGGAGCCTCCTGATCGCATGCCAATTTTAGAAAGCCTTCTGGTCCCATGCTCCCCCTTAAAAAAAGCCTGCTGATCCCACGCTCTAACTTTTATAAAGCCTGCTGATCCCATGCTCTCACTTCCAGAGAGCCTTATGATCCCGTGCTCTCACTTTCTGTGAGCCCGCTATTCCCATGCTCTTTATATCAGGGACGCTGCGCACGTCGCTCATACACAAGATTCGTGCATGTTCTTCATATTTTTCATTGTTGTTGAAAGTGCAATCTTACAAAGAGCTTGTCGGTCCATACGGGCTCTCTTTGCTGTTTGCCTTTTCCAGGGGATTCAGAGGCGCAAGCAACAGACACACTCACAAACACACACACACACACAGAGAGACGCACACGCATTTTTCTTTCATGCAGGAGTATGCAGAGGCTGCTGCGCAAGCACACACACACAGGCAAAGAAATGCACATACATATATCTCTGTGCGCATCCTGTTTCTGTGCAGGAGGTACAGCTACACAAAGAAAGCCCGTTGGGCGATGCCATCCTGGAATGCTACGCAAGCGGCACTCGCAACGTGTTTGTGCTAGGCTTTGTGCCAGTCAAGAGCGGTAAGTGTATGTGGAGGCTCTGTGTGCCTCAGTTTTGCTTTTAGGTTTTATGCCAGTCAAGAGCGGTAAGTGTGTGCACAGGCTCTGTGCGTCTCTTTTGTGCTTTTAGGCTTTGTGCCAGTCAAGAGTGGTAAGTGTATGCGTAGGCCCTGTGTGTCTTATTTTTTCTAATTTTCATACAGACCAAGAGTTGCAAGTGTGTGTATACTCTGTGTGTCCTATTATGGTGTATATCATACACGCTTGCTGGCGACTCAGCGCTTTTGTGTTCAAACAATGTGCTGGTGTCTTTGTGTGAATCCTTGCAGAGAACACCATGGTCCTGCTTGCCTGTGACACAAGGCACCTGCGCGTTCCTTTTGTTGCACCTGTGTGGTCTTAAGCTCATTCAACATTTAAGAACGCTGTGCGTATCTTCGTAGAGAAAACCGTTGTTCTGCTTGCCTGTGACACAAGGCACCTGTGCGTTCCTTTGTTGCACCTGTGTTGGCTTAAGCTCATCCAACATGTACGTCTTTGTACGTGCCCCTGCAGAGAACACCGTGGTTCTGCTTGCCCGAGACACCCCTGTGAACCACCCCACCATCAAGGACCTGAATCTAGACATGTCCCAGTGGCAGCCCATCATCGAGGTGGGGGAGAGTAAGAGACAGGGATAGAGCTTGCAGCTTTTTGTTTTGTTTGTATTTTGTTTGTTTTGTTCTCAGTGGCAGCCCATCATTGAGGTGGGGGAGAGTGAGAGGGTTATACAGCTTGCAGTTTTTTGTTGCGGGGTAGTGGAGCCTGGACGCGTTTCGGTGGGGCAGCCCATCCTTGAGGTGGGGTTGTGCACAGAGGTTGTCTCGTGTGGCAATCAAGGGATCTGCAAAGCGTGATGAAGTCTGTTTCAGGACGTACCTTTGTGACTTAATTCATAGTGGCAGTCGCGTAGACCTCACATTCCGCGAGGGCTCCTTGCTCCTAGCAAGTTCACGGTGCTTATGAACTCAAATTTGAACTCAAATCTCTGCTTTCGTGCCATAGTTGCTCGAGCCTTTCATCTCGGGATTGTTTCCGAAGCGCACACCCTTCATTGATTTGATGCACTTTGCAGAACCGTGCGCTCGTTTCATGGCTGGTCAAGCCACCCAATACGCGAGAGCTTGCACGTGCCCAGCGCCTTACCTACGCCCAGATTGCCAAGCTGGAGGAGTGCTGGATGAGCAAACCCAACGCCACACTGGTGAGGAGGCCAATGCAAACTTGCAGTCAAAGCAGACACGTTTGCTTGGAACGCTGTGATTTCATTCATGGACGCACTTTCATTCATGGACGCACTTCATCAATGCACTTCATCAATGCACTTCATCAATGCACTTAATCAGTGCATTTCACGCACTCCATGAAGTATGGCCATTATCAATAGAGCGGATCCAACGCCACACTGGTGAGCAAGGGAGCTTTTGGTTGAGCGCTTCCTATTGTTAGTGCAATACTGAACTTGCCATGGAGGGCACGCAGATTACTAGCTTGGCAGCAGATTGCTAGCTTGGCAGCAGATTAATAGCTTGGAAGCAGGCAGATTACTAGCTTGGAACTTGCCATGGAGGGCATGCAGGTTACTAGCTTGGCAGCGTGAAAAGGTCACAGGCGATGTGAAGAAAATCTCACACACGTGTGCAGCACGTCATGAGCCCCTTTTTGCTGCATTGGATCATTGCAAGGTGAAGCAGGATAAAACACTCTGCGTTGGATAAATTGCAAAATGAAGCAGGATCTAACACTCTGTTCAGCCTGCTGGTGGATGGGCAGCAGCAGCACAGCTACGTTGGATCACAGCGAAAAGTGCATTCAGCGAAAAGTGCACTTGATTACAGTGAAAAATGCACTGGATCGCAGTGAAGAATGTACTGGATCACAGCAAAAAGTGCATTCAACAAAAAGTGCACTGTATTACAGAGAAGAGTGCACTGTATCTCAGTGAAGTGCACTCAACGAAAAGTGCTCTGGATGTCAATGAAAAGTGCACTGGATCTCAGTGAAGAGTTCATTCAGCAAAAAGTGCACTGGATGTCAATGAAAAGTGCACTGGATCTCAGTGAAGAGTGCAATGAATCACAGCAAAAAGTGCATTCAGTGAAAAGTGCTCTGGGTGTCAATGAAAAGTGCACTGGATCTCAGTGAAGAGTGCACTGGATCGTAGTGAAGAGTGCATTCAGCAAAAAGTGCTCTGGATGTCAATGGAAAGTGCACTGGATCTCAGTGAAGAGTGCACTGGATCTCAGTGAAGAGTGAGTGCACTGAATTGCAGCGAAAAGTGTATTCAGCAAAAGTGCTCTGGATTCTAATGAGAAATGCACTGGATCGCAGTGAAGAGTGCACTGGATCACAGCAAAAAGTGCATCAGCAAAAAGTGCACTGGATGTCAATGAAAAGTGCACTCGATCACATAGTGAGATAAATGGCAATGAACAGATGGCGATAAGAACCCAACCCAGTGGTCGATCTACGCGTACAAAAGCCTCATTGCTGCACAGATTTGACAATGGTTACAATGGGGGGTGACCTTCAGCCAGGTTGTTTGGCTGATCGGCTGCTGATCTGGCTCCAGACACAAATAAATTCATAAGCCAAAAAGAAAGTCGATTTCACAGATCTGACAAGAGTCGCAGGATCAAACACTCTGATCGGTGGCCCCTCTCTTCCCTCAGGTCGCCGTCACGTCAATAAGGGCTGTAAAATCCAAGAGTATTGGGTTGAAATTTTGATGAAACCATTTTTTAATCGCTTTTTGCAACGATCTGACACCTTTGAAAAGTACTTCAACAGACACCTAAAAGTCTTGAGATGGTTCCGTCCATCCTGGAAATTAAACAAAATGATCCTAGGATGGATGGTCTGGATAAAGCGTAAGGATCCTTGGGTGGATATCATGCCTCTTGCAAAACAGGCTTAACAATACCAAGGTATTCAACAGCCATACATTCTGCTGGCGCAGACTTTAAACCCGTTTTATTTGTGTGATACCTACTCCCTTTGCTCGCAATGGTACGAAGGACGATGTGGACCAAGTGGCCACAGAGGAAGATGGTGCTGAGGTCACCCCTGTTGCTCTGAGGTGTGTGTGTGTGTGTGTGTGTGTGTGTGTGTGTGTGGGTGGGTGTGTGGGTGTGGATGTGTGGGTGTGGTGTGTGGATGTGTGTGTTTTTATTGCATATGCAGGTGTGTGGGTGTGGATGTTGTGTGTGTGCGTGTGTGTGTGTGTGCGTGTGTGTGAGTATGTGTGTGGGTGGATGTGTGTGGGTGGGTGTGGATGTGTGTGTGGGTGTGGATGTGTGTGTGTGTGTATGCACGTGCATTTGATGACCTGTGCATACTCATTTGAGCCCATCTCTAGTCTAGTAGTAACGTAAGCATGCACAGGCAAATTGAGTAAAATGCGTGCCGAGGGGGATGATCTGCAGGACACCTGACAAGTGCAGAGCGCCGGAACTAAAGCGTGCGGGGTTACACACAATGCTAGCACTGACACTGTTACTTCACAGTTGTAGCACTGACACTGTACACAGTTCACAGTTATACACAGTTCAGCTGTACACAGTTCACAATTGTAGCACTGACACTGTTACTTCACAGTTGTGTGTCAGGAGTTATGCGTAAGGGTTGTGCCCTCGCACAAGCTGTTTGCTGCTACCTCTCTCCTGTACACAGCATTTTTTAGTGTCTGTACACAGTATGTGTTAGTGCAATTCCGACGCAATGTAAACCCAGCTTTAAGCAACACGTGGCCATGCAGTCAACTCATTGAGCTTATGCAGTATATCCAACAAGGTCATGCAGTACGTTCAACGAGCTCATGCAGTTTATCCCACGAGCTCATGCAGTATATCCAACGAGCTCATGCAGTAAATCCAACGAGCTCATGCAGTAAATCCAACAAGGTCGTGCAGTACATCCAACAAGCTCATGCAGTTTACAGCATTCACACAAGTAACCTAACCGCACGGTTTGCAGATACACTGATGTGCACGAATGCAACATGCTCATTTTTACGCATTCTTGCAATTTGCTCGTGTGGTTTCCAGATACACTGATGTGCACCAGTACAACTCTGTGTTCAAGATACTCAAGCAATACGCACTCGTGCAACATGCAACTTGCACATACACTGACGTGCGCCAGTACAACTCTGTGTTTGAAATACGCAAGCAATACACACTCATTCAACTTGCGTGTGTGGTTTCCAGAAACACTGATGTGCGCCAACACAACTCTGTGTTCAAGATGCTCAAGCAATACGCACTCGTGCATCATGCAACTTGCACATACACTGACATGCGCCAGTACAACTCTGTGTTCAAAATACGCAAGCAATACACACTCATTCAACTTGCTCGTGTGACTTATTGCAGATACACTGATGTGCACCAGTACAACTCTGTGTTCAAGATGCTCGTGAAGCTGGAGGCTGACTATGACCGAGCGACGAAGGAATCGCAGGTGTGAATGGAAGGGACGTGACAAAGGATGATGTTAGAGTGTCGTGTACATTGACCACGCAACTGTTCCATTTTTCTATAAGGCGCGTTTACACTCCTAGTTGTTTTGTTTTTCTCTCTTTGTTATTCTCCTAGTCGTTTTGTTTTCTCGAAGGCGCGTTTACATGTCTCCTAGTTGTCGTGTGCAGCATATTAACCACGCAGCTGTTCCAATTTTCCGAAAACGCGTTTACATCTCCTACATGTCGTTTACATGGCGTACATGGCATACATGGCATACATGTCATTTACATTGGCGCCTACATGTCGTTTACATTGGCGTCTACATTGGCGTTTACATTGGCGTTTACATGGCGTACATGGCGTACATGGCGTACATGTCATTTACATTGGCGCCTACATGTCGTTTACACTGGCGTTTACATTATCGTTTACATTGGCGTACATGTCATTTACATTGGCGCCTACATGTCGTTTACATTGGCGCCTACATGTCATTTACAATGGCGTTTACATTGGCGTTTACATTGGCGTACATGGGGCTTGCATGTCTCCTAGCTGTTGTGGCAAGCAATGTGATGGGCACCCTCACCGGTGTGGCTGCTACCGTAATGACAGCACTGCATACCAAGTCTGGATGGGTCAAACCAGAAGGATTGGTCTATGTATGCATTGCGGCAGAGGAACAGCTAGCCAACGAGTTGTGTAGTTGGGGAGTGGCTGGCAGGACAACAATGGCGGTGCGGTACAGAAATCACCTATGAGCTTGGACCTATGAGCTTGACCTCCTAAGTGCAGCACAGTGTGCTTTGTGGCTTTTTCATTTCGTGGTCATGTGCCAATGATGTTGACTTAGAAGTCGTGCCTGGCTCAAAATTTACATAGCAGCTATAACCGTGTCAGCCGTCTGGATCCGATGTTCCTTAGGACCAAATGGGGGAGCAGCATTTGCTCACGCAGCTCTCAGATCAGAACGTTTGGATGACGTGCTTCTTTTGTTTTGTGTGTGTTCTCTCATTTGCAGTCACGGGACGACATCTCCATTCGCTGGGACTTGGGCCTGAAGCACAAGCGCATGGCCTACTTCTTCTTTCCAAAGGACAAATCAGAACGTTTGGATGACGTGCTTCTTTTGTTACGTGTGTGTGTGTGTGTGTGTTTGTCCATTTGCAGTCACGTGACAACATCTCCATTCGCTGGGACTGGGGCCTGAATCATAAGCGCATGGCCTACTTCTTCTTTCCAAAGGACGACGTGGACTTGCGCCTGATGCCTGGTGCGCTCATGATCTGGTCAAGATCACATACTGCTATGGTCACACATGGTCACGTCCGTGGTCTGATTAAGGTCACACACTGCTATGGTCACACATGGTCACGGCCGTGGTCTGGTCAAGATCACATCGCAGTCATGATCTGGTCAAGGTCACATACTGCTATGGTCACACATGGTCACGTCCGTGGTCTGATTAAGGTCACACACTGCTGCGGTCACACATGGTCACGGCCGTGGTCTAGTCAAGATCACATCGCAGTCATGATCTGGTCAAGGTCACATACTGCTGTGGTCACACATGGTCACGGCCGTGGTCTGGTCGAGATCACATACTGCTTTGGTCACACATGGTCACGTCCGTGGTCTGATCAAGGTCACATACTGCTGCGGTCACACATGGTCACAGCCGTGGTCTAGTCAAGATCACATACTGCTGTGGTCACACATGGTCAAGGCCGTGGTCTGGTCAAGATCACTTACTGCTATGGTCACACATAGTCACGGCCGTGGTCTGGTCAAGATCACATCGCATCACAGACATACATCTAATATGAAAAAAGAAAAGAAAAAAAGAACGCAGATCGTGTAAACACTACCGTTATGGATTAGGAAAGGATGTTGTTTTGTGTTCTGCACCACCCAATGGATGCAGAAAACACGTCCCACCTGGAGCATGTAGATAAGAGGGGATTAGGTGGTTGGGATGCAGAAGCTTGCACACCACCAGGAGTATTGCTCATATATTTGTGGGGAGATACATCTGACGTAGGCCACACACAGCCATTCTGCTCAGCGTGAACAATTGCGGTCACGTACTGCTTCGGTGGTCACACATCGTCAAGGCAACACACACACACACACACACTCTTACACACAAAAACACAAACACACACCGAGTCATTTTGGTCAACGTGAGAACGCTTCCAAGCTGAATGTAAGAATTGCTATAAAAATCGTATTTTCGTCAGCTGTGCAATAGATCGTCTTCCATCTTCAATTGAAGTGCATGGCTTGCATCTTAGCTTATGCTTGATACAATTAAGGTCATGCACTGTTTACTATTCTTCGTCTCT
>Ga0307960_1002886_pt1 | contig 10364 bp, 13 predicted proteins | sample OrgLakmetagen542_FD_201832 | JGI IMG/M metagenome (GOLD analysis project Ga0307960, IMG submission 201832) | Saline water microbial communities from Organic Lake, Antarctica - #542 | ecosystem: Environmental > Aquatic > Non-marine Saline and Alkaline > Saline | place: Antarctica: Organic Lake... | reverse complement strand
GCACAGGGGGGGGGAAAGAGTAGCTAGAATTTCAAGTGAAATGCTCAGCGTGAAAAGAAGAGGATGGTGGTACAGGGGTTCATGCGGTCGGGCACTGAGCAATAACATGGGTATACAGTATACAGCGTGATGAGTGCTTGTGTGTTTGTGTGTGTGTTTGTGTATTTTTGTGTGTGTATGTGTGTGTGTATCTGTGTGTGTGGAATGAAGACACAGATACCGTCTGTCCAACATTGAACGGTGATATTTTTGCAATGCGGCATTAAACTGTCACTCTCTCTTTCTCCTAGAGCAGCACTGTCACACAGCTGGGGTGACCTAGTCGACAGCAGCTTTTCTGTCGAATTGCTAAAAGGGAAGTGAGCATTTATGCCATGCAGATGGCTTGCATTTTTGAGTCAAAGGACGAGCGGTTAAATACTTAATACATGCACAATTATAAGTGTAGAATCATGCACGCATACAAGCTTACACGCACGCATACAAGCTTATACGCACTCTTACAAGCTTACACGCACGCTTACAAACATACACGCATGCCTGTTTTCTCTGAACTCCCACCTTGCAGGTCGTGCAAGTGTGTGCTGAGCACAGTTATACGAATGGAAACATGCACGCGTACAAATTTACGTGCACGCATACAAATTTACACGCACGCCTGTTTTCTCTCCTTGCAGGTCGTGCAAGTGTGTGCTGAGCACAAGAAGCCTACCAAGCTGGCCAAGCACCTGCAGGCTATCAAGGAGAAGTCCGCCACCATGCGCAACCCCCCTCGTGTCCTTGTGTTTGCCAACCGCGTCAAGGTGCGCGCCCTGTGCCCTTCTTGCTGGGCATACCAGCAAAAAGTTATTCCTCCAACTACACCTGTTGACCTAGACATGCCCCTCAAAGACATTTGAGGCTGAGGCTGCGGTCACAGGCAGCTCCAGTTTGTCCCTGTGCTCTCCAACTGCAAGTGCACTGAAGACTCTTGCACCCCCCGATTTCCTGCCCTGGATGTTGTTATGTGTAGGGTTGGCCAGAAACTTATACATACACCGTGTATGACCATATATATGGTGACTTCCTTGCTAAGAACACCGTATATATTAACATATGCAAGTATAGATCTGGCCAACCCTGTGTACTATGTGCCATCCTAACCCTGTGTGGCTTCAAATGGCCGCGCTGTATCAAAACAAACAGTCGCACACGCATGCCCTCTCACACACTCAACACCAAAATCTACGCTCTCCAACATATTCGTGCACAAATTTGCAGACGGTGCGCTTCCTGTACGACACGCTCACCAAAGACGGCTATCGCGTTGTCATGCTGCATGGAGATCGCTCACAGCCGGAGCGTGATGAGGCATTGCGTGGATTCAGGGGAGGAAAGGCACAGGTATGCAAGTGTGTGCATGTGTGTTTTGTGTGTGTATACGTTGTGTGTGTGTGTGTGTGCCCATGGAGTTGCTCTGCTTAGGAACCCGTGTTCATGCTGCGTTGGATCACTCCCAGTTAAAGTGTAATGAGACACTGCATGCATTGAGGGCAGGGAAAGCGTGTCTGAGGCTGGTTTTGAGTGATAAACTCAAATCGAGGCAGTTAGGCTCTGGCTGTGTTGCTCGACTGTCAACTCATTCTTCAATTCCTGATATTTTTTGGGTCTTTATTGCTTTTCCTCAGCCGGCAGTGTAATTTTGTTGGCAAGTCATCTGGAACACAAAAAGGGCCTTTTTTTTGGCGAAGCCCCCCTCGTGGGGGCGTGAGCCCCTAGCATTGTCGGATTCCCACCACACTTCACACAGGCCTCCCCAGGCTCACCCAGGCCACCCCACGGGCTGAAACTCGACATAGGCTCCTCACCAGATGAATTCTGGTACCCTGGGGTGCTGTATGTGATGATGTAGAGCAAAATATTTTTTTGGGGGGTCCAGCCCTCCTCCCCGGGCCCACCCAGGGCACTTCCCGGGCTGAGACTTGACATAGGCTCCTAACCAAAACCTTTACCGAGGCAGATGAATTCTGGGATTCTGGGGTGCCGTGTGTAAAGTTTTAGAGAAGTTTTTTTGTTTGAAAACTCCAGGAAGCTGCCCAGAATTCCTCAGCCAGGTCCCCGGACCACTTAGTAATGATGCAGCACCCATCAGCACACTTTCCTGGCTGCGGATGCTGTGTCAGGGGCCCGGGAGTGTTCCGGTTGCAAAGTTCACGGTTGACCAAGCAAGAAGAATTAAGTAATACTAATTTCAATGGGCTATATAATTAAATTTAGTCAGATGTTGATGACGCGCGGAAGATTGCTTGGACGGGACCCTTCAGGAACATGGTCTATGTTGGCTTGGACTGTTTGCGGGGCATGGAGTGCACGGTGCAGGTGCTTGCTGTGCACTCTGTGTAGCTGAGTTCAGACATCGTGGCCAGCCCGGGCACCTGCCCTCTCAACAGACAGGCAATAGCAGGAGCAGCACATCCTCACGCCTGTTTCAGCAAAGGCTACTCCAGCACAGCGCCATGCACACCACTGCAGCATCTGTGGGGCAGCAAGACACACACAGGCGTGCCTGCACACACGCACACACGTGCACACACACACACACTCACACACACGCATGCGCATGCGCGCACACATACAATTACAAACTTGTGCGTATATACACACAGGTGCGCACACACACACAAACACACATGCACGCGCACAAACACAGACACACACACGAGCACACATACACACGCACAAACACACAGGCACACACGCGTGCGCACACACACACACATACACACACGTGCACACGCGCACACACACTCACACGCACACATGCATATGCATATGCATATGCATGCACACGTTGCGCGCGTGATGGGCTTTGCCAGTTTTCCAGCGTCGCTAGTGACGCTCCCACACTTGATATTTCCTGAATACAAATTTAAAGCATGGTGGCTACTACTGACGTCGCAGACAAAGGTGTGGACGTTCATCAGCTCTCCTTTCACACACTCTCTTATTACACTTCACGTGTGTTCCCACCCCAGTCTATCTATTCCCACACACCCCCGCAGATCATGGTGGCTACTGACGTCGCAGCCAGAGGCTTAGACATTCGGCAGCTCCCCTACGTTGTGAACTACGACTTCCCTTCCAGCCTTGAAACCTACATCCACCGTGTGGGGCGTACAGGAAGACTTGCAGCATTTGGCCACGCGTACAGCTTTTTCACACGCAACTTGGTGAGCAGCACGAGTCGACCGACCTCTGTGTGGCTTCTCATTAGCTTATTATTATGCAGTGAAGTTTGACGTAGACAGGTTTCAGGCTCCCTATTTTGCTTGGCTGTGGGGCTCAAATGTGTGAGCATGCTTTTGAAGTGAGTCAGGGCGGTGTACCGTCATAGGGTTTCGGATTCTGGGTTCGAGTGAGGGTTTAGGGTTACTTTGTCACAGGCCTTTTCCTTTGCAGTTAACTTGGCTGCCTGCTCACTAAAGTCCTGTGTGTAACATTGCAGCAAAAACAACCTGTTTTGTGGCTTGTAGCTGCTGCGCTGTGGCGTACCTGTTAGTGTTTGTTATTCAACAACCGTGCAATTCATGCTGCCCCAATACTGCAGGCCCGCATCGCATCCCCCTTGATTAAATTGCTGCAACAGCACAGCCAAGCTGTGGACCCAAACCTGTCCCAGCTAGCAGACGCCTGGAAGGTGATGGTTTTGCGGAATAAGCTTGACTGGGAGCTTACATTTGTGTGATTAATTTTATAGGTGTGTGGTGTTTGTGTGTTTGTGTGCGTCATGTGGGTGTACACGTGTTTGTGAGTATGTGGTTGTGTCTGTGTGTGGTTGTGTGTGTATTTGATATGCAGCCAAGTCGGAAACAAGAACTGCTACTAGCCTACATTATGTGACTGAGGCTACCAAATTCTAAAGCCCTTTTTCTTAGTACAAACATGTGTCTAGCCAGCTGAGCTCTAAGAATCCTAATTTCAAAAATAGCGTTGTCTAAATTTGCAGGCAGCAGAAGCTCACCTCGGACCTGAAGCACTCGCTAAGCATGCTGCTGCAGCAGCTGCCTCAGGAGCGGGCAGTGATGGTGAGGGTGACGAGCCTGAAGGCGGGCAGAAATCAGCGCGCAATGCAGAGCAGGTGAGTGGTGTATGAGTGTGCATGTGGAATGGTTTTGCGTTTAAGTGAGCATGTGAAATGGTTACGTGTACAAGTGTGCATGTGGAACGGAATGGTTACGTGTATCAGTGTGCATGTGGAATGGTTACGTGTACGAGTGTGCATGTGGAATGGTTACGTGCATGACAGTGCATGTGAAATGGTTACGAAGTATGTGCATATAACACACTCCAATGCAAACACACACACGCTCATACACACACGCTCATACACAATTTGACAGGAGCTACTGGAGGCACGCATGGACATAGAAGACCTTGGTGAGGGCCTCAGAGGGCCACGCCCGCCCAAGGCAGCCAAAGGGCAGAAACGAGCACTTCAGCAGGAAGGGGCCGGAGTACAGCTGCAGGTATTGTCTTTTTCTCCTTTCAGTTTTGATTCCCTGGATTCTTATACATAAGGGCGTGTAATAAGTAACAAACAGGCCAGATCAAAGCTGCATGTTTTGCCTTGACATCCTCGTTGTCACTTGCATAAGAAACCGATACATAGCTACAGGTACAAAGCTGGAGGCCTTCCTTTTTCACACCAAGCTCGTTGTAGCATTGCGTATACGAGGACAGAATTGCGCAGATTTGTGCACTTGAGCATCAGCGTTAGCAGCAGCAGTAGAAGGAGGAGGACAGAGCAGCTACGCATTTTGGCAGCTGGTGGCAGAGCATTGCGTTTTAGGTGTTCTGTGTTTGTCTACTTGTATATTCCATAACACAGGGTGCGGAGCAGGTATGCTTATAAGTGTATGAAAGTATACAGCTGGTGTGAGACTGTGTGCTACCTGTTTGGTCACTTTATGTTGTGAAATGCAATCTCCAATCTCAATTGCTTCCTTTGTGCTTACTCCATTTCTCCTTTGCACTTGCTCATTTTTGTTGTTGTGCTTGCGCAGGCTACATAACAGAGGTGGGATTAGAATAAGAGCAATTAGAAAGAAATTGAGTAGCAGCTACTTGCTGCTAACTTCTTGTTTACGTGTGTGTGTCTGTGCCCTGTGCAGGCGCAGGAAGCTGCAGAGCTGGGGCTGGCACAAAAGAAAAGCAAAAAGGGAGGAGGGGGGGAAGACATGGAGGAAGATGGAGAGTTGGGCTCTGCAGTGGGAACTAACCTGAAAAGCAGGCTTGCCAAGGCAAACGCCAATGGGGTGGCAGCTGCGGCTTTGAAGGCAACAGGTGAAAATGTGTATGACCCTTTGAGATTCGAATCAGAATGTGGAGTATGCACGCACAAATTTCCAAACCTGCAGTGACAAACTTGTTCATACTGCTCCTTGTACAAATGTACGACACACACACTCAAATTTAAACACACACACGCACATGCACACAAAACACAAACACGCATACACAGGTGAGGGCGCCCAAACCAGCAAGACAATTCCTTTTGTGGCGGCGCCTAAGTTTGCAGGTGCACGTGCAGGCTACTGCTTCCGCAAGGGCGAGCATGGTGTTGGCTACTACGTGGACAAGCCGCCTCAGGTAGTTAATACAACGTTTGGTTCATGTGCCTTTAACACCAGCAGCTTGTCTGCTCAGCCCCAACCTGCATCTGTGATCCTTATTTGCTGCAGGTTTCAAAAGCCTCCCTGCTGCAGCAAACTGTACGTGACAAGGGCCCTATCATTCCCTTGAGCTCCTCTGCGAAGGCCAAAGACGACCCCTCACGCTTTGACAGTAGTGATAGCGATGGTGACGACAGCATGAGTGGGCAACAGGAGGGCAGCAACAGCGACAGTGAAGAAGAGCAGGGTGACCAAGGTGGGAAGCGCAAGAAGCAGAAAAAGCGCATGGTCAGCGATGATGACACGGATAGCAGCAGCGATGGTGGGGGTAAGCGAAGGGGGACCAAGGGTAAGAAAGGAGGAGGCCGAGGAGGCATGGCAGCGCGAGGGAGAGGGGGAGGTAGGGGAGGTATGGCTGCGCGAGGCAGGGGAGGTATGGCAGGAAGGGGAGGAGGAATGGGTGGGCGTGGAGGCGGTGGTCGGGGTGCAAGCAGTGGAGGGGCAGCAGGGAGCCAAAGTAATAAGAAGCTGCCCGGTCGCCTTCGAAAAAAGTTGGCCAAGGAAAGGGCCGGTTAAACGCTCGTTTCTATGTTTTTTTCTTGTATTAAGCTGGTCGAGTTTATGCGGTTGCGGCCTTTTGGCTCTGTTCTGTTTAAATGGTGCGTTGTGTATCGCATGTAACTCATGCACTTCTGATGAACTCGGGTTTGACTCTCACAGGCATTGGCTTGAAGCATCGGCGAGGCAGTTGCAAACAGGAGGAAAAAATTTAGAGCATTAGATGTTTAAAGCTGAAAAGAAAGCAGGCCCTTTCGGCAATCCTCCCTCCCTCCGTCCACGCCATAGTTTAAAAGAAATTATTTAAATATCGTCTGGACTTATATTAAGCTCCTGGCGAGCCTCACTTCTAATTCAAATCCCGCTTGCCTAGCCCCTTACCTAGCCTTCTGCCGATTGAGCAGCCACGACGAGGTGTGTGTGGTGCATGCGCTTATGTAGACGCTCTCTTGCCGTCGAGGTGTTCACAGATGAGCTAGCTGTCATCAATTTGGTCCTGATTAGCTGTATCAGCACGGTCAGTGCACTCGTCAACAAATGTGTAGCTCTACTCTACATAAAAGCATGCAGACTGTTCACATAAAGGTTTGGCAGGGCTGTGAAGGGCTGGACGACAGCCTAAGCGACGGCTTATAATTTGAACTGCCCTGCTTCGCCCTACGTCTCTACTAGCTGCTGCCGTTATCAATACGTACAGAATTTACTGTGATTGCAGAGCGAGTGAAGCTGTGCACACACATAATTACCCAGTAGAGACAAGATGTTCTACAGCAAAGACCTGCTGAGCCGGAAGAGCCCATTGGGAGCAATTTGGTAAGTTGGGGCGGCGGGCGGCGCGACGACTTTTATGGGTGATGAGATGCAACACGAAGCAGGACAGGAGCTCTAACTGCGTTAAAACGAACAAGCAATAATCAAACTATAGAGCCCATGCAGTCCTTGATGGGCGTGTAGCATCATCTCGGTTTGTGTCGTGTTCAAGCGCCGCCTGCGCTTACAGGCCGTGCAAGTGTGCATTGAAGTTATCCATATTTGACGGCATACAGTTCCATAATGTTCTGGTTCCACATTTTACCTACGTCCTCTTTCATGCATGCAGGACCGTTGCGCACGGCAAGAAGCTGAGCAAAAGCAAGTTGCTGGGAATCAGTGTGCAAGAGATTTGGTACGTCCACAAAGCTGCTGGTGGTTTGCCTACTTAAGCGTTGAAGGTGGAGCATGATATTGGCTGCATTTTAGTTTGGATTACAAAGACAACCTCCAGCCTGGCATGGCTGCTACTATAAGGAGAGACCTGCAACATCAATTTCGAAGAACGACAGCTGAATCAAAACTTAGCATGATCGTGCTTCAAGGTTAAGCCTGCATTCCGCAATTCACCCAGCTTTAAGCTGGTTACAGTATCACAGGACACCAAACAGCATCAACCAAGGTGGTACTTGTCTGCTGCAAATGATGCATGCTGCACCACCTGGCAGTTCTGGTATTATATGCACAACTCATCCTCCTTCACCCTCTGCCTCCTACAGCAACCAGATCCTCCACCCAGAAATTCCCCACAGCCTGCGCCTGCAAGGCATCCTGGTCGGGGGTGTTGTGGTGGTATACACCAAGCAACAGGTTTACCTGCTGGAGGATGTGCAGGACATGGTGGTGAGAACCAGATCAGAAGGGTTACACAAGCAACGTTATAACAGTTTCCTGCAATAGATAGGAAAGGCACCTTGCTTTAAGTATCCTCTTTAAAAGCCAATCCTGTTTAGACTTTTGCTTGTCCTGTATAAACAGTAGGAGCTGATTTAACTGTATTTCTTGGTTGCTGAGGGGAACTTTGCATTGGCTTTTTCACGTTGTGCGTATGGAGGCACACCTTGATTGGGATCACATTTGTTGTCTCGCATTGAACATGTGGACCAATTAAAATAAATTGTCACTTGCCTTGCTGTTTGACTCCATGCACATTTACACTGACATGGATGGCTGCGCGTAAACAGTCCATTGGGATGCTTGATCGTATCTGTATGGAAGCCACGCATGTTCTTAAATCACCTCAATGTTCAACATGACCCTGTTTTGGCGTATTTAAAAGAATAATAAGAAAATGGACGCAGCACTAAAGCCACTCCCCGAATGAGCTAATATGAAGCTACCTAGTTGCTGTAATTCTTTCTGCCTGTGTGGTTTTGTCATCCCATGCATCATAAAGTTGTCTACATTAAAGTGCCTCTACCTATCCATGCTCGGTGCACAGAGACAAGTAAAAGAGGCCGTCCACATTGACACCTTCGGTGGCAAGGCCACCTTGAAGCGCGGCAACGACAAGGCCAAGTAAGTTTGACGCCTTCTTATTTGTGATCATCCGACGTACACGTCGTACTACGTTTTTTTGCTTACTTGCCTTTCTTCCCGTTTTGTAAGCTTAAACGGTGCTTGCGGCACTTGCTGAGGTAACCGGGCATTAAGCCCGTGCATTAGGCTATTAAATCAATGACAGCCCGAGGACAACCTCTAAGGTCTTAGTGTCTTTATAGGCCTGCAATGAATTAGTCCTGATCTATTAGAAAGGAGGCGCCTTGTTCCTAGTGCTATAACATCAAGCTGTTTTTGATAGTGATGCACGCTTCATTGAATGTGCGTGCCAGGAACTACCATACATATTCACCTGATTGTTCATGACAGGCACGGAGCCATCACCCTGCGTGAGACGGATGGAGCTATGGATGACGCAAGGTTTGCAGGTACATGAATGCGTTGACTGTGTGTTGCAAGGGTGCAGCCACAGCAATGTGTAGAGTTGGCCAGGGCCACATATAGACAATGTATATGCGGTATTTTTGGCAGAAAAATCACCAAATATACGGTCATATACGGTGTATATATACGGTTCTGGCCAGCCTACACATGTGCATTTGCCATGACTAAAAACTCATCAGACAAAAGTGGACAGGTGCCCTATATTGTTACCCATGTCAATAGAAGTAGTCAGTACTGTTTTTGATGCACTATAAGACAGACAGAAGCCACGGTAGCTGCCGCATCATGTGAACAGAGTAATTTTGTAATAGCCCCTAGCCGCTACTCTGCACCTGTCTAAATGTGCGTCACAGGTTATTTGCATATCATATCCACCGCTTCTGCATTGTTGAGAAAACAAGTAGTTGCGTTGTATTAAATCATTTTAAACACATTTTTGTCAATCCTAGCAACTACCAGATGCTCTTGCATTTTTTACGACATTAACTATCAGAACAGTTTTTTGTTTCTGACACCATGTATGCAACAATACCAAGCACCTATCCGCAAAAATTGTTTGCAATGCTTAATGCCACTTTCTGAGTACGTTGTCTGCACAATGCCCGTTGCTGCCGATCATGGCAGAGATTAGACATCCGGCCGTTTTGTGTGCGGAACGTGCTCCACACAAACTGCATTAGTTTGTTGCACTGATTTTTAGATGCAAATTTCCTTTGCACACATACACACTGCACACTTCAGACATTAACAACTTGGCCGCTGAAATGGACCACGCCCACAACGTGCCACTGACTGCAAAGCTGGGGAGCTTCAGTGAGATCGTGATGGAGGAGGAGGTATGGTCCTGATGAAATGTCACATTTATACATGAATTATTAGCAAGAACATGCACCTCACTTGTCCAAGAGGGAGTGCCTGTATCTGCCTGAGCAGCATAGCACACACCTTTCCTTCGACCAGCTCCGGCCAGCTCTGGTCCTCATAAATCACCTCATCTGCAAATCCAAGTATATGAAAGTAAAGTTTTAGCTCTTTCAACTGATGCCGGATGTGGTTCCCTTCCTTGCAAATTTCCTTAGATATATCACAGTTAGGACCACCGCAACATTTTGTCATCACATCTACTACCTCCAACTGCACAGGACCCTGAGCTCTTTGCCATGCCAGCCATGAGCAACCGCGACACAGGTGTGAGAGATTCTTTTTATTATTTCTATTTTCTATTTTCTCTAGAAGTCAGTTGGAAAGGAACAGCTGTGCAGGTAGTGAGATCGATCTCACATGATTGAAGAAAAATAAGATCAAGTAAGACACTACTCTCCCAGGAAGCTTTCCTTGAAACTGAAGTTAAAATTTTCCTTTGAGGGAAGGGCAGTTTCTGTCACGCTCACATAGGCACGT
>Ga0307960_1002879_pt1 | contig 10373 bp, 4 predicted proteins | sample OrgLakmetagen542_FD_201832 | JGI IMG/M metagenome (GOLD analysis project Ga0307960, IMG submission 201832) | Saline water microbial communities from Organic Lake, Antarctica - #542 | ecosystem: Environmental > Aquatic > Non-marine Saline and Alkaline > Saline | place: Antarctica: Organic Lake... | reverse complement strand
TTGGGCTCCTCCCCCCCATCTTCAAATCTTCCCAATTATTGTGCATGTCTATAAATAATTATAGGGGGAATTATAGGGGGAATAAAGGGGCTGGAATGGGACCATGTCATCAGTGTAGAACAGAAAAAGGAGAATCTCCAGGTGCAGTGCAAGTGCCGCATTGTACAAGTCCTTAGCAGTTCAGAAATGTGTGACAGGGTGGCCTATAGACCAAGGAATCTTCCTGGCCTGATACAGAGCACAGATCATATTTCACATATAAATCATTGAACTTGTTACTTTTACTGCAAGGAAAGAGTGGGACTGAATTGGGGGGGGCTGCTGTCCCTTGCAATTTTGACAGACGCATGCTGTAAAGTTTGACGGACTCTTAAAGGTTCGTCAAACGTTGACCGAACTCTGCACGGCACTTTTCAAGCTCGTTAAAATGCGTGAAAGTTTGCAAACCCAAACTTTTGGCCGAACCTTGAACTGAACAACCCTGCTGAGACCTGAATGCCACGTTCTGCCCTACACAAGACCACCACTGCCTCTCACCAATGTGGTTGTGTCCTCGTTACAGAGCATATCAACTGCTTACTAGTAGTGTGTTGAGAAAGCAATTAAAGCCTTTCACTACCTGCATGGTATTTCCTTTTTGTTAGCCTTCTTGACTTTGCAAAAATATGAACGCATTAGTCCATTGTTAAAGAATCAGGCTTTTGAGACAGGTGTACCCAATCGCAGAGGCCATATGCTTACCAAATCACATTCTCGATTTAGCTCCGAGCATAGCTTCTTGAACTTTGCATCATGTGCAGAAAATACGTTGTGGGTCAGCTCGTGGCACAATGTCTGCAGAATACTGCGGTACTTCCGAAAACCTGAGGAAAGGAAAAACCACACATGGTTAAAATTCAGAGAAAAATGAGTCACCATTTTACCTGTTGAAATGTTTTTCAAAATTGCCTCGTGCACAGGAGGCAGTTTCAGTTCTATTAATTCGCACAAGCAGGATGCATCTAGAGTCTGCAAAAGTAACAATGATCAACAAGTTTGAATTAATTCCAGGCCACGGAACCATATTAGGCTCGCCTCACAGCACAGAACAAAGAAAGCACCTTACCCTATGCGAGGTCGTCGGACACAATTGCACTTAACGCCAGACATACCCTTCCCATCATCAGTTCGTAGACGAAGAGAGATTTCCTGGCCCTGGTTCACATTGTATCCAAGAACGCATGTCTCAGAGACGCCGACGATGCCCTCTGCAGGCATCTCTGCTAGTCGTCCAACAGAGAACTGGTTGGCTTGCATGATGTGCTTGATGCCTGGGTCACTGGCTAACCTGCCATTTGTGGCAGAAGCAGCTCAGGCAAGTGTACACAGCCAGCGCTCCGATACATCAAGCAGCAGAACACCAGTGCCTCAAAAACCAGTTCTCTACGTAGGAAACAGCTGAGGAACTTGTCATTACCTATGCAAAAGCTTCAGTGCCTCTGACGGGGGTGGATGCACTCCGACACATGCTGGCAGTGGCAAGTAGTCGTGGAAGGTGAAGGGTGTGCCTGCTTGTGAGATGAAAGGGTGTGTCTGTCCCAAATAAGGGACATTCGCTTCTTGAGTTGAGCAACCTATTACGGGTTGAGGTGCTAATGCAAGTAATGAACACAAATAAATTGAACGACGAGGCATACAAAGATAACCTGTTTTGCAATAGCATCCCTTGCAAGTTGTTTAATCACCTCTGGGAGGCTCCACAGGGCGAGCTGAGCACATCCGCCGTGCAGACATCAGCATCGTGGAGTGCTCAAAGCCAGGCAACCTCATCCTAGCCTCTTTGGCCTTGCTTGCCTCAACAGCCTCTATGTCTGATGCTTTGGAGCCTGTGTTTGTTTAGTGAATGCTATTATTCTGCAATCAGTCAATTGAGGTCGTCTTTGTACTTAAAGCTGCAGAATAAAAAAGCTTGCATGAGCAGAACATGGATCGAGCAAGTATGCGTATCTTTGCGTGGGCACAGTTTATAAAAGGTGCAAGAGCAAAGCAACAAACGGACGTTCGATTGATAGCCACATTGAAATATTTGCTAAATGGGCACGCACGTGTTTGGCTAACCATGTCCTGGCGCCAAGATGACCAAAAGGTGACCCACATTACAACAGATGGAAAGGAGCCAAAACCATTTTGGCACCGTAAACAGTACGAGCATACACGACACACCTATGAGCATAACCCGAGCGCCTGAAACAATACCGACGTCCAGCATCGTTCGAGTGTCAGAGGGAGTGCTTAGCACTATCGGTTTGCCCTTGTGTACCAGCTTCATGGTTGCCATCAGGAGGCCTGTTTTCTCCTGAGAACACATATTATCAGGAATTTTTGTTTGGGCTCTTGAGCTGTACAGACTGCTCAATGATGAACGTGAAAGCACGGCACCTGCAACGATTTGCTCAGCTCCTGCAGTGACGGGTTGTTACTCCCTGCCAAGGCTATTGTATGCTGCTGTCCTTCATGCTTGTAAGAGAGCTTGAAGCAAGTCTCTTGCATGTTTGGTTGAGTTCTCAAAGTCTGTACCGGCAGTGATCAAAGTCTGTACCGGCAGTGGTCTCCGTAAACAATTGAAATAAAACGTTTAAATACCATTCATATAAATATTGTTTGCGACTTGCAGGTGATGTCACAGTTGTGTCCCCGGGAAAAACAAAAAGGGCGATGACCAAAATCACCAAACAAAAAAGTAAAAAACAAAAAAACAAATGCAAATGTGATTGTTAATCAGCAATGCTCAAGGGGCGCAGGGCTCAACCCCGAGCTGATGGAGCAAGAGAGACAGCTGGGGCCTGGCGCACGCATGAATCCCTCTGCTGGGCTGGCCTGGCCAATCGCCCGTGCATCTATCTTCCTCCTCACAAAGCCCAGCTCCTTCAGAGCCTTGCTCACATCAGGTGGGGTCCACTCTTGGCCCAAGCGCCTGGTCATCTTCCAGGCAATGGTTTGCAAGTCGGTCTGCAAGCGTGATATTGAGAGGTGGCGCTACATGGGCAGTGGCAACACAATCGCTGAAGGGCAGTGGCTACAAGACAGTGGATGCTATTAGATAGTGGACCGCTGTGCAGGCAAGAAGGTGTGCGTCCTAGTCGCCCCTGCCATGGATGTGCGTGCAAGCATGGCAAGGGATGTGCAATGCAAGCATGTGTCAAACCTGCATGTCATCCTGCACAATAGACATCAGCAGCTGGGCAGCCACCGCATCATGCTTTCTGTGGGAGCGGAGAAAGCCCTTCCGACCCTGGGGCACGCGGACTGCACGATGCACCCTGTAGTCCTGGATGATGATCCGCTGGACAGTCTTGCAGCAAGGACGTCCGCTGATCCATCTAGCAATGGCTGAGCACTTCACGCCACTCACAAAGTAGAGGTGCACAACCTATTCTCTCAAGTGCTTGTCATAGGGACGGTGACGGGGAGGTTGTGCTTGCATTGCCCCTTCACTTCTATATTATATCATAAAATCCGTTTTGGTTTTGTTTTGTTTTGTTTTCATTTTTTTGTTTTGCCCGGGGACACACTGGGACATTATACCTGGGACATTATACCTGCAAGTCACCATAAAGAGTTCACTGGGACTTGCCCTTGGAGCTTCCTACGAGAAACAAATAGACCGAAATGGCTTAATATCAAGATATAGAGAATGTTATATTTGTTGCTTTGGAGAACTTGCATCAGAAATGGTCCACACTCCCCTGACTGAACCCTAGAATCGGTCTGCGATGCGATGATAGTTCGTTGTGCCAGGATTGTACTAATATGTGCTCAAATCCTTTGTTCCGCTGCGCATTGATCATACTGGCCCGTTCTGGCCCGTCCCTGCACCATCCGCCGAGATTTTTGGAATAATTCATAGCATCCTGCGTCGAGCGCGGGGCAATCCGTGGACTAGACGCGGAGATAAGGACGGGAAAGATGGCATCAATTTCTGGCTTCTCTAAAATGAGATTTATCGAGGTTTTAGGCACACTTATAGATTAGTTTAGTGAATATACACGCCGAGTTTCAGGGCGTACGGTGCAGTGTCTGAGCCGCAGTAACATCGCACAGGCTTGAGGTCACATTTTGCTGCCAACTTCAGGTAAGTCAGGCCTAGGGGAGTGTGGGCTGGATCGCTCCATTTATTTCCACGCTCGACAAACTGCTCCTCCCTGGCCCAATGGACACGATAATATCTATAATCATTTTAATGAGCGGGGTTGCAGTGTGCAGGCCAGGGGAGCGGCAAAAGCTGAAATCCTTAGCTTCTCTTAGTCCTTAGTTTAGACTTCAGCTTTGTCCACTGGCATGAATGCCAGCCAAATTTGGGCCGCAAAAATATATGTTGCTTACATGGCTTTTTAACAGGGTTTTGAGGATTAAACCTGCTTTGTGAACTGGAAGGTGCTACGAGGATGCGCGCAAGAACAATTTTATTTGTTCAGCCTGAGGTCAGCTGTCAGATTCCGGATAGTTGACAGCAACACTTTGCGCGATATGATGGAGCCATATTTTTCTTGAAAATTCTTGTGCTTCTATTTGTTGGACTAGACAGATGAAAGATGCCTTTGGTGATTTGTATAATGCTGCCAATTACAAAATTGACTTTTTACATTACAGGAAGCTAACAAATTTTTAATTTGTGCATGGACTTGAGATTGGCATCTGGCAGTTTGGGGGGCGGCACATGGTCAAGACCCTTGTTCTTGTTCACAAAAATCTGTGACTAATGACTAATCACAATTACTTTGCGTTGCCTCAGAGACCAGTTATATTATATACTATGCCACACCATGCGGCACCATTTATTTTGCCAGAGTACTATTTGAAAATGGTTTTGAGAAAAAAGGTCATGAAGAACGTAGCTCAGTTCAGATTCGAGGACGTGGGTTTTAGCGAATAAAAAACTAAATAAAAAAGGAAATACCTAGCAAAAATGTAAGGGCAAGCGGTGGTCCGTTCCACCCGAGCTGGATTTTCAGGACCAAGGAGGACTGGGCGGCACACATCAGCGCACACACAAAGAGACAGTCGCTCGCCAGCTCCTCCTGCCACATCCCAAGGACCAAGACCCTCTGGAACAGTGTGCCTACCAGGGCTGTGCCAGCACGGTGTACGGTACGGTGTACGGTTATACGGTACGGTACGGAAATACGGCGTACAGCCGTATTTATACGGTTTTGGACCGTATATACGGTAAAATACGGTACGGCGTATGGTACGGTCCAAACTTTGGAAGCTTCAGTCAAAGAGTTTAAATTTAAAAAGGTTTGTTTCAGCTCTGCAAATGGCTAAGTAAGCCCACACTGTTTCGAGGGCTCTAAAAAGGACCAAAAAGGTCCATAATAGGCATCAAATTTTAAAACTGTCTCCTTTCCCCCGGCTGCTGCTAATCTGCTAATTCTGCTAATAGCTCCACTGTCTCCTTTCCCCCGGCTGCTGCTATTCTGTTCTGTGCGTCTCAATCATCAAACCCAGTCATAGCCTCTCTCTCCTCGTGAGCTTCTGCTGCAAGCTGTGCATTTTTTGCTGCTGCCTGTGCTGCCAATGCTTGCTCCTCTTCCTCAACTCCGCGAACAGTGTCTAGCTAGTTGATGAAGTCCTTCTTCTGGTCCGGCGTGACAAGGTCGAGGTCGGCGTCCCTGTGAGCCATTGCAAATTGCAAGTTGCAACATTATCCTGTGTACATTGCTAAGGCGTAATATAGCTGCCTTCTTGCCGCCGAGCACAAGCAGTTAAAGAGCTCTTTCCAATTCCTGCACACACAGAAATTTAATATGCAAGTATGCAATATGCAATACGCAGGTGTAAGCCCTTGCTCTTTCCTTCACAGATCCAAACCCCCTCTATTCTTGCCTCTTCCCTTGCAATGCGCTCTGCAACTGAGCAAACCCTCCTCCCTCCTTTTACCTTCTGTTCATCACACGCGTGTTGAAGAAGATGTAGGACATGAGCCACATCCCACAAGCAAGCTTTTCCTCTTGTCCGTCCAGACGTTCGCAAACGTACTGAAAACACGCTCTCCAGCGCACGAAGTGGGAGGTATGCTCAGGATAGGAATGGCAATCTCCTGCACAATGAAGTGGGAGGAAGGGAGGATGCTTAAGACATAACTTTCAAGCAAAAGACAGAAAACCAAGTTTTATGCGCAAACACAGAAAAAAGCACGCTGCCTAGGCATTGGGGTGATGAACTCTGCCACAAAACGTACCTGCACAAGGCGTGCTTCTTCACCGGGAGTGTGGACTGAGATGGTTGAGTTTCTATGTATGTGCAGCAACCAGCTAGGCCAGGGTGGGTCTCAAACAACCTAACAACTTGAGGCGAAGGTTGTTTCCTTCCAACACTTTTCTTGTGCTTTTCTTAGAACGTACATGCTGGTGCACGGTGTTGTGAGTCAAATGTTATATTTGAACTCAGCTTCCAATTTGTTTGCATGAACAGTCATGGGTCTCTAATGTGGCGCTCCCTTCCTCCCCTTAGGTTATACATTCTGGTGTTCAATTAACACGCCTGATCTGCTTGTTGTGGCTCTCCATCAGGCTCGTTACTTGTCTCAGATTTTTGCCTTTCTTTCATCATTCATTCATCACCTCTTACTCATTTTCCTAAGAGAACAATATGGCACTGGCTGAGACCAGTTCTTTTAATACAACGTTTACTTTACGCTGGCTGATCCAGCAATGCCTATCAGCCCAACATATGTGGCTACCGGTTACCCCCCTTTGTAGTGTGTCACGCCCAATCGTTGGCAGCGACAAATCGTGTGACAAGCAGTTAGCTGGTTGAAAGTTTCTGTATGCTTGTTCGATAAGCTGGATGTGCCAGTCTTATTGATAACTCTGTCTTCTAAATTTGATAGTTTTGGTAATTAGTTGACAACATGTGAGCAATATAAGAGGTGCCATCAGAGGGGATCCTCAAGAGACCCTGTACTGTGTAGGGTCTTTGATTTGGTTTGTTCGCCTAGTCATGATATTAAGGTGTAACAAATGAGACCAAGAATGTGACTGAGTAAACGGTCCCAGATCCAAGAAGGGACAACGGTGTAGCAGCCAACCAAAGATGATTAGCACATGCAGAGATAAGATACATGCACACAAGTATGAGCAGAGGGCGCGCAGGCGTGGATACACGGAACTGGTAGAATCCTTAGGGACCATAGCGATGCAAAAAACTCACTCCTCTGCCAGAAGATTCTTCCACCTTGGAAACCTTTCTCGGTCCGAAGACGCAACCAATAATTAGTTGTTGTGCTGAGTCTTTTCTGGTTGCGGTGACAGTGATTCGATCAGACATGTGAGACTCGTTTATATGGCACGAGTCCGGGCAGCAGGCGTGCACGTGTTTGCAATTCGTGTGGAAACGGGGATATCTCATCCAAGACAAGAAAGCTTACTCGGACACGGCAAAACCCTTCACACCATCCTCTAGGAGCAACAGGCACCATCTCTAGCAGCCACGCATGGAACCCACTCCACAGCCTCACAGTTACTGGTCTACATGCCACAGCACTCACGAACAATTAAGCCTGCATGCAATCAAATCCGCAACAAAATCATACAGATGAGACGAGACAGTCATCACAACCCCCAAAAATATCTAAGCAATTCTCCTGGTGGTGTGCAGGCTTCTGCCTCCCAACCACCTGATCCCCACTGAAAAGAAGCTTCTCTTATTTTTATTCCCCGGGTGGGATGTTGTATGTCTCTGCATCCATTGAGTGGTGCAGAACACAAAGCATTCTTTCCTAATCCATGTTGGTAGTTTACACTATCTGCATTCATTCTCTCTTTCTTCTCTTCACGTTATTTTGTCCTGCACGTGTATGAAACATCTACGGCATCGTTTATGCCGCCCATTTATTTCCTTACATTACCAAAGGTGAAGATGGCGTGTTAACCATGCCCATTGAAGGAAGAGGCAGGTATTAGACCCCAGACAGATTCCTCCAAGGGACAAAGAAATACATTTTTTTCCTGCTCAGACCTAAACCCGCAACAGACATTAGATAAAGCGCACAACCAACATCTACCTCTTATCCAGCGTCTACGAACAAAGAGCCTCCAAGGCATCTCTCGAGACAACAAAGTCTCACTTCATGTTATACTCCTTGGGTTCGGGGGCACAATCTACAATCAGTACACCATAACTCCTCTACTAAGCAAACCTGGGCATCCCTCTGCACAAAGTGCACCAACTTGCTACTGCACTACACTGCCATGCATTAAATTGCTTAAACAAGATCACAAAAACAAGACACATAATACAATTCAACAACGACAGTGATGATGGGGGATTCACAGGTAGAGCGGCTGGCTTCTGGAGGGCTAGGCGCATGCCGGGTTGCAAGGCTGGCAGCCCGCCGGATCCTCATTCGTCTGTTTCTCTTTTCTTTCGATTTTCGGTGGGGATCTGGCTAGTGTGAGCACTAGTTAGAGCCTTTACTTAATGCACGCTGGTGTTTTCCAGCGTATACTTTTGGCTGTCCCCATGAACACCCCCCCCCAACCAGTCTCACTGAGCTCTCCACCTAATTCAAAGCCCCCTATACCTAATTTGAATGCAAGATACTTTATTTTATATCTAAACCATTAAATTTGCTAGGGAATTCGGCATTATGGGGGCTTTTGTGGGGCTCGGTGCGTATTTTGCACCCACTTTGGAAGGGAAAAGATGCAATCCTGAAGTTGCCTTGATCGATCTCTGGTTAGGGATATAAGCAGTATGGATGTTATATAACAATGCTGCAACGTCGAATTTGGATCAGGGGTACTGGGAATGCCGGCGAGTGGGAGGCACTAACACAAAAAACACAGACAAAAAAGAAAAAAACCTGTCACTCTATACCTGCTATGAGTTTCAGCTCCGTTTTTGCTCTCAGAGTTGCCGGGTTACATGTAGCTTAACTTGGAGCCTAGGTAGGTTTCAAGGAATTGTTTGATCCCTTACCCCCTGAATCTTTCTAGCAAGCCACCACTGGGTCTTTTTGCCTGCTTTCTTTGAAGACGTGTAAAGAACAAAACAAACTGTCCCTTGACCATTTCGGGAACTTTCAGGTCCCAAAATGGTGAAGGGAATGGGGAGACAGATTGTAGAGCCAAGATTGGCTTATTGGGACTGTTTGGCTTACAAAGGGGTGGGCCGTTCATGGGAACAGCCTTTTACTTTGATTTCAAGAATTATGCTTTCCAAAACGATTCAGGTCGTAATTTACGGGTGAATTTATCAATCTTTTTGAGCAAATTTTGTTTGGGGATTCCTATAGGTTGAGCAGCCAGGCTGAAGGCCTTTGTAATCCGAAACTAAACTAGCTAAAGTAAACGCTGCTTATTTTCATTTTCAACCGTATTTCCACAACCCCGTTTTCCTTGCCATGAGATAATCCTTTCATCCCTTGCCATGCAAATCATGCAAATTTGTGAGCGGGAAAACCTACAAATTCGAAGAGGCTGTAATGAGGATTGTTAGGGGAACAATGTTTCCAATCTTCCTCGAGGTTCGAGTTATGTACAGTTTGTTTGAAGTTTATACGCCAAAAATGGGGCAAAAACACATTTCATTTATTTCAGGTTCAGGCAATTCAAAAGCTTTAGCAAGCAAGTTTGAACAAGAATGCTTTGTGTGCATACAGACAAAACCACATAGCAACTCGTCAATCCCACTACTTAATGACTAAATGGTACAAATAGGATACAACAACAAGGTCTACTGAAACCGCAACATGGTCTACTGGAATGTTCCTGCGCGTCCTGCAGGTTCTCTGCTGTAAATATACAATAGCTGCCTAGCAGCATGCTAGATGCAATGCATCAGAGGAAAATCACTCTGATTTGTGTTAAGTACAAAACGATTGCACACATGGACCACTTCTCTCTATCAATGGAAAGCGTGTTTATAGCATCATTTTTTCTTTCCTTTTTCCAGGGCATGCACGCATAGACACAACAGACCTGCGATGCCTTCCGTTTTTCTTGCTATTCTGCTCGTTGCCCCTGTTGCTGTTGCTGCTGCTGCTGCTGCTGCTGCTCATCATGCTGCAGCAGCAAAGGTTCCTGCTCCTCTTCTAGCTGGCGCTGCCGCTGCTGTGCCTGTTCCCGTTGCAACTCATGCAGAAGTTGCATCTGAACACGCTGCTGTGCCTCTGCCTCTTCCTCTTGCTCCTCTTGTTCCTGGAGCTGTTGCTGAAGCTGCTGCCATCGCAGCTCTTCCTCGTCCTCGTTGTCTGTTAGCAGCTCTTGCTTAGCTAATTCTGCTTCAGAGGTTTCTCCCTCTGACTGACTTTCCCACTGCATTGAAGCACGTGGCCAGAAAAATCAGGGGTGCCTCGATCATATATAACTAAGATGCAACAAATATCCGAC